>MHCFR05601__coassemble_1232_pt1 | contig 18157 bp, 16 predicted proteins | sample MHCFR05601__metabat2_high_PE_003 | metagenome-assembled genome bin MHCFR05601
GGCGCTTTCCAAACTCCCAGACATAGAGGAGAGTGCCCCAGATCAGCTCCCCCTCGATCTGCAGATAATTTTTCAGGTGTTCTCTCCGGTACGGCACCCGCCGGCAGTTCTTCAGGGTGGCAAGGCCCTCCTTCACCCCGTCCAGGTAGTCCGCCCCGAAGCCCAGCTTCTTGAAAAAGCCGTACTTCACCGCCATTCCCAGGGCGATGGGCAGGCTGTTGACCGCCAGCTGGGGCAGGGGCATATTCTTGTAATTCAGGTAGAGATTGTTGCGGGCCGCCAGCCGGACCTTGAAGGAATTGTACTTGGATCCGCTGGTCCCGCTGCCCACATGGTAGACCTTGGCCGTGGGGCAGTAGATGTTCCGGTAGCCGTAGATCTTGGCCCGGTAGCCCACGTCGATGTCCTCCAGGTAGGCAAAATGGCTCTCGTCGAAATATCCGATCTCCTCAAAGACCTCTCTCCGGTAGATGGCGGCTCCGGCGCAGGCGGCAAAGACCTGCCTCGCCTTCCGGTAGCCGGCGGCGGGCTGCCCCACCCCCCGCTGGTAGGCCCAGCCCAGGATGCTGTACATGTCCCCCGCGTCGTCCATCAGGTCCCTGCGGTACAGCTGGATCATCTTGCTGCTGGCGGAAAACACATCCGGGAACCGGTCCATACACCGCACCAGCTCCCCCACATAGTCGGGGAAGGGCTCCGTGTCGTTGTTCAGCAGAATCACGTAGGGGGTGGAGACCGCCCGGATGCCGGCGTTCACCGCCCCGGAAAATCCCGTGTTCTCCCCCATAAACAGGGTGGGGATTTCCCTCTCCCTCAGCCACTGGGCGCTCCCGTCCTCCGAGCCGTTGTCCACCACCAGGATGTCGAAATCCCTGTAATTCTGTCTCTCCAGGGCGGCAAAACAGGGCTCCATAAACTTTAAGCCGTTGTAATTGGGTATGATAACCGTCACTTTCTTCATATCAGATCTCCAGAGGATAGGGCTCCCCGATTTTCTCTTTCTTCAGATCCCTGAGGGCGAAATTGGACTTGCGCAGGGTCAGGTTGGGATTGTAGTAGGGATCCCCGTTCTTCAGGATGTCCGGCCACTTCTCGGAAAAGATCTTGATCTCCCGGTTGAAGCGGGCCACCTTCTCCGGCGTGTCCTCCAGCCCCCTGGACTTGGACTCATAGTGGTACAGCAGGGCGTAGGGGTTGTACACCACCAGCTTGTCCTGGGCCCGCACCTTCATGCAGTAGTCGATGTCGTTGAAGGCCACCGCCAGCTCCTCGGAGAAGCCGCCGGCCCGCTCAAACACCTGCCGCTTGGTCATCATGCAGGCGGCGGTGACGGCGCTGTAGTCCTGGGCGCACATGGCCCGGTGGAAATAGCTGTTCTCCGACTTGTGCAGGCCGATGAAGGTGTGCCCGGCGATGCCGCCGAAGCCCACCACCACCCCGGCGTGCTGGATGGTGTCGTCCTGGTAGAGGAGCCTGGCCCCCACAGCCCCCACATCCTCCCGCTGGCAGTAGCCCAGCATCTCCTGGATGGTGTCCGGCTCGATGATCTCCGTGTCGTTGTTGAGGAAGAGGAAATACTCCCCGTCGGCGTATTTCACCCCGAAGTTGTTGATGGCGGAGTAGTTGAACTCCCGCTCCCAGGTGACCACCTTCACGTTGGGGTGCTCTTTTTTCAGCTTCTCGTAGTAGGCGAAGGTCTCCGGATCCGTGCTGTTGTTCTCGATGATCACGTACTCCAGGTTCCGGTAGGTGGCCTTCTCCATCAGGGATTTCAGGCAGATGTCCAGATCCCCGGCGTGGTCCTTGTTGGGGATGATCACCGACACCAGGGGTTCCCCCTCGATCCGGAAGCGCACGTGGTATTTTCCGTAGTCCACCCCTTTTTCGATGGACTCCGTCCCGATCCCCAACCGGTCAAAATGGGCCTGGATGGCCCTGGCCCCCGCCTCAAAGGCGTAGAGCTTGCTCTCCGGGTTGCTGGCCGTGGACCCCTGATGGCAGCGCCAGTGGTACAGGACCTTGGGAATGTGATGGATTTTCCTGGCCTTCTCCGTGCAGCGGAAAATGAAGTCGTAGTCCTGAGCCCCGTCAAACTCCTGGTTGAACTGGCCCACCTCCTCCACCAGGTCCCGGTTTACCGCGAACAGGTGGCAGATGTAGTTGGTGCTGGTGAGCAGGTCCGGGTCAAAGTCCGGCTTGAAATGGGGCTCAAACAGGGCGCCCCCGTCCATGTCCAGCTTGTCCTCGTCGGAATAGATCACATCGTTCAAGGGGTCCGCGTTGATGGCCTTCGCCACCTCGTAGAGGGCGTTGGGGGTCAGGGTGTCGTCGTGGTCCGCCAGAATGATGAAGTCCCCGGAGGCCATGTCCATGGCCGCGTTGGTGTTGCCGGAGATGCCCTTGTTCTCCCCCAGGATCAGGTACTTCACCCGGTCGTCCCGGTTGGCATAGCGCCTGAGCACCCGCTCGCAGCTCTTCCCCGCCGGGCTGCCGTCCGCCACGCAGATCTCCCAGTTCTCGTAGGTCTGGGCAAAGATGGAGTCCAGAAGCTCCTTCAGGTACCGCTCCGGCGTCTGGTAGGCGGGGATGACGATGGAGAGCTTGGGCCTGAAATCCATCCACTCCTCCCGCTGCCTGGCCAGCTCCTCCTCCGTGGGCTTGGTCAGCTCGTACCACTCCCCGTAGTCGTAATCGCTGTCGATCCCCTGGAGCTTGTGCCTGGACTTGACCACCAGGGCCCGCAGGCCGTTCTCCTTCCAGAAGTCGTAGGCCACCTTCACCGTCTCCATGTTCATCAGGTCCATGATCTTCTCCCGGCGGCGGTGGGCGGCGCTGGACCGCTTGGCGATGAGCTCCTCGTTGTATTTGATGCGCACCCGGCGCCCCTCGCACTTCATCAGCAGGTAGTAATCCTCCCCCCGCTCGTAGGCAAACCGGATGTCAAAGCCGAAATCCTTGTCCCAGGTCTTCCCGAAATAGATCTGGCTGACGTCGTCCCGCCGGGTGGAGACGTACTGAAACTCCACCGGGCGGTGATTTTTGTCCTCCACCGCAAATTCCACGGGAGATTCCGGCCTCTTCCCAATGGCCCAGCCATTGAGCTGTATGGTGTTTTCCCGGATTCTCACCACATCCACTTTATATTTCATCCTTCACTCCCGCTTTCTTCCTCTGTGTCAAAATTGATCCGCTCCTCCACCACCACCAGGGGTCTGTGCATCACCCTGGAGTTGATGGTCAGCACGTACTCCCCCACCAGGCCGATGAAAAAGATCTGCACCGACCCCAGGAAGCACATGCCGATGAGCAGCGGCGCCATGCCGGCGGCGAAGCGATCCCAGTACAGCAGCTTCAAGATCAGGTAGATCAGCGCCACCACCATGCTGATGGCGGAGCAGACGCTGCCGAATATGGTGGCCAGGCGCAGCCCCACCTTGGTGTAGGAGGTGAAGCTCAGCATGGCGGCGTCGTAGAGCCTGTAGAAATTGTTGCTGGTCTTGCCGGCCTTCCTCCTGGGCTGCTCATAGGGGATCTCCTTTCTCCGGAACCCCAGCTCCGCCACGATGCCCCGCAGAAACGGGGTGGGGTCGTCCAGATCCCTCAACACCTTTATGAAGGCCCGGTCGTAGAGGCCGAAGCCTGTAAACTGCTCGATCTGTTCCACGTCGGAGAGCTTTCGGATCAGCTTGTAATAGCAGCCCCGCAGCCAGTACATCACCGGATTTTCCTGGCTGGATTTCTTGATGCCGATGACGATCTTGTAGCCGTTCTCCCACTCCTCCACATACTTGGGGATCATCTCCACCGGATCCTGGAAATCTGCGGCCATCAAAATGGTGCAGTCCCCGTCCGTCTGCAGCATCCCGTAGTAGGGGGAGTTGAACTGGCCGAAGTTCTTGGCGTTGAAAATAGCCTTGACCCGCCTGTCCTCCCCGCACATTCTCCTCAAAATCTCCCGGGTATGATCCTGGGAATCGTTGTCGATAAACAGGATCTCATACCTGTATCCGGGCAGATCCCGCCGAAACATTTCCACCAGGGCGTCCCGCAGGGGCTCCACGTTGGCCTCCTCGTTGTAGCAGGGCACCACAATGCTGATCTTCTTCATCTGTTAGTCCTTCCAATCTATTTTTACCATGACCTTGATCAGGTCATCCGCTTTCTCTCTCATCATGTACAGGGCCGTCTCCACCTCGTCCAGACCGTACAGGCGGTGGGTCACCAGCTTTCCCGGATCGATCCTCCCGTACTGCACCATGGCCAGAAGCCGCTCGATCCGGGCTCTGCCTCCCCTGGCCAGCTCCGTGTGGATGGTCTTTCCCGCCATCCCCCGCCCGCCGGAGAACTTGGGGAAGCCCAGATTGCCGGTGCCCCCGTAGTAGTTGACGTTGGAGATGGTCCCCGTTCCGTACCGCACCATGTCCACCGCCTGGGTGAACACCTCGTCGCCCCCGCCGCACAGGATTACCGAGTCGGCTCCCACGCCGCCGGTCCGCGCAAGGACCTGCTGCACCACATCCCCGTCCCGGTAGCTGATGACCTCCGTGGCCCCGAACTCCCGGGCCAGCTTCACGCACACCGGGCGGCTCCCCACGGCGATGATCCGGGCGGCTCCCAGGTGCCTGGCTCCCTCCACGGCCATGAGGCCGATGGGCCCGATGCCCATGACCACCACCGTGTCGCCGATCTTGATGTCGGCGTACTCAGCCCCCGTAAATCCCGTGGTGACCACGTCCACGCACATCAGCGCCTGCTCCAGGGTCACCCCCTCGGGGATCTTCGCCAGGGTGGTGTCCGCGTCGGGGATGAGAAATTTCTCCGCAAAGACTCCCGGCTGGCTCCGCCCCAGCTGGTGGCCGGAGAAGGGGGCCGAGGCGTGGCGGTCGTTGCCCTCCTGAATGGCCTTGGCCCTCCAGTCCGGGGTGATGGCGGGGACCGCCACAATCTCCCCGGGCTTAAAATCGCGGACCTCCTCCCCCACCTCCAGGACCTGGGCCACACACTCATGGCCCAAAATCAGATTGGGGGCCTTCCTGGAGCCTCCGCCGAACACCGTATGCACATCGGAGGAGCAGGGAGTCACCGCCACCGGCCGCAGAATCGCCCCGTAGGGCTGCTTCAGCTCCGGCTCCGGGGCGTCATGCCACCCCACCACTCCCGGTTCCCTCAACACAAATGCTTTCATCCGTCTGTCTCCTCTCCGGCCTGTCCGGCCGTCTTCTATCTAAGTGTCTCCATATGATTGGACTTCAATGCCAGAATCTCCACCTGTTTTCCAAACCGCTCCCGGATGATGGAGGCGATCTCCTCCGTGTAGCCGGGGGCCACGATGAGGATGGCGTCCGCCGGCTCCTGGAAGAAGTGCTCCGGGGCCACGATGGGCAGGTGGGAGGCCGGGGCGAACCGCCCCTGCTTGAAGGGGGCGGAGTCGATGATGTAGCTCACCTTCCCCCCCAGCCGGGTGGTGGCCGCCAGGGTGAATCCCTGATGGCTGGCCCCCCAGATGGCCAGAGTCTTCCCCTGGCTGTGGAGCCGGTCCACCAGGCCGTTCACCTCCTCGTCGATGTAGCGGCGGCTGGCTGCCAGGCCGGAGACGTCCACCGGGGCCGGTCGCCTGCTGCCCGGGGCCGCCCCGCCTCCCGCTGGAAGTTCTCCCGCCGGAGATTTCTCCTCCGCAAGCTCGCCCTCCGTCCTCCTCACGATCACCGACAGGGTGTCCCGGTTCACCATCTCCCGCTCCAGGACCTGGAAGCCGTTGGCCGTCAGGAGATTTTCCAGGGTCTCAAAGGTGTAGTAGGCGATGTGGTCGTGGATCAGCTCATAGTAGCCGTCGTACTGGAGGATGTACTCCAGGCTGGGCACGGTGATCAGCCCCATGCCCCCCTCCCGCAGATTCCTGCGGATGCACCTGAGCATCACCCCCGGCTCCGGCTGGTGCTCCAGAAAGTTGAAGGACAGGAACACATCGTAAGGGCCGTCAGGGAACACCGTCTCCTCCGTCTCCGCGAACCCGCGGGTTACCTGCAGACCGTTTTCCCTGGCGATCTTTACCAGATCCTCCTTATGTTCAATGCCGCTGGCCGACACGGGAAATTCCGTCAGGACCGACAGGAACTCTCCCCGGCCGCAGCCCACCTCCACAAATTTCTTTCCCTCCAGATGCCACGTCTCGATCAGATGGCGGTACTGTCTCCTGCGCAGCTCCACCATGGTGGTGGAGAAGCCGCCCGCCCGGATCACATCCCGGTAGTAGTCCACCGGCTCGCAGTCAAACTGCACCAGGCCGCAGGACGGGCACTGGCACAGGTTCAGGGTGATCCCCTCATCCGCCGCCACCGTCTCCCCGTCGGGGATGTTCTGGGCGGAGGCCGGCATATGGTCCAGGGTCATTAACGGCTGCTCCGGCAGCCCGCAGCCGCAGGCGATACATGCTCTCATCGGTCCATCTCCTCCCTCTCTGTGCTTCTCGCCAGGACATCCCCCGGCTCCATGGTGAATTTGAAATGGCTCTTCTTCATGCCCTCCCGCAGGTAGAAGCGGTGCGCTCCGGTGCGCTGCTGTCCGCTGGTCACGTCCAGGCACATGCAGCCCCTCTCCCAGGCTGCGGCGCAGGCTTCCCGGAAGAGGACGGCGCCGATGCCCCGCCCTCTGGCGGACCCGTCCACGATCAGCTCCAGGATCTCCGCCACCGGGCCCCCGTGGTGGAGCTGTCCCTCCATCCTCATGTTCACAAAGCCCCTCACCTGTCCGTCCAGCACGTACACACTCTGCCAGAAATGCTCGTCCCGCTGCTGCTCCATGTAAATCTGGTGAAATCCTTCCTTGGGCAGCTCCTGGTTCTCCAGCTGGCACATGAGATCGTAGACGATCTTCCAGTCCTCCGGCTCCGCCGGGCGAGTCCCCTCCCCCAGCGCCAGCTCATACATCCAGAATCCCATCCGCCCGGTGTCCTCATAGAACAGCTCCGTGCGGCAGATGTAGTGAAATCCCATGCGCTCGTAGAGCCATCTGGCCGGCAGGTTGCCCTCCAGCACATCCAGGCGGATGGCCCGGCAGCCCGCCTGGGCGGCCAGCCCGGCGGCGGCGCCCACCAGCTTCTTCCCCAGGCCGTGCCCGTGATATCCCGGGAGCACTCCCAGGGCGTGGAGCACTGCCACCTCCTCCGGCCGCGCCTCCACCTGCCAGGGGACACGGTCGTAGCCCTCCGCCGTCTCGTGGTTCATGACCATGGCCCCGGCGATGATCCCGTCCGCCTCCAGGACATATAAGGTTCCCTCCTGGACGGACCGGCGGATGAACGCGGGATCCGGATAGACCCCCTTCTGCCATGCGGGGTGGTATTCTCTCCCCTCCATCTCGTCCGTCACCCGGTCATAGAATTCCATCACCTGTGTATATTCTTCCGGCCCTGCAGGCCGCACCTTGATCTCCATCTCCATCTGTCACTGTCCTCTTTTCCGTTCTTATGGTTCTAAGCCGGTTCTCCGGCCTGCCCTCCCACGGCCGCCAGAGTGCGCCGGATTCCCTCCTCGAAGGTCACTTCCGGCCTCCAGCCCACCGCCCGCTCCAGTTTTCCCACGTCGGGCAGCAGGGACGCAGGTCCCTCCGCGTTGGGCGGACGTCTCCCGTACTGGTACGTCCCTCTCCCGCCGCAGATCCTGTGCATCTGCTCCACAAACTCCCTCAGTACCCGGGTGTCCTCCCCGGCGATGTTGTAGACGCCGGCCGGGAGCCCCGGCGCGCCCAAGAGCGCCGCCATAGCCCTGGCCATATCCTCTATATAGAGGAAATTCCAGTGCTGGGTGCACTCTCCCAGCTCCATATGTCCGCCCTGGGAGAACGTCCGCAGGCAGCTGCTCACCAGGGACCAGGGGTGATCCCCCGGCCCGTAGACGCTGAAAATCCGGGTGTGAACATAGTCCATCCCCAGCTTGCGGCACAGCTCCTTCGCCTGCCTTCCAAACTCCAGCTTGGCTTTCCCGTACTCCGACACCGGCGCGCAGGGGTGGTCTTCCCCCGTCCGCTCCCGGCAGATGCCGTACTCCGCCTGGGACCCGGAAAAGAGAAAACGGCAGCAGCCCAGCCGCGCCGCCGCCTTCACCGCCTCCAGGGAGCAGCGGATATTCTCCTCCTGCACCAGACGGTCACTCCTCCCGGCACTGCCCACGCCGTCCCAGGCCATGTGGAGGAACACCGGGCCATCCTGCCCGCCTGCGGGCAGACTCCCCGCCTTTAAGGCACTCGGTTTTCCCCAGCCGGCCTCCTCTAAGAGCTCCGGCAGGCGGTCCATGTCGGAGAGCCTCGCCTCCACGGGAATCAGATTTTCATGCTCCGGCAGGCGGCCTCTGTTGGGGGATCCGGGGCGGACTGCCGTCCACACCCGGTTCCCTTCCTTTAAAAGTTCCTCCGTCACAGCCAGGCCGATAAAGCTGGTTCCCCCTGTGATGACAATCTCCATCTCCTCACCCCTTGATTCTGGGAATGATCATGATCTCGTCCATCTCCTCGTCGGGGAGGAAGGGGGCCAGATCCTCCAGGGGGGCGGACACGATGGAGCCGTCCGCCAGGCGCTTGGACGCAGATTTCGGCTCAAAGGGCTGATCCACGGTCACAAAAATCTCACAGATCACCGGGCCATCCATAGCCAGGGTCTCATCCAGCACCTGTCCCATCTCCACATTGTTGTGGATGGCCGTGTAGGGGTAGCCGTAGGCCCAGGCCAGCTTCTCCATGCTGGGGAAGCTCAAGTCGTGGCTGTCCACACCCACGCCCACCAGGGGCTCGCCGAAGAAATTCTTCTGCGTCTGGCGGATGGAGTGGTAGCCGCCGTTGTTGATGATAAACAGTTTGATGGGCAGGCGGTGATGGATGATGGTCTGCAGCTCCTGCAGGTTCATCTGCATGCTTCCATCCCCCGACACCATGATCAGCTCCTCCCGGTCCGCCGCCACGCAGGCGCCGATGGCCGCCGGCAGGTCATATCCCATGGAGGCGATGGCGGAGTTGGTGATGAACCGCTGTCCCTTCTTGATCACGTAGGCGTGTCCGCCCACCACGCAGGCGGAGCCGTTGCCCACCACGGTGATTCTGCCCTCCGGGAGCCTTCTGCTCAGCTCCTTGATGAAGGCGTAGACGTTGGCCTCCTGGCCCTCGCCCCCCTCGTAGTGCCTGGGCAGCACCACCGGATATTTCTTCTTCCAGAGCTGGCAGTTCTCCTGCCAGGTCATGCCGTTCTTCCCCTCGCCGCCCTTGAACACCGGCAGGGATTTTTCTTCATCCAGCACCCGGTCCATGACCTCCAGCAGATCCTTCGCGTCGGCGTGGATCCGCATGTCCGCGTGAACGCTGGGCTTCTTTAACTCCTCCGGGTCGATGTCGTTGACGATCACGTAGGCCGCCCTCGCCCAGGTCTCGTAGTTGTAGCCCACCTGGCGGATGCTCAGGCGGCTGCCCACGGAGAACACCAGGTCGCTGTTCTGCACCGCAAAGTTTCCGGGACGGTCCCCGAAGCCGCCGGCCCGCCCCACGTAGAGGGGGTGCTCATCCCACACGGCGTCGGTGCTGTTCCAGCCGGTGACCAGTGGGATCCCCAGCTTGTCCGCCACACGGAGAAATACATCGTGGGCTCCCGCCAGTCGGATGCCGCTGCCCACGTTGAACACCGGGCGCTTGCTCTCCCGGATCTTCTCAATCACCTGTCTGGCCACGTCCTCCGTCACCTTCGGCGGGAGAATCTGGCGCTTCTCCCCCTTTCCAGCCGTGTCCTCCGGGATCTCCGCCGGAGATTTCTCCGCCCAGCCGGTGCCGCCGGCCTCGTAATCCGCCGGGTCAAAGCCGATGAGGGTGTCAGTCTCCACGTAGGCTCCCTGTATATCCAGGGGAATATCCAGCCACGTGGGCCCCTTGCGGCCGGACTGGGACAAGTACAGGGCCTTCTCCACGCAGAAGCGGATCCGCATGGGGTCGATGACCATCTCGCTGTACTTGGTCATGCAGTCGATGGATCTGGTGATGTCAAACTCCTGGTCTCCCATGGCGCGGATGCCCACGCCGGACCAGCGGGCCGTGGTGTCGTATCTCACCTGGCCGGACAGCACGAACATGGGGATGGAATCCAGCCAGCCTCCCACCACGCCGGTGATGGCGTTGGTCCCCCCGGGACCGGTGGTGACGCAGAGGGCTGCAATCCGGTTGTGGATCCGGGCGTAGCTCTCCGCCGCGATGGCGCAGGCCTGCTCGTGGTGATTGTAGAGGCAGTTTAGCCCCTCCTGATGCCCCAGGGCGTCGTTCAAATGCATGGCGCCGCCGCCGGTGACGGAGAATACCTGGCTGATGCCCTCCTCCACCAGCTTCCCTGCGATATAATTGGAAACCTTCATTCTCATAAGGCAGATGCTCCTTTTCTCAATATTCATTGAAATGAATTATAACATATCCCTGTAAAAAAACATATGAATTTTTTCTTACTTCTTTCCGCCCTCCCCCAAACCCCTTTCCCGGCGCCGCCACATCCTCCCAGTTCTGCCACCAACCGCATATGGATTTCGTCCTTCCCGGCGGCTATAATGAGCCACGTAATCAAGCGACGGCCGCAAGGCCAACTGGTTTTCACAAAAAAGGAGAGTATCTGTTATGAGAAAAGAAAGTAGATTTTTAGCTGTATTGTCCGCTGCCGCCATGATGGCTCTGGCCTGCCCCGCACTTGGCGCCGGAAACGCGGACAGCGCTTACGCACAGGAAAAAGCCGGCTGGGTGGAGGAATCCGCCGGGGAATGGAAATATTATGACTCTGACGGCTATCTGCTGACCGACACCTGGAAAAAGCACGGGAACGACTGGTACTATCTGGACTATGACGGAAATGTGGCTGTCAGCCAGCGAGTGGACGAGTACTATGTGGACGAGACGGGAAAGCGGGTGTCCGACACCTGGCTGGCGGAGGACAACGACGAGTGGTATGACGACGCCCCCTTAACCTACTGGTACTACTACGGCGCCAACGGCCGTATGACCGTGGACAAGTGGATGTCCATCGACGGGAACTGGTACTACTTTGACGGCGAGGGCCATATGCTCACCGGCCTGCAGGAGGTGGACGGAAACACCTACTATTTCGGTGACGACGGCGCCCGCAAGTACGGCTGGTTCCTCCTCCCGGAGACCGACGAGAGCCTGGAGCGGGAGTTCTCCTGGTTCTACTTTGACAAGACGGGGAAAATGCTGACGGACGAGGTGGACAAGAAGATCGACGGCGCCTACTACACCTTTGAGGACGGGCGCATGCAGACCGGTTGGGTGCTCACCGAGGAGAGCGCGGCCAAGGACGGCAGCGTGGCCGGCTATCAGTACTACGGGGAGGACGGAAAGAGAGCCTCCGGCTGGCTGACCATCGTGGGAGCCGACGGCACCGCCGGGGAGGATGAGGAGTTTTCCTTCTATTTTAAGAACGGCAAGCCCTGCTACGCGGAGACGGGCGTGCAGCTCTTCAGCATCAACTCCAAGAAGTACGGCTTCAACACCAGGGGAGAAATGCAGACTGGCCTGCAGACTGTGACCAGGGAGGACGGCAGCACCGGAACCTATTACTTCGGCGAGGACGGCGTCATGCGCGTGGGACGGCAGACCATCTACGACGAGGACCTGGGGGAGAACCAGGTGTGGTACTTTGCCGCCGACGGCTCCAACAAGGGCATGGGCTACACCGGCATCCGGGACGGCGTGATCTACGACGGCGGCCTGCGCCTGGAGGCCGACGCGGACCTGCGCCTGGCCCCTGTGACCTTTGAGGAAAAGCAGTATCTGGTGAACGTCAACGGCCAGATTCAGAAGGCTTCCTCCTCCTCCCAGTCCAAAAAGAACCCTGAGCTCGGCAAGGGCTACAAGGATTATGAGGACTTAAATGACAAGATCTGGACTGTGGATACAGAGGGTGTTATCCAGCAGTAATCTCAGAATTTACCGCCTTGAGGGAGTGCCGTGCACTCCCTTTTGGCATCTAAATCTGTTCCGCTCCCTCATTCAATACATAGCGCTCAAGCAGACGGTTGACCGTCTCACGGATCTGCTTTACCGTCAGGAGCAGGATTTCATTCTCTCTTCTCAGCCGCTCATTTTCCTGCTGCAGCAAAGCTATTACCTCCGCCATACTCATTTCAGGAACCCCCTTTTTCCCTCTTCTTCTTCGCAATTATCAATATAAAACCTTTCCAAATTTTTGCAAAGCAAAATCCGCCGCACGGTTCGACAGCTTTCGCCTCTTTTCGCGCCGCATTTATTGTCTGCTGTTCGACAACGCACAAGAATCTGTGCCACGGCCAAAAATCCGGCACAACACCTATGACCGCCATTCGCCGTCCCATGTCGAAAAGTTTTTGCCCAACCGTAATAAATACGTAAGTTTTTGGCACTGGAAAATTTCCAGGGAGAATGCTACAATATAGAAAAAGGTGTAAAAGGAGAGATGCAAGATGAAAAAGCGAATTTCGGGATTTCTGCTTTTGGTCGTCTCCCTGGTGATCATGAACACAATCACAGCTTTCGCCGGCTCCTGGGCACAGGATGAGCAGACCGGAAAGTGGCATTACTACAGCGACAGCGGAACTGCTGTGACCGGATGGGTATACGATAATGAGAAATGGTATTATCTGGACGCCTCCGGCACCATGAAGACAGGGTGGATCAAGGTGGACGGCTCATGGTACTTCTGTTATGAGGATGGCTCCATGGCCGCCGACACATGGATCGACAACTACTATGTAAATCCCAGCGGAAAGTGGACCAAGACCAGATAGGACTTACAGAATTCAGACAGGACACTCAGATTCAAAAAGTGCTGCAGGTTAGCCTTTAGCCTGCAGCACTTTTTTTGCGCTATTGTCCCTGGACATGGCCGCCGTGCTCGTCCAGCCCGGCAATCTCCTCCATCGCCTGCCTCTCCGCCGCCAGGATCGCCCTGGCCCCGTTTATGTAGATGGTCCCCGCATCCGTCAGGTGTAGCTCCCCGTTCCTGCGCTCAAACAGCTTCTCCCCCATCTCCCTCTCCACGTTGGATACGTGGCGGGACAGGGACGGCTGGGAGAGGTAAAATTTCTCCGCCGCCCGGGTCACGCTCCTCTCGTCGGCGATGGCCACCAGATATTCCAGCACTTTCGTGTTCACCCTTCCTCCCCCTCCTGTTCAAATACGTAGTCCGGCTCAAATTCCCTCACAATGTCCATGAGTTCCTCCGTCCAGCAGAAATTTTTCAGAGTGTTCTCCATCCTCTTGTCGTACCGCTTGATCCGCAGGTATATGAAATACCTCTCCGCCTGGGTGAGGGCGTGATCCTTGCGGAAAACCACCCCGCCGATCATGTAGACCGGATTCTCCAGCCGGAAGTAGACCACCTCCCGGTTGGGCACGGCCGCGTACCAGGGGATCAGCCCCACCCCGGCCCCCGTGCAGATGATCCTGTACACAAGCTGGACATTCACCGAGCGAAACACCACCACCGGGCGGAACCCCGCCTGCCTCAGCGCCCGCTCCGTGATCTGCCCCACGGCTGCGGAGCCGTCGATCTGCACGAAGGGGCTGTCCTTGAACTCCTCCAGGCGGACTCTGGGCGCCCGGGTCACATCCCGGCTCCCGAACTCCGCCAGCTTGTGGAAGGCCGGGACGCAGAGCACGATCTCCTCCCGGTGGATGGGGATCATCTTCAGATCCCGGTCGCTCCCCTCCACCGCCCCGAAACTCAAGTCCGCCTCCCCTCCGCGCACCGCCTTCAGGATGTCCCCGGAGTGGCCCTCCACCGGGACAATCTCCACGTCCGGAAAGCGGCGGTTCATCTCCGGGTAGATGGCAGCCAGCAGTTCCGCCCCCCCGGTAGGGGGACAGGCCCACCCGGAGAGCGGTCCTGTCGGGATGCTTCAGGCTGTAGATCCCGTGCTCCACCTGGATCTGGATCTCCAGGATCCGCCTGGCCGCCCGCATCCGGCAGCAGATGTCCGTCGTGCAGGGCAAAAATAAGATCATGGTGCTGCTTCTGATCTGCCTCTTCACCGCCATCCTCTGCCAGCTCATGGGGATGACCGCCGTCATGGCCGTCATGTTCATGCTGATCCAGACTCTGGACGACGAGAGCGATCTCTCCCAGTCCCGCATGATCTTTGTGGCTGCCGCCATGATCTGCGCCTGGTTCGGCCGCTTCCCCATCGGCATGGGGGCAGCCCTCCCCCTGACCACCAACGCCTACTACGAGGGCCTGGTGGAGGGCAACTCCGAGTACCTGATCGGAATGTTCGACTTCCTGAAGGTGGGCTTCTTCCCGTCCATCTGCCTGACCATCTACACCATCGCTGCCTGGAAGCTTATCCCCAAGCAGGAAGTGAACGCCAGCGCCGTCTCCTCCGTGGGTGTCGGCGGGCAGAGAAATGCCGCCCCCTCCATCTCCTCTTTTCAGGAGAAGGTGATCTTCCTGGTGTTCCTGGGAGTGATGCTGGCCTTCTTCTTCTCCGGAAGTTTGGGCAGTCTGATCTACATCATCCCCGCCGCGGGCGTGCTGGTGCTGATCATCTTCTGCTCCGCCTGCCTGGCAATCGCCTTCCCCACAGGCTGCGCAGCGGCGACCATGGCCTTCTCCATCGGCAACCACAACCCGATGAAGACCCTGAAATTCTGTATTCCCTATTTGATTATCGGCATGGCGTCCACCATCGCCAGCGCCATGTTCTTCTATCCGGTATACGGATAAACGCAAAGGAGGTATGAACCATGTCTTTGACACAGCAGCAGAAAGAAGAATACCGCCAGGTGCTGGAGCGCACCGGCGCCCATCGGAATGTCCCCCGGGTCATCCCGGAGGAGTACAAAGCCTTCCTGAACCAGGTAAAGCAGGAGGAGCTCACCCTTCCCCTTGAGGCCCCCGCAGCCCCCGTCCGCCTGGTCATCTCCACCGCCCTGGACCGCACGGACAACTGCCCGGTTCACGTCAACATGCACGGCGGCGGCTTCGTGTTCCCCCAGGACCACGACGACGACCTGTACTGCGCCCGCGTGGCGGCAGGGATCCGGGGGATCGTGGTGGACATCGACTACGCGATCTCCTGGGAGTACCCCTTCCCCACCGCCTTCGAGCAGAGCTACGCCGTTGTAAAATGGGTGTTTGAGCAGTGCTCCGCCTGGAACGCGGACCCCAAGCGAATCTCCGTGGGCGGCCACAGCGCCGGCGGCTGCCTGTCCGCCGCCATCGCCCTGCGGGCCGCCGCCACCCGCGATTTCACCCTGTGCATGCAGCTTCTGGATTACTCCGCCCTGGACAACTACCAGGCCGTTCTCCCCGACGGGAACGAGCGCTCCCGCGTGTTCTCAAAGCTGTACTCCGACGGGGACGACCAGGTTTTGAAAAATCCCTACTGCTCCCCCTACTTCGCCACGGACGAGATGATCAAGGGGCTTCCCCAGACGGTGATCATCAACGCCGGCCACTGTCCCTTCAAGAAGGACAATGAGGAGTACGGCCTTCGCCTGGCGGCCGTGGGCAACGAGGTCACCATCAAGTGCTTTATGGACAGCCCCCACGGCTTCACCATCCGCATGGCCGGCGAGTGGCAGGAGGCCCAGGCATTCATCGTCCGCAAGATCAACGAGGCCAGCCTGTAGGCTGTGCGCAGACAGGGCGCCTACAGCACCTATAAAGAGAGCGGGATCCCCGCCGGAACTGCCGGCGGGGATCCCGCTCTCTTTCTGCCGCTGGCGGCGCTGCCCTTCGGCTTTTAAGCGCCCCACCTTTTGACGAGCGTCAAGTGATTGCGCCCATCCGCATACTCATATGAAATTTCATCCATCATCTTTCTCACCATATGAATCCCCAGACCTCCGATGGAGCGCTCCTCCGCGGAGAGGGTCGTGTCTGGTTCCTCCTGCTTCGTGGGATCGTAGGGGCGCCCATTGTCCGTGAAGCGGAGCACCACCTGATCTTCCGCCGTCTCACAGCTGACCTGGGCCTCCGTGGCCCCGCTGTACCTGGCGATATTGGAAAATATCTCGTCCGCCGCCACATTGACCTGGTAGATCACCCGGGTCGGCGCCCCCTGCTCCGTCAGGATCCCCTCGAAGAACTCCAGGACCTGGGCGAGGCTTTCCAGGCTGGGGGACACCTGGAGTCTGTGCCCCGCCCCATCTCCCATCTCTTTCCGCTGGATGGCCAGCATGGTGATATCGTCAAACTGGGGGGCATCCCCCACAAAGCGGGCCAGATCCTCGCGGACCGCCCCCAAAAGTTTTTCCGGGTCCGCCCCCGGCACCGTGTTCAGCGCGGCCACCATGCGGTCCGTCCCGTACAGGGCATTGTCCCTGTCCGTGGCCTCCGGCACGCCGTCGGTGTACACAAAGAGGGTATCGCCGGGGTCCAAGGTCAGCTCATACTCCCGGTACCTGGCCCCCTCCATCCCGGCCAGGACAAAGCCGTGCTTGTCCTTCACCAGGGCGAAGCCGCCGTCCCTCCGATACAGCGCCGGGTACTCATGCCCCGCGTTGGCGGCGGTGAGGCGCCCGGTGGAGATCTCATAGATGCCCAGCCAGACAGTCACAAACATCTCCGCGTCATTGTTCTCGCACAGCTGATTGTTCACCTTCTCCAGGACCTCCCTAGGGGACTGGCCCATCTGGGCCGCATTCTTCAGCAGAGTCTTGGCGATGACCATAAACAGCGCCGCCGGCACGCCCTTGCCGGACACGTCGGCGATGACCATGGCCAGATGGTCCTCGTCCACCAGGAAGAAATCGTAGAAGTCGCCCCCCACCTCCTTGGCCGGGGTCATGGTCGCATAGATGTCGAACTCATGCCGGTCCGGGAACGGCGGGAAGATGCAGGGCAGCATATGGGTCTGGATTTTTGCTGCCACATCCAGCTCCGCGCCGATGCGCTCCTTTTCCGCCGTGACGTAGGACAGATTCCGGATATACTCCCGCAGCTCCACCGTCATGTACTGGAAGGCCTGGGAGAGCTCCTCCAGCTCGTCGCCGGTGTGGATGTCCACACGGAAATTCTCCAGATCCTCCATCTTCCTCTGAACCAGCTCCCGCGTGGCCCGGTGCAGGACCCCCAGCGGGCGGATCAGAATGCGGCGGATATAGAAATAATAGGCCACGATGGACACGATCAGCACGGCGAAGGAGATGAACAGGGTGATCTACACCAGCTGCCGGATCTGGCCGTTGATCATATCCATGGAGATGTCCACGCTGGCCAGGGCGGCGGGCTGTCCGCTGCTGTCCAGGATGGCCACATAGGCCGAGGCCAGATAGCCGTACTCCTCATTGTCCGTGATCAGGATGACCTGGGGGGCGTCCGGGGCAAAGGCGGCGTGCATGAGCTCGTCCCCGCCGCCGTAGTAGGCGTCCGTGTCCCCCAGATCGCAGACTCCGTCCTCCCCCGCGATCCCCGCGTCCCAGATATAGAACATCACGTCGTCCTCCGGCACGACCACATAAAAATACCGCAGCCCCATCTCCTCCCTGACGGTCTGGAGATACTGCTGAACTTCCTCGTAGTAGGCGTCCTTCTCCCCGGAGCGGTAGTACCGCTGAATGCTGTCCCCGTCAATCAGACGGGCGGCGATGGACGCCTGGTCGAAGGCCATCTTCGTGTAGTACTCCTCCATCTGGTCACGGTATACCCTTGAAATCGCCGGGGTCAGCACGATCACGAGTGCCGCCACCATCATCACCAGCCCCAGCAGGAGCTTGGGCTGAAGGCTCAAATTCCACTGTCGTCGTCTCATGGCTCTTCCTCCTGAATTGGATGTACATGCAGGCGCAGGTGCCCGTCCGCGATCCCATACAGCCAGCGGTTCGCGGCCAGACGGCACTCCGGCGCGGGGAGGGGGGCCGTCCCCGGCTCCAGGGCCGTGACATAGTGCCAGCGCCCCCGCAAATTTACCTGGCACAGGCTATTGTATCTCCGAAACATATCCAGCGCCTGGGCCGCCGTCTGCCCGTGGTCCAGCGTCAGAAGCCCCGGGGCAGGGCGCCGCCAGTAGGGCAGCCGGTCCGTCTGACCCCATGCCCGCCTCCAGGCCCCCTCAAAGTCCCCCAAAACCTCCTCCAACATCTCCCGGGCTGCCGCCCCGCAGCGCAGATAGACATCCACGCTGTCCTCCTCCGGCGGCACGGGGATCCG
>MHCFR05601__coassemble_1246_pt1 | contig 17828 bp, 15 predicted proteins | sample MHCFR05601__metabat2_high_PE_003 | metagenome-assembled genome bin MHCFR05601
CCGCGTGATTGAGAAGAGCATCCGCCGGGACAAGAACGAGAAGATGTACAACCTGGAGAAATTTGACGACGAGATCGCCCAGCTGGAGCAGGAGATCCGCAGGATCAGCACTCAGAAGCAGGAGGCCCTGAATTCCTTTGAGCAGGTCACAAAGACCATCATCGCGGACGAGATTCTGTCCGGAGCCAAACCGAAGATGGAGGAGCTGACGGCCCGCTACCGGGAGATCCGCCGGGCTCTGGATGAGACGGAGGAGGAGATCAAGCGCCGGAACCTGGAGATCACGGACAAGTACGCCGGATATCTGGGGAAGGAGTATCTGGATCCCATGAAAATCGGCGAGCTGATGGAGGCGATCCGTAGCGGCCGGGCGTCCAACATCAGCGAGGCCATCGAGGCGGTGAAAGCGGACAGGAGCCAGCAGGGATCCTCAGCCCGTGCATAAAGAGGAGCGTCCATGCCTATAATACAGTATAGAATGAATTACAGGCGGGATGTTCATGAAATTGTGGGAGAGGATCCGGCTCTGCGGGAGCCGTGAGATATATTACTACGACGGAAAAAAGGACCGTGAGATCGAAAATTTTGCCCTGCAGCTGTATCAGATGATCGGCGGGGAGATGGAGAGCGGGCGGTGGAGAGGGCTTCTGTTTCTCTGCATCGGGACGGACCGCTCCACCGGGGACAGCCTGGGTCCTCTCATCGGGTACAAGCTGAAGGAGAGGCGGATGAGAAACGCCAAGGTGCTGGGCACCCTGGAGAAGCCGGTCCACGCCATGAATTTGGAAGAATATTTAAAGTTGGTAAAGCAGAAATATCCGGACTATCTCATCGTGGCGGTGGACGCTTCCGTGGGAAATGCGGAGCATGTGGGGTACATCACCCTGGGAAAAGGCCCGTTAAAGCCGGGGCTGGGGGTCAGCAAGGAATTAAAAGAGGTGGGAGATCTGTTCATCACCGGCATTGTGGGGAGCTGCGGGAGCCAGGATCCCCTGATGCTTCAGAGCATCCGGCTGTCCGTGGTGATGCGCCTGGCGGACTGCATCAGCGAGAGCATTTATTTTGTCGAAAAGTTATGGGACAGAACGGCCCCCGTTTGACAAGTTTTTTCCCAAGCCTGTGCTATCATTTTTGGGATAATTAAGATAGCGGGGTGAATCTCATGGGAGAACTTTATAATCTGAATCCCAGACTGCCCAAGAATATACGGCAGATCGGGGAGCGGGATCAGGTAGTAAAATTATATGTGGAAGATTATGTGAATACGTACTTAAGAAGGCTGTACCCGGCGGGAGGAGAGGACCTGCGGTGCGGCCTTTTGCTTGGCAGTGAGGAGGAAGGGGGGAAGGTTCCCTGCATTTTTATAGACGGAGCTCTGGAGATGGAGGGCGTGGCCTGCGGAAAGGAGCAGGTGGATTTGAATGACCAGGCCTGGAAACGGGCGTATCGGGACATGGAGGAAATGTTTCCCAAGCGCAGCGTACAGGGCTGGTTTCTGTGCGGCGCCCCCGGCTGCCAGCTGAGCCCCCTGAACTACTGGAAGCAGCACAGCAAGTATTTTCCGGGGAAGAACAAAATCATGTATTTAAACTCCGGCCTGGAGGGGGAGGAGGCCCTGTACATGGCCTCGGACGACGGATTTTACAGGCTGCGGGGCTACTGCGTCTACTACGAGAGAAACCAGATGATGCAGGACTACATGATCGCCAGGAAGGACGTGAAGCGGGTGGATGCCGGGGTGGACGACGGGGTGATCCGGGATTTCCGCCGCAGGATGGACGAGAAGAGAGAGGAGGCCAGAGAGAGGCGGAGCGCGGTGAGCGTGCTGGGCGGCATCTGCGGGGTGCTGTCGGTGGCGGTGCTGGCTGGCGGCATCGTGATGGTGAACAATTACCAGAAGATGAGGGATATGGAGAGCGTGCTGGCGTCGGTGATGCCCGCCGGGGCGGAATATCTGCCGGGCGGCGAGGAGGAGAAGCCGGAGCTGGTGCTGGAGACGGGAGTCACGGTGCAGCCGGAGACCATGACGGCCGGGATGCCGGAGCCGCCGGAGACCGGTGCGGCGGCTTCCGAACCGGCGGCTTCCGGGACAGCGGAAGTTGTGAGCGGGGAGGCGGCTTCGAAGCCGGCAGAGACCGGCGCAGCAGTTTCCGGGACGGCAGCGGCGGAATCGGCGGCAGCGGCGGAACCGTCTAAGGCCGGAGCGGCAGCTTCAGAACCGGCGGCTTCCGGGGCAGCGGAGGCCGTGAGCGGGGAGGCGGAGGCGGTGCACATCCCCTCCCTGGAGGAGGCGGACCAGCAGATGGAGGTGCTGGGACAGGCCCTGGAGGAGGCCAGCACCCATGTGGTTCAGGACGGGGAGACGCTGTACGGAATCTGCCTGGAAAAATATCACGATCTGAGCCGGGTGGACGAGGTGTGCAGGCTCAACGGTCTGGAGGATGTGAACAAAATAAAGGCCGGCCAGAAATTGATTCTTCCTTAGAAAAAGGTAATGCGTTTCCAGGGGAAATGTTGTATACTGTTGATATGTAAACAACCATTTTCGGGAGACAGCGCAGTATGAACGATATGAGTTCCATGAACCGGGAACGGAAAAAGAAAGAGCTGAAGAGGCAGGTGATCTCCACCGGCGGCGGGAACGCGGCTGTGAAGGAGGAGGCCGCCTCCAGGGAAGAAAGGCCTGTGAAGAGAAAGAGGCGCCGGGTTCTCTGGATCCTTCTGCTGCTGGCGGTCGCCGGCGGCCTGGGGTACGGGGCTTATTTTTACATGAACGAGAGAGTCTATACCCAGTTTGTGGCCGTGTGGGAGATCCCGGTGGAGGAGGGCGGAACGGCAAAGTATGAGAGCTTTGGCACCAACGTCCTGAAATATACGAGGGACGGAATGTCCTACATCAACGCCAAGGGCGAGACGGTCTGGATGACCAGCTACGAGATGAAGAATCCGGCGGTCTGCGTCAACGGGGATTACGCGGTGGTGGCGGATCTCCAGGGCAACAGCATCTACATATGTGACTTGACCGGCGTGCTGGGACAGGCGTCCACGGTGCTGCCCGTGATCCGGGCGGTGGTCTCCCAGACCGGAGTGGCGGCGGCGATCCTGGAGGATTCAGCCTCCAGCTATATCCAGTATTACAACAGGGACGGGAGCCCCATAGACCTGACGGTGAAGGCGGCGCTATCGGGGGATGGATTTCCCCTGGACATCGCCCTGTCCCCGGACGGGAGCCAGACCATCGCCTCCTACATGTACGTGGAGGGCGGGGAGCTGAAGAACCGGATCGTATTTTACGATTTTTCAGAGATCGGTCAGAACCAGAAGCATCTGGTTGGGGGATTTGACAGCGAATTTGAGGATTCTATCGCGGCGCGGGTGATCTATCCCGACGAGACCCACGCCTGCGCGTTCACGGAGCGGGGAATCAGCTTCTTCTCCTCCCGCAACCAGGCAGCGGTGGAGCTGATTTCGCAGACGCAGACGGACGAGACCATCGAGAGCATTTTTTATTCCAACCGGTACGTGGGGATGATTGTCCGCACATCAGGGGGGGAGAATCCCTACCGGATGGAGATGTATGAGACCGACGGGAGCCAGGTGTTTACCTGCGAGTTTGATTTCCAGTATAAACATGTGGACATCTCCGGGGACATGGTGATACTTTATAATGAAGAAGCCTGCCAGATCTACAGCACCGGCGGAAGCCTGAGATACTCAGGGGAGCTGGGGATGGAGATCGAGAAAATCACCCAGGGAAGGAGCGCCGGCACGGTGATCGTGACGGGGCCGCAGATGATGAGGGAGATTCGGCTGCAGGGATGATAAATAGGGCCGCGGTCAGCGGAAATCAAAAGAAGAGAGGGAGGCAGATTATGTCGAAGAAATGTATTGGAGTGGATGTCGGAGGGACGACGGTCAAGCTGGGGCTTTTTGACGAGAGCGGAGCTCTGGAGGAGAAATGGGAGATTCCCACCAGAAAAGAGGACGGAGGCGCCCACATCCTGGGGGATATCGCGGCTTCCGTGAAGGCGAAGATGGCTGAGAAGAATCTGAGCCAGGCGGATGTGCTGGGCGCCGGCATGGGACTTCCGGGACCGGTGCTCCCCGACGGGTATGTGGAGGTCTGCGTCAACCTGGGCTGGCGGGACATGAACCCGGAGAAGGAGCTCTCCGCCCTTCTGGACGGGATGAAGGTAAAAAGCGGAAATGACGCCAACGTGGCTGCCCTGGGAGAGATGTGGCAGGGCGGCGGAAAAGGCTACCACGACATTGTGATGGTGACGCTTGGCACCGGCGTGGGCGGCGGCGTGATCCTGGATGGAAAGATCGTAGCCGGGCGCCATGGACTGGGGGGCGAGATCGGCCACATCCACGTGAGGGATGAGGAGAAGGAGCACTGCAACTGCGGCGGCCAGGGATGTCTGGAGCAGGTGGCGTCGGCCACCGGCATCGCCAGGGAGGCGAGAAGAGCCATGGCTGCGTCGGACAAGCCCTCTGCTCTCCGCCAGTTCGGGGATGAGGTGACCGCCAAGGACGTTCTGGATGCCGCCAAGGCCGGGGATGAGATGGCTGCGGAGGTGGCGGAGACGGCAGCCCGCTATCTGGGACTTGTGTTCGCCCAGGTGGCGCTGACGGTGGATCCGGAGTGCTTCGTGGTGGGCGGAGGCGTGTCCAAGGCCGGTACATATCTGACAGACCTGATCGACAAATATTATAAATACTATTCACCCATCTCCGACAATAAGGGGATCATCAGCCTGGCGAAGCTGGGAAATGACGCCGGCATTTACGGTGCGGCGCGGCTGATCCTGGACTGACGGCGGGATTTGAACATTGACACGGCTGATTCCGAAAGGATGCCGTGAAAAGGCGGAGAAACGCGGGAGCGGGGAGTGTGCAGAATGCGGCGCACACTCCCCGATTCTGAACCTGGGGACATGAGGAGACCCCGGTGTCAGAGACAACCGGGGCAATTATGAAAAATCATGTGCAATTTGTCTAAAAAGAAAAATTGAAACATTTTGTTTCTATGCAGTTAGTATAAAAAACAAATGTGAATAATATATGAACTCCATGTGAATAGAGTATGAAACATGGAAGATCAGGAGGTATAAAGTATGGAGCAGCAAGAGAGAAGAACCGTTGTGATCGGCCACAAGAATCCGGACACGGACTCCATCTGCTCGGCCATCAGCTATGCCAGTTTAAAGAAGGCAGTCTCGGGGGGGAGATACGTTCCGGGACGAGCGGGCAGCATCAGCCGGGAGACAAAGTTTGTGCTGGACTATTTCGGGATGCCGGAGCCGGAGCTGATCCGGGATGTGCGGACCCAGGTGAAGGACATCGAGATCCGCAAGACGGCGGGGGTGGACCGGAATATTTCCCTGAAGAAGGCGTGGAACATCATGCAGGAGACGGGGGCGGTGACGCTGCCGGTTCTGAAAGAGAACGGCACCCTGGAAGGCCTGATCACCGTGGGCGACATCACCAAGTCCTACATGAACGTCTACGACAGCAGCATTATGTCCAAGGCGAACACACAGTACGCCAACATCGTGGAGACCCTGGAAGGCCTGATTATCATCGGCAGCGAGGACAACTATTTCAATCAGGGCAAGGTGCTGATCGCGGCGGCAAACCCGGATATGATGGAGTACTACATCGAACCCCATGACCTGGTGATCCTGGGCAACCGCTACGAGTCCCAGCTGTGTGCCATCGAGATGGAGGCGGACTGCATCATCGTCTGCGAGGGCGCGGCGGTGTCCATGACCATCCGCAAGCTGGCCCAGGAGAGGGGTTGCACGGTGATGACTACCCCATACGACGCGTTTACGGCGGCCAGGCTGATCAACCAGAGTATGCCCATCAGCTATTTCATGAAGACGGAAAATCTGGTCACCTTTGTGCGGGACGACTACATTGAGGATATCCGGGAAGTGATGGCCAGCAAGCGCTACAGAGATTTCCCGGTGCTGGACAAGGAAGGAAAGTACTGGGGCATGATCTCCAGGCGGAACCTCCTGGGCGCCAGAGGAAAACAGGTGATCCTGGTGGACCACAACGAGAAGAGCCAGGCGGTGGACGGCGTGGAGAGCGCGGAGATCCAGGAGATCATCGACCACCACAAGCTGGGGACCATCGAGACCATTTCCCCCGTATTCTTCCGCAACCAGCCCCTGGGCTGCACCGGAACCATCATCTACCAGATGTACCAGGAGGCGGGAATCCGCCCGGAGCGGGAGATCGCCGGCCTTCTGTGCAGCGCCATCATTTCCGACACCCTGCTGTTCCGCTCCCCCACCTGCACGGCGGTGGACAAGCAGGCGGCCCTGGAGCTGGCGGAGATCGCCGGCATCCAGATCGAGAAGTATGCCAGCGAAATGTTCGCGGCGGCCAGCGACCTGAAGGGAAAGACGGAGGCGGAGATCTTCTATCAGGATTTCAAGCGCTTTTCCGCCGGCAAGAAGACCTTTGGAGTGGGCCAGATCAGCTCCGTGAACGCGGATGAGCTGGACGAGCTGAAGGAGAGGCTGATCCCCTATGCCAGGAGAGAGCGGGAGGACAAGGGCATGGATATGATGTTCTTCATGCTCACCAACATTCTCACAGAATCCACCGACCTGATCTGCGAGGGCCAGGGATCGGAGCAGATGGTGGTGTCGGCCCTTCACGGGACCCTGGACGAAAAGTACGGCACGGTGGTGCACCTGCCGGGCGTGGTGTCCAGAAAGAAACAGCTGATACCGGCGATTATGCTGGCAGTGCAGAACTGAGGAGGAAGAATATGGCGAGACAGACGTGGAAGCCGGGCACTATGGTCTACCCTGTGCCGGCGGCGATGGTCACAGTGGCGGACAAGGCCGGAAATACCAACATTATCACAATCGCGTGGACGGGAACGGTGTGTTCCGATCCGCCCATGACCTACGTATCCATAAAGCCGGAGAGGTATTCCCACCACATGGTGGAGGAGACGGGGGAGTTTGTCATCAATCTGACCACAAAGGACACGGCGTTTGCCACAGATTACTGCGGGGTAAAGTCCGGGCGGGATGTGGATAAATGGAAGGAGATGGGACTGACGCCGGGGAAGGCGTCCAAGGTCTCCGTCCCCATCATCGAGGAGTGCCCGGTGAATATCGAGTGCCGGGTGACGGAGGTGAAGCGCCTGGGCTCCCATGACATGTTCTTGGCCGAGGTGGTGGCCGTGGATGTGGATGAGAAATATATGAACGAGAGCGGAAAATTTGAGCTGAACAGCACGGGGATCATCGCCTACTCCCACGGGGAGTACAGGGAGCTGGGCCCGGCGGTGGGCAAGTTCGGGTATTCCGTGCAGAAGAGGCGGAAGGCATGAGGAGAAATGTGACGCTCATCGGCATGCCGGCGTCCGGGAAGAGCACTCTGGGAGAAAAACTGGCGGAGAAGCTGGGATTTACCTTCGTGGATGTGGACCGGATCATCGAGGCGGAAGAAAAACGGCTTTTGAAGGAGATCATCGCGGACGAGGGGGACGACGGTTTTCTGGCCATCGAGAACCGGATCAACGCGGGGCTTCAGATGGAGAACTGCGTGATCGCCCCCGGCGGCAGCGTGATCTACGGCGCGGAGGCCATGGAACATCTGAAAGAGATCAGCGTGGTGGTGTACCTGAAGCTGGACTTTGAGGAGATGGAGAGAAGGATCGGCGACCCCGTGGCCAGGGGCGTGGTCCTGAAAAACGGAATGACCCTGAGAAAGCTGTACGACGAGAGGACCCCGTACTATGAGAGGTATGCGGACATCGTCTTTGACGAGGCGGAGCTGTCTGCGGAGGAGTCGGCGGGGAGACTGGCGGAGTTGGTGAGGGAGCATTTCTGGTAGGCCGGCAGAGTTTTACAAAAGTGGGAGAGAAGTATGGGAATGAGAGCCGTCATCGCGGACGACGAAGTGCTGATCCGCATGTATATCCGGGAAATCCTGGAGAATAACGGGTATGAGGTTGCGGGGGAGGCGGAGGATGGAATGGACGCCGTCACCGTGTGCCGGGAGCAGAGGCCGGACTTTGTGATCATGGACATCAATATGCCGGTGATGACTGGGTTGGAGGCGGCCAGGGTGATCCGGGAGGAGAGCCTGGCCGGCTTTGTCGTCGTCTTGACTGCGTACCGGGACAAGGAGATCGCGGAGCAGGCGGTGGACTTAGATGTCATGGGCTACGTGATGAAGCCGGTGGACGAGGACACTCTGATCCCCGCCGTCAGGATTGCGGAGAAGAAATATCTCCAGCTGGAGGAGCTCGTCCGCACCTACACGGATCTGTCGGAGTCGGATATCCGGCTGCTTCTGGACGTGTCCCACGGACTGCCCTTTATCGGCAATCTGGAGAGCGGGGACACCTACATCAACGTCCTGACCCGGGATGGGAGATCCATGGTTGTGGCCCAGTACCGCCATCCGGACTGCGACCTCTACAAGAGGGACATTATCGGCGAGATGGAGAGGCGGGAGGATGAGCCGGCAGTGTACCGGGCCCTGGAACACGGGACTTCCGGGAGAGGGCTGATCGGCATCATTGACAGCGGGAAGACGGTGGTTCGCCACACGGTCAGCCCCATTTTCAATGAGCAGAGAAAGGTCATCGGATCCCTCACCTACGAGTATTTGAACCCGGATTCGGACACAGAGCCCATCCGCCTGGTGAGCGCGGAGGGGGAGATGCCCCCCTTTGCGAAAAAGATGGACAAGGTGATCAGCAGCCTGCAGGACGGATTCCTGATCTTCGATGAGAGGGGAATCTGCACCCTCTCCAACGGGCGGACGGAGGAACTGTACCGGGAAATCGGCTGCACCGGGGGCGTGACGGGGAAGAGCTACCGGGAACTCAGGCTGGAGGGACAGCCGGAGTGGGAGGAGATTGCCGCCGGCGGCACCCTGAGAAATGAGATTCAGATCGGCAGGTACGTGTTTGACGAGACCATCAGCGCAGTTCAGGAGAATGGGATCAGCCAGGGAATCGTGATCATTCTCAGGGACAAGACCAGGATCCGCCAGCTGGAGGACGAGATCGAGTACCGGGCCGCCCTGGTGCGGGAAGTGCATCACCGGGCAGATCCGCAGCATGAGCGTGACCTACGACCTGCTGACCCACACGGACACAGAGCTGGTGGACGTGGGGCAGATGCTCTCCCGGATCATAGACGGGGTTCTGGGGGGATATGCCTCCGGGGACAGCCGGATCGAGGCGGAGATCCGGGGAGACCGGCTGATGTTTCCGGAGCTGGCGGCCTCCACGGTGGCACTGATCGTCAACGAGCTGGTGACCAACAGCATGAAATACGCGTTTCATGGCCGGGATCACGGGAAGATTGAGCTGACCATGGAGAGCGGGGAGGAGTTTGCCTGGTTCACGGTGGAGGACGACGGCTGCGGAATGGAAAAGGGCGGCGGAGAGAGAGGCCGCGGCGGAAGCACTCTGCCGGAGACCATGTCCATCGGGACAAACTAATCTCCAGGAAGTCAGAAATTAATTTTCAGAACGTCAGAATCGAATCTGCGCGGGGCGAGCTCACGGCTTGTGGGTCTCGCCCCGTTTCTTCCAGTTCAGCAGGAAGGCGGAGTTGACGATGACGATGACGGATCCGGCGTTGTGGACCAGGGCGCCCACCACGGGGTTCAGGATGCCGGTGATCGCCAGCACGATGGCGATAAAATTCAGGGTCATGGAGAAGGTGAGGTTGCACTTGATGGTGACCATCATCCGCTTCGCCAGAAGGAAGAGGTGGGGCAGCTCGCGGATCCGGTCGTTGATCAGGGCGATGTCCGCGGCGTCTATGGCGATGTCGCTGCCGATTCCCCCCATGGCGATGCCCACATAGGCTTTCTTCAGGGCCGGCGCGTCGTTGATGCCGTCCCCGACCATGCAGACCTGCCGCCCGCCGTTCTGGTATTCCTCGATCCGCAGCAGTTTGTCCTCCGGCAGGCAGTTGGCGTAGACCTGGCGGATGCCCAGTTTGCCTGCGATGTAGCTGGCGGCGGCCTCGTGGTCCCCGGTGAGGAGGACGGGAGTCACAGGGACTGCCTCGAGCTGCCGGATCGTGTCGGGGGCCTCCTGCCTGAGAGTGTCCGACAGGGCGAGAAAGCCCGCCAGGACTTTGTCAACCGCCACGTAGATGACGGTACAGCCCATCTCAAGGTATTTCCCTGCCATCTCCCCCTCGTTCTCCGGAAGTTCGATCTGGTTTTTTGTGAGCAGCTCCCTGTTTCCCGCCAGGACTTCTCTCCCCCCGACGGCGGCGCGCACGCCCTGTCCGGGGATCATCTGGAAGGATTCCGGCTGCTGGATTTCTTCACAGCTTCCATTTTTGTAGCTGTTTACCACCGCTTTCCCCAGGGGATGCTCAGAGCGCAGCTCTGCGCTGGCGCAGAGCCGGTAGATCTCCTCCTCTGCCCAGTCCCGGTGCAGGCTCACCACCGCGTTTACCTGGGGGGTCCCGCAGGTCAGGGTCCCGGTTTTGTCAAAGGTGACGCAGGAGACGGCGGCCAGCCGCTCCAGGGCGTCGCCCTCCCGCACCAGAAAGCCGTGTTTTGTGGCGTTGCCGATGGCGGCCATGATGGCGGTGGGGGTTGCGAGCACCAGGGCGCACGGGCAGAAGACGACTAGGATGGTGACTGCCCGTATGATCTGCCCGGTGATGAGCCAGGTGAGGGCGGCGGCGGTCAGGGCGATCACCACGATCCAGGTGGCCCACCGGTCTGCGATGCCCACGATCTTAGCCTTCCCCGCGTCAACGGACTGCACCAGCCGGATCATCCGCTGGATGGAGCTGTCGTCCCCCACCTTTGTGGCCTCCATGTCGAAGGAGCCGAACTGGTTGACGGTGCCGCTGAAGATTTCGTCGCCGGGGCCTTTGTCAACGGGGAGGGATTCGCCGGTCACAACGGACTGGTTGATGGATGTCTGGCCGGACACCACCACGCCGTCCACGGGGATGGTCTCGCCGGGAAACACTCGCAGGATATCGCCGGGCTGCACCTGTTCGGCGGAAATGATCACCTCGCCGCCGTTTTGGAGCCTGCGGGCGGTCCTGGGGGTCAGATGCACCAGCTTTTCAATCCCCGCCCTGGCCTTGGCCACGGTCATGTCCTCCAGCAGGGCGCCCAGCTGCATGATGAAGGCCACCTCCCCGGCGGCGAAGATCTCCCCGATTATGACGGAGGCGATGAGGGCCAGGGAGACCAGCACGTCCGCCTTGATATCGAACGCGGTGACGAGGCCGATGATCGCCTCCAGAATGATGGGGATGCCGCAGAGAGCGATGGCGATCCATGCGGGGTCAAGCCCGAAGGGCCGGAAATGCAGCAGGCTCATTCCCAGGGCAATCCCGGAGAAGACCAGACAGGCGACATCCTTCTTCACGCCGCCCCATTCCAGAAGATGTTCCAGTTTTTCCATAATACAATATCCCCCTTATTTTCCTTTATACCTATATGGGTATATGTACATTATACGTGTAGGGGTATAGGTTGTCAACGGACAAAAAGAAAAGGCGTGCGGCCAGCACGCCCTGTGGTATTACTTCATATTGGCAAATCTCTCCACAGCTTTTGTGAAATTTGCGATGGTCTGGTCTGCGTCCCCGTGTTCGATGCCGTCCCTCACGCAGTGCTTGATATGCCCCTCAAGAACGATCTGCCCCGCCCTGTGGAGCGCGGATTTTGCGGCATTTATCTGCGAGAGAATATCCTCGCAGGGGATATCCTCGTCGATCATGCGGTCGATGGCCTGCACCTGCCCGATGATCTTTTTGAGGCGGCGGTGAAGATTTTCAGAATCCATACATTGTCTCATGGTGCACCTCCCTGATACCTCCAGGGGTATCTGAGTCTTATTATCCGGTAAAGAGGCGGGTTTGTCAAGCGCTGGCCGGTTTTTGAAGGTTGGGGTGGCCGCACGGTGCACGGAAGTTTTCAGATAACGGGTGAGGCCGATTTCAGCCGCTTAATACAGTGCAGAAACGCCGGGACCAGGAAAATATCCGCGGCGATCCAGGCCATGGGGCTGGCGAAGCAGGCTGCTGGGTAGCCGAAAATTGGCACCAGGCACATGCCGGCGAAGGTTCTGGCGAACATTTCAAAGACACCGGCCAGGATGGCGAAGGTGCTGAAGCCCATGCCCTGGATGGAGAAGCGCACCACGTTCACGAACACCAGGGCGATGTAGAACAGGCTGTTTCCAAAGAGGAACAGGGATACATTCCCGATGGTGGATACCTCGTCGGCGTCCAGGAACAGGAGAGCCAGGTACTTGCTGAACAGGGTCAGAATGATGAAGGCGGTGACGGCGTAGACGCAGCCGATGAGCAGGGCATATTTCACGCCCTCCTTCACGCGGTCGATCTTTCCGGCGCCCACATTCTGCCCGGCCCAGGTGGCCATGGTGGCGCCTAGAGCTTCAAAGGGGCAGGTGAAGAACAGGGTGAGCTTGTTGCCGGCGGAGATGGCGGCCACGTACAGGGAGCCCAGGCCGTTGACAGCGGTCTGCAGGATCACGCTGCCGATGGCGGTGATGGAGTACTGCAGCCCCATGGGGATGCCGATGCCGCAGAGGATTTTCGCCATGCGCAGGTTGAATTTCCGCTCCTCCCTGGTCATGCGCAGGATGGGGAAATGGGAGCGCATGTAGAGGAAGCAGAGCACGCCGGAGATGGCCTGGGAGATCACCGTGGCGTAGGCGGCTCCCTCCACGCCCATGCCCATGACCAGGATGGTGAACAGGTCCAGGAAAATGTTGATGACGGAGGAGAGCAGCAGGAAGTACACCGGCGTCCGGCTGTCCCCCAGGGAGCGGATGATGCCGGCCAGAATGTTGTAGAGGTAGGTGACCGGGATTCCCGCAAAAATGATGAATATGTAGTCGTAGGCTCCCTGTATGATGTCATCCGGGGTATCCATCCATCTCAGAATGTCCATGCAGAGGAAGCAGACGATGATGGTCATGACGGCGGAGAAGATGGCGGACAGCCAGCCGGCGTTGGCCACAAAACACCGCAGTCCGTGATGGTCCCCGGCCCCGAACCGCTGGGCCACGGGGATGGAGAAGCCGCTGCACACGCCGGTGCAGAAGCCGATGATCATGAAGTTTATGGAGCTGGTGGAGCCCACGGAGGCCAGGGCGCTCACCCCCAGGTATTTTCCCACGATGATGGTGTCCACCATGCTGTAAAACTGCTGAAACAGAAGGCCCATGAGCATGGGCACGGCAAATCCCAGGATCAGCCGGAAGGGGGATCCTGTCGTCATATCCCGAATTTCACTTTTCGCCATATCGGTTACCTCTTTTCCTTGGAATGCATAAAATATTCGCGTCAAATTCTTTCACAAGGACAACATTATAAACTTGTTTTTGGGGATTGTATAGAGGGAAAAGAAGAGAAAAGAAAGCAGAAAACAGAGACTAATGTTATCAGTAATGACAACATCAGTCCCTGTGGCTAAGAATGATTCCTGATGACTTCTCCTACCGGCATGCCTCCACAAAGGCCGCGAAGAGCTTTGCCGCCTCCTGCTGCGTGGACACCAGGTGCTCCGGATGCCACTGGACGCCCAGGAGGAAGGGATAGTCCGGCGCGTAGACGGCCTCGATCATCTTGTCGGGGGCGTAGCCGCAGACCTCCAGCCCGGGGGCCAGATCCTTGATGGCCTGGTGATGCATGCTGTTCACCGCGATGGAGGCGTGGTCCTCGCCCAGGATGCGGGACAGCAGGGTGCCGGGGATCACGTCCACGGTGTGGGACGGAACCTTGTAGGCGAAGGGCTGGCGGTGGGCGATGGAGAGATCCGCCTCAAACTGGCTGGGGATATCCTGGTACAGGGTGCCGCCCATGGCCGTGTTGAGAAGCTGGATGCCGCGGCAGATGCCGAGGATGGGCTTTCCAAATTCCATGACCAGGGGAACCAGGGACATCTCCAGGGCGTCCCTCTGCTGGGAAATATTTCCGCATTTTGCGTTGGTCTCCTCCCCATACAGGAAGGGGTGAATGTCGTCCCCGCCGGTGAAGAGGACGCCGTCCACGCTGGCCGTCAGGTCCCGCAGCTCATCCTCGGACACCTCCATGGGGAAGATGACGGGGGTGGCGCCGGCGCTGCGGATGGCCCGCAGGTAGGTGGAGTTGATAAAAAGCCGGTCGTTTTCCGTGTCGTGGCTGGTGGTGACACCGATAAAAGGTCTTTTCATAGACATTCTCTCCTTTTGCTCAATATGATAGTCTTACAGTATAATATGATAAAAGCCCCTTCCGCCGGAAGGGGCTTTTATGTAATGCCAATCACAATTAGCCTTCGATTGCTCCTGTCGGGCAGGTAGCTGCACAGGTACCGCAGTCAATGCAGGTATCAGCGTCGATTACGTACTTGCCATCACCCTCAGAGATAGCGCCTACGGGGCACTCAGCTGCACAAGAACCACAGGAAACGCAGGTATCAGTAATTACATATGCCATTGTAAATACCTCCTTTAATAATATTGTATAGATTACAATTTATTGTAAATCAAAACAAACAAATATTCAAGAGGAAATTACTGCTTCCCTTGTTCTATTTTAGAAGCACGAATGCCGGACAAAATCACCTGTCTGGCCTGCACGGCATCCTCTTTTGAGAGGGGAGGAGTGTCTTTCAGCGGATACTCCAGCCCCAGTTTTTCGTACTTGATTTTGCCCATGTCGTGGTAGGGGAGGACGTCCAGGGCTTTGACATTTTTCAGGGTGCCGATGAAGCGCCCGGTCTCATAGAGCCAGCGCTCGTCCTGGGTGATTCCAGGCACCACCACATGGCGGATCCAGACAGGCTTTCCCACCTCGCTCAGGTACCTGGCGAAGGCCAGGATGGGGCGGTTTGAGTGGGCGCAGAGCTTTTCATGCTCCTGGGGATCTATGTGCTTGATGTCCAGAAGAATCAGGTCAGTCAGGGCGAGCAGGGCGTTCAGTTTCTCCATGAAGGCCGGATCTTCGGGCCGGAAGACTGCCCCGCAGGTGTCGATGCAGGTGTGGATGCCCTTCTGCTTTGCCAGGGAGAACAGCTCCGTGAGAAATTCCATCTGCAGCAGGGGCTCGCCGCCGGAGACGGTGATGCCGCCGTTCCGGTAAAATCCCCTGGCGGATTCGTACTGGCGGATGATCTCCTCCGGCTCCGCCTCCTCGGCCCCGTCCATGGTCCAGGTGTCCGGATTGTGGCAGTAGAGGCAGCGCATGGGACAGCCCTTGACAAAGACCACCAGCCTCACGCCGGGGCCGTCGACGGTTCCGAAGCTCTCGATGGAATGAATGCGTCCTTTCATGCTCTGCCTCCTTGTCTGAGATTCTTAGATTGCCGTGTGGAAGGTGCGGGAGATGACCTCGTCCTGCTGTTCCTTCGTCAGCTTGTTGAAGTTCACGGCGTAGCCGGAAACCCGCACCGTCAGCTGAGGATATTTCTCAGGGTGGGCCTGGGCGTCCAGCAGAGTGTCCTTGGAAAATACATTTACGTTCAGGTGGTGTCCGCCCTGAGCGGCGTAGCCGTCCAGGAGAGCCACCAGGTTGTCGATCTGTGCGTCGTTGATGTTTGCCATGTTAAAATCCTCCTTCTGTTTTATTCTCTGTCCAGTCCCTCAAAAAGGGTGGGGCTGTCGCAGGCGCCGCCTTCGCAGCAGCCGTCAAATCCGGAAAGTTCCACCTCCAGATCCCCGGCGAAGATCTGACCGTCTTTTCCCAGGGCGTCGGGGATGATGGAGAAGGTGTTGGAGATTCCGTCCTGGGCGTCCTTGAAGGGGAGCTTGGAGACGGAGGCCAGGGAGGCCACCGCGCCGTGGGAATCTCTGTGGTGCATGGGGTTGGCGCCGGGGGCAAAGGGCTCTCCCGCCTTTCTGCCGTCCGGAGTGGATCCCGTGTTCTTGCCGTACACCACGTTGGAGGTGATGGTCAGGATGGAGGTGGTGGGGATTCCGCCCCGGTAGGTGTGATTTCCCCTCACGTAGTTCATGAAGGTGTGCACCAGCTCCGCGGCGATGGAGTCCACCCGGTCGTCGTTGTTGCCGTATTTGGGGAAATCTCCCTCCACCTCATAGTCCACCACGATGCCGTTCTCGTCCCGCACGGTCTTCACCTTCGCGTACTTGATGGCGGACAGGGAGTCGGCCACCACGGACAGGCCGGCGATGCCGGTGGCGAACCACCGGGTCACCTTCTTGTCGTGGAGGGCCATCTGAATCCGCTCGTAGCAGTACTTGTCGTGCATATAGTGGATGATGTTTAAGGCGTTCACATACACTCCCGCCAGCCATTTCATCATATCCTTGTAGGCGTCCATCACCTCATCGTAGTCCAGGTACTCGGAGGTGATGGGGCGGTACTTGGGCCCCACCTGCTTCTTGGAGACCTCGTCCACGCCGCCGTTGATGGCGTAGAGGAGACATTTTGCCAGGTTGGCCCGGGCGCCGAAGAACTGCATTTCCTTGCCCACCCGCATGGAGGAGACGCAGCAGGCGATGGCGTAGTCGTCCCCGTGGGTCACCCGCATCAGGTCGTCGTTCTCATACTGGATGGAGGAGGACAGGATGGAGGTCTTGGCGCAGAAGCGCTTGAAGTTCATGGGCAGCTTCGTGGACCACAGAACCGTCAGGTTCGGCTCCGGGGCGGTGCCCAGGTTCTCCAGGGTGTGGAGGTAGCGATAGGACATCTTCGTCACCATGTGGCGGCCGTCGATGCCGATGCCGCCGATGGATTCCGTCACCCAGGTGGGGTCGCCGGAGAAGAGGGCGTTGTACTCCGGGGTTCTGGCAAATTTTACCAGGCGCAGCTTCATGATGAAGTGATCCACAAACTCCTGGATCTCCTCCTCGGTGTAGCGCCCTTCCGCCAGATCCCGCTCCGCGTAGATGTCTAAGAAGGTGGAGGTGCGTCCCAGGGACATGGCCGCGCCGTTCTGCTCCTTGACAGCCGCCAGATAGCCGAAATAGGTCCACTGGATGGCCTCCTTCACGTCGGCGGCCGGGCGGGAGATGTCAAATCCGTAGATCTCGCCCAGCTTCTTTAACTCCTTCAAGGCCCGGATCTGCTCAGAGAGCTCCTCCCGCTCCCGGATCACGTCGGAGTACATGATGGTGCGGGTGGTGGATTTCTGCTCTTCCTTGTCCTCGATCAGACGGTCCACGCCGTAGAGGGCCACCCGGCGGTAGTCGCCGATGATCCGTCCGCGCCCGTAGGCGTCGGGAAGGCCGGTGATGATGTGGCTGGAGCGGCAGGCCCGCATCTCAGGGGTGTAGGCGTCAAACACGCCGGCGTTGTGAGTCTTCCGGTGAACGGTGAAAAACTCACTCACCTCCGGGTCCACCTGGTAGCCGTTGTCGGCGCAGGCCTTCTCCGCCATGCGGATGCCGCCGTAGGGCTGCAGGGAGCGCTTGAAGGGCTTGTCTGTCTGGAAGCCCACGATGGTCTCCTTCTCCTTGTCCAGATAGCCTGGTCCGTGGGAGGTGATGGTGGAGATGATCTTCGTGTCCATGTCCAGCACGCCGCCCGCTTCCCGCTCCTGGCGGGAGAGGTCCATGACCTGATCCCAGAGCTCCTTTGTATTTTCGGTGGGGCCGGCCAGGAACGATTCATCCCCGTCGTAGGGGTTGTAGTTTTTCTGGATGAAATCTCTCACGTTGATTTCCCGTTCCCAGACGCCGCCGTTAAACGAATGCCATTGTTCTCTCATATTGGGGTTCCTCCTTGACTTAAATGCAGTAACAGTTGAAGCAGTTTGCAGTTGAAAAATCACTGCTGAGGGGTGGGGATCCGGGTGCCGGATCCTGAACCTCAAGAATGATG
>MHCFR05601__coassemble_1306_pt1 | contig 16684 bp, 11 predicted proteins | sample MHCFR05601__metabat2_high_PE_003 | metagenome-assembled genome bin MHCFR05601
AAATTCAATGTGCCGGGCTTCAGAAAGGGCAAAGTTCCCCAGGCCATGATCGAGAAGATGTACGGACCGGAGGTGTTCTACGAGGAGGCTGCCAACGAGGTGATCAGCGCTACCTACGGGGATGCCGCCAAGGAGAGCGGACTGGACATCGTGTCCAGACCGGCAGTGGATCTGGTTCAGATCGAGAAGGGCAAGAATTTCATCTACACCGCTGAGGTGGCTGTGAAGCCGGAGGTGACCCTGGGCCAGTACAAGGGCGTCGAGGTGGAGAAGGCCAGCGCGGAGGTGACCGACGAGGATGTGGAGAAGGAGTTAAAGAAGACCCAGGAGCAGAACTCCAGACTGGTGACCGTTGAGGACAGACCCGTGGCGGACGGCGATCAGGTTGTGATCGATTTCGACGGCTATGTGGACGGCAAGAGATTCGACGGCGGACAGAGCGAGGACTATCCCCTGACCATCGGCTCCCACACCTTTATCGATACATTCGAGGATCAGCTGATCGGCAAGAATCTGGGCGAGGAGTGCGAGGTCAACGTGAACTTCCCCCAGGAGTATCACGCCGCTGAGCTGGCAGGCAAGCCGGCTGTGTTCAAGGTAAAGATCAAGGAGATCAAGTACAAGGAGCTTCCGGAGCTGAACGACGAGTTCGCTGGCGAGGTTTCCGAGTTTGAGACCCTGGATGAGTACAAGGCAGACATCCGCAAGAAACTGACGGAGAGCAAGGAGAAGCAGGCCGCCACGGAGAATGAGAACCGCGTGGTGGACGCCGTTGTGGCGGGCGCTTCCATGGAGATCCCGGAGCCCATGGTGGACTCCCAGCTGGACAACATGGTGAGCGAGTATGCGCGCAACATGCAGAGCCACGGAATTTCCCTGGAGCAGTACATGCAGTACACCGGCATGACCGTAGACAAGCTGAAGGAGCAGATGCGTCCCCAGGCGATGAAGAGAATCCAGACCAGACTGGTGCTGGAGGCTGTTGCCAAGGCTGAGAACATCCAGATTTCCGATGAGAAGGTGGATGAGGAGATCGCCAAGATGGCGGAGGCTTACAAGATGGAGCCGGAGAAATTAAAGGGCTACATGGGTGAGGCTGAGATCGCCAGCATGAAGGAGGATCTGGCCGTTCAGGAAGCAGTGGATTTCCTGGTAGCAGAAGCAAAGTTATCATAAGTATTGTACGGGCTGCTGCAGACAGATGGGGTTGTGGCAGCCCTTTCTCTTAGACAGGAGGGAATGCAAATGAGTTTAGTACCTTATGTGATAGAGTCCACCAGCAGGGGAGAGAGGTCCTACGACATCTATTCCAGACTTCTCAAGGACAGGATCATTTTCCTGGGCGAGGAGGTGACGGATGTGTCCGCCAGCCTCGTGGTGGCCCAGCTGCTGTTCCTGGAGTCTGAGGATCCGGGCAAGGATATCAGCCTCTACATCAACAGCCCCGGCGGTTCCGTGACAGCGGGTATGGCCATCTACGATACCATGCACTACATCAAGTGCGACGTGTCCACCATCTGCATCGGCATGGCAGCCAGCATGGGCGCGTTCCTGCTGGCCGGCGGCGCCAAGGGCAAGCGCCTGGCCCTCCCCAACGCGGAGGTGATGATCCATCAGCCTTCCGGCGGCGCCAGAGGGCAGGCCACGGAAATCCAGATCGTGGCGGAGAATATCCTGCGGACGAAGAAGAAGCTCAACGAGATCCTGGCGGCCAACACGGGCAAGCCCTACGATGTGGTGGCACGGGATACAGAGCGGGATTATTATATGACAGCCCAGGAGGCCATGGACTACGGCATCATCGACCGGGTGATCACCAGCCGCTAGGGCTGCTGACCGTCCGGCCGAGGGCGGCCTATCATTGAAAGAGAGAAGCGAGGTAGAATTATGCCAGTCAGGACAGACGACAAGATACGCTGTTCCTTTTGCGGAAAGACCCAGGACCAGGTGAGAAAGCTCATCGCCGGCAACGGAAACGTGTATATCTGCGACGAGTGCGTGGAGCTGTGCGCGGAGATCCTGGAGGAGGAGCTGGCCGGCCAGGAGGAAGGATTCGATGTGGGCGATATCAACCTGATGAAGCCCAAGGAGATCAAGGAGTTCCTGGACGAGTACGTCATCGGACAGGACGCGGCCAAGAAGGTCCTCTCTGTGGCGGTTTACAACCATTACAAGCGCGTCACATCCAGGAAGAACATGGACGTGGACGTGCAGAAGAGCAATATCCTCATGCTGGGGCCCACAGGATCGGGAAAGACCTATCTGGCCCAGACCCTGGCGAAGATTTTGAATGTGCCCTTCGCCATCGCCGACGCCACGGCCCTCACGGAGGCGGGCTACGTGGGCGAGGATGTGGAGAATATCCTCCTGAAGCTGATTCAGGCGGCGGACTATGACATCAGCAGGGCAGAATACGGAATCATCTATATCGACGAGATCGACAAGATCACCAAGAAGTCGGAGAACGTGTCCATCACCCGGGATGTGTCGGGGGAGGGCGTGCAGCAGGCTCTGTTAAAGATCCTGGAGGGCACGGTGGCCAGTGTTCCCCCCCAGGGGGGCAGAAAGCATCCCCACCAGGAGCTTCTGCAGATTGACACCACCAACATTCTGTTCATCTGCGGCGGAGCCTTCGACGGCCTGGAGAAGATTGTGGAGCGGAGGATTTCCACCAGCTCCATCGGATTCAACGCGGACATCGCGGACAGGAGCACTCTGGACATCGACCAGCTCTTAAAGCAGGTGCTTCCGGAGGATCTGGTGAAATTTGGACTGATCCCCGAGTTCATCGGCCGTGTGCCCATCACCGTCTCCTTAAACCTTCTGGACCGGGCGTCCCTGGTGCGCATCCTCACGGAGCCGAAGAACGCTCTCACCAAGCAGTACCAGAGGCTGTTTGAGCTGGACGACGTGAAGCTGGAGTTCACGGCGGAGGCCATCGAGAAGATCGCGGACCTGGCGGTGGAGCGGAAGACGGGGGCCAGAGGCCTGCGCTCCATCATGGAGTCGGTGATGATGGATCTGATGTACGAGATCCCCTCAGACAGCACCGTGGGGATCTGCACCATCACCAAGGAGGTGGTGGAGGGAACGGGAAAACCGGAGATTGTGTACCGGGACACGGCGGTTCCCAGAAAATCCATGGGCCAGAGGCTCAAGAAGGACCGGCCGGGGGAGATCGCCTAGACCGGGAACAGTTTGAGGACAGAGAACTGAGATCAGAGACAGAGAATAGAGATCAGAGAGATTTTTCATGTGAAATGGGAGCGGGGCTCCCATTTTGCGTATGACTGGAAGAAGCCGGAGATCCGCCGGATCCCGGTTTGAGGATGCACACAGGAGGAGGAGACAGAGTGGAAGAGAAGAACGTAGTTATGCCTGTCGTGGCCCTGAGGGGCCTGACGGTTCTTCCGGGAATGACCATACATTTTGATGTGAGCCGCGAGAAATCCGTGCGGGCGGTGGAGAAGGCCATGGTGGGCGACCAGCAGGTGTTCCTCACAGCCCAGAAGGATCCGGATGTGGAGCAGCCGGCGGCGGATCAGCTCTACGCCATGGGAACGGTGTCCATGGTCAAACAGCTGGTGAAGATGCCGGGAGGCATCGTGCGGGTCATGGTGGAGGGAATCTCCAGGGGAGAGCTGCTCTGCCTGGACTCGGAGGAGCCCATGCTCATGGGTGAGATCCAGCCCGCCCCCATGGAGGAGGATCACCTGGACTACCTGACGGCGGAGGCCATGGCGCGGGTGATCAAGGAGAAGCTGGAGGAGTACGGCAGGGAGAACCAGAGGGCGGCCAGGGAGATGATCCCCGGGCTTTTGGGCCTCTCGGATTTAAACGAGCTGCTGGACGGAGTGGCGGCCCAGATGCCCTTTGAGTACCGGGCCCGCCAGTCGATTCTGGAGAGCATGAACGTCACGGAGAAGTACGAGCGGGTGATCAAGGCCCTCATGGACGAGATCTCCGTCATGCGGATCAAGCGGGAGTTCCAGATGAAGGTGAAGGAGGCCGTGGACAAGAACCAGCGGGACTACATCCTTCGGGAGCAGATGCGGGTGATCCGGGAGGAGCTGGGCGAGGACAGCCCGGACACGGAGGGGGACGAGTTTGAGAAGCAGCTGGCCAAGCTGAGCGCGGACAAGGAGACCAAGGATAAGATTCAGAAGGAGATCAACCGGTTCAAGACCATGCCGGGGGGCAGCCAGGAGGCCAACGTGCTCCGCACCTACATTGAGACCCTGCTGGATCTGCCCTGGAACAAGGTGTCCAAGGACAACCAGGACTTAAAGCAGGCGGAGGAGATCCTGGACCAGGACCACTACGGCCTGGAGAAGGTGAAGGAGCGGATCATCGAGTACCTGGCGGTGCGGACGCTCACCCAGAAGCAGGGGAGCACCATCCTCTGCCTGGTGGGGCCGCCCGGAACGGGAAAGACCTCCATCGCCCGCTCTGTGGCCCGGGCCCTGAACAAGAAATATGTGCGCATCAGCCTGGGAGGCATCCGGGATGAGGCGGAGATCCGCGGCCACAGAAAGACCTACGTGGGCGCCATGCCGGGACGCCTGGTGGACGGCCTGCGCCAGGCGGGGGTGGGCAACCCCCTGATGCTCCTGGACGAGATCGACAAGGTGAGCGGAGATTACCGGGGAGATACGGCCTCCGCCCTGCTGGAGGTCCTGGACGGGGAGCAGAATGTAAAGTTTCGGGATCACTACGTGGAGACGCCCATCGACCTGTCCAAGGTATTTTTCATCGCCACGGCCAACACCACGGCCACCATCCCCGATCCGCTCCTGGACCGCATGGAACTGATCGAGATCAACAGCTACACGGAGAATGAGAAGTTCCACATCGCCAGGGACTACCTGGTGCGCAAGCAGATGGAGAGAAATGGCCTGAAGGAGGACCAGTTCTCCATCTCCGACAAGGCCATCCGCAAGATCATCCACAACTACACCAGGGAGTCCGGGGTGCGCAGCCTGGAGCGGCGCATCGGGGACGTGTGCCGGAAGGCGGCCAGGCAGGTGATCGAGGACGGAAAGAAGTCCGTCCACGTGTCCGAGTCCCGGCTGGAGAAGTACCTGGGCAAGGAGCGGGTCACCTACGAGGATGCCAACGAGGAGGATGCGGTGGGCATCGTCCGGGGCCTGGCCTGGACCAGCGTGGGCGGGGATACCCTGCAGATCGAGGTGAACGTAATGCCCGGCAAGGGCATACTAAAGCTCACCGGCCAGATGGGGGATGTGATGAAGGAGTCCGCCCAGACGGCCCTGAGCTACATCCGCTCCGTCAGCGAGCGCTATGACGTGGATGAGGAATTCTACGAGAAGCACGACATTCACATCCACATCCCCGAGGGGGCTGTGCCCAAGGACGGCCCCTCCGCTGGCATCACCATGGCCACCGCCATGCTCTCCGCCGTCACCGGGCGGAAGGTTTCCGCCAAGGTGGCCATGACCGGGGAGATCACCCTGCGGGGCCGCGTGCTGCCCATCGGCGGCTTAAAGGAGAAGGTGCTGGCGGCCAAGATGGCCCACTTGAAGAAGGTGCTGGTGCCGGACAAGAACCGCAGGTACATCTCTGAGCTGTCCAAGGAGATCACCGGCGGCCTGGAGATCGTGTACGTGAAGACCATGGAGGACGTGCTCCGGGAGGCATTTGCATAGAGAGCGAGAGGAGAGAGGACGATGATTATTAAGAGCGCGGAACTGGAGACGGTCTGCGGGATCACCAGCAAGCTGCCGGAGAACGACCTGCCGGAATTCGCCTTCGCGGGCAAATCCAACGTGGGAAAATCCTCCCTCATCAACGCGCTGATGAACCGGAAATCCCTGGCCAGGACCTCATCCCAGCCGGGAAAGACCCAGACCATCAATTTTTACCGGATCAACCAGGACATGTACTACGTGGATCTGCCGGGGTACGGCTACGCGAAGGTGTCTGTGGAGGTGAAGGCCAAGTGGGGGAAGATGATTGAGCGCTATCTGAAGAATTCCAAGGCGTTAAAGTGCGTGTTCCTGCTCATCGACATCCGCCACGAGCCGTCCGCCAACGACCGGCTGATGTACGACTGGATCGTGTCCAACGGATACCACCCGGTCATCATCGCCACCAAGCTGGACAAGATCAAGCGGAGCCAGACGGCGAAGCAGGTGAAGCTGATCCGGGATACCCTGGGGATGGAGAAGGAGGGGGTCATCATCCCCTTCTCCGCGGAGACCAAGCAGGGCCGGGAGGAGATCTGGGCGTATCTGGAGCAGTATCTGTAAAAGCATATATTTTGCAAAAAGGCGGGGCGCCGCAAAATCAGGACCGATATCACCTGATTTTGCGGCGCCCCTTTTGTGTCTGCGGCGCAGCGGCAGATCAGAGCTCCTCCGTGACGGTGCAGGAACCGGCCCGCTGCGAGTCTGCGGCAGCTCCGGCGTCTGCGACAACTTTCTTGCCCGCGGCAGTTCCGGCGTCTGCGGCAGCTTCCTCGCCCGCGGAGGCCGCCTTGTCTGCGGCCGGCTCTGGAGCGGCCGCCTGAAGCCTCTCAGCGGGAGCCGGCTCTGGCGTGAAAAATTCCATCTCGGCGGCCTCCGCCCTGGCCGGCTCCGGGACCGCTTGGCGGCCGCCCTCCGCCGGGCTCTGGGAGGCAGCCGCCCGTTTCAGCTGCTCCATTTTCAGATGAAAATACACCTGGATGATCCGCACGGAGAGCATGGTGAGAAAGATGGGCAGCACCAGATAGAAAAAATGGCGCCGCTTCAGCTTTTTCCACTCCCGCTCCAGATCGATTCCCAGACCTCTCTTCATGGCAACTCCCCCTATGACATACTCATGAGCGTTTTCATGACAAACGCATAGATTTCCTGGTTTTTATCCTTCCATTTGCTGCACATGGCCTCCGCCTGCTCCTTGTCCGGCACGGACAGGTCCAGCTGGATCAGGGGGGATTTTCCCTCCCGCACTTCGCAGTGGACGATGTAGTCCTGGCTGGTGGACTTGTAAAAATCTGCGATGGTGCTCACCTCGTTGCGGAGGCGGAAACGGTTCTCCTTCAGGTACTGGTCCATGTCCTCCACAATCACCGGGGAGATCTGCTTCCCGAAGAAGGAGAGGGTCTCCTCCCCCTCCTTGGTGATCTCGTAGCGGGTGCTGTTGTGGCTGGCCTCCTTTTTCAGCAGGCCGGCCTCCAGAAGCTCGCTCAAAGCCTGCTGGAGCGTGAAGTATGTGGTGTACTCGTGGTCCAGGAAAAAAGAGGTGAGCTGGGAGTTGGTGAGGGGAAAATTCACCTGCTTGAGCATGTACAGCGTCATCAATTTGTACAGTGTGATCGGGTCAGTCAGCATGGGAGTCCTAAATGTGCTCCTTCACTGCCTTGCTGACCGCGTCAGCCACCCGCGGGTCGAAGGCCTCCGGCAGGATATTGTCCTCGTTCAGATCCGCATCGTCCACCAGGCCGGCGATGGCTTCGGCGGCGGCCAGCTTCATCTCCTCGGTGATGGCGGAGGCGCGTCCCTCCAGGGCGCCCTTGAAGATGCCCGGGAACACCACCACGTTGTTCACCTGGTTGGGGAAATCCGAGCGGCCGGTGCCCACCACCCTGGCTCCAGCCTCCTTGGCCAGATCCGGCATGATCTCCGGCACGGGGTTTGCCATGGCAAACAGAATGGCGTCACGGTTCATGGAGGCCACCATCTCCTTGGTCACGATGCCGGGGGCGGAGACGCCGATGAAGATGTCCGCTCCCTTCATGGCGTCCGCCAGGGAGCCGGTGAGATGGTCCGGGTTGGTGACGTCCATCATCTTCTCCTGCATCCAGTTGAGCCCGTCCATCCCCTTGCGGAGGATGCCGGCGCGGTCGCAGAGGGTGATATTCTCAAAGCCGTAGGTGAGCAGCAGGCGGGAGATGGCGATGCCGGCGCTTCCGGCGCCGTTGACCACCACCCGGCACGCCTCCTTCTTCTTGCCTGTGACCTTCAGGGCGTTGATGATGCCCGCCAGCACCACGATGGCGGTGCCGTGCTGGTCGTCGTGGAAGACGGGGATGTCGAGGATCTCCTTCAGGCGCTCCTCGATCTCAAAGCAGCGGGGGGCGGAGATGTCCTCCAGGTTGATGCCCCCGAAGCCGGGAGCCATCCAGGTGACGGCCTTGATGATCTCCTCCGTGTCCTGGGTGTCCAGGCAGATGGGCACGGCGTTCACGCCGCCGAACTCCTTGAAGAGCACGGCCTTTCCCTCCATCACCGGCATGGCGGCGTAGGGGCCGATGTTGCCCAGGCCCAGCACGGCGCTGCCGTCGGAGACGACGGCGATGGTGTTGGACTTCCAGGTGTAGTTGTAGGCTTCGTCTTTATCTCCGGCGATCACGCGGCAGGGCTCTGCCACGCCGGGGGTGTAGGCCAGCGCCAGATCCTCCCTGGTGGCCACTTTGGCTTTGGAGACGGTCTCCAGTTTTCCCTGCCATTCCCGGTGAAGGAGCAGGGCTTTTTCGTTGGTTGTCATAATTCCTCCAATCTGCAGGGCAAAACCCCTGCGGTTTTGCAGAAATAAACTGCAGAACTGATACAAAACTGATACTAATTATCATAGCAAGTTTAGGGTTTTAAATCAAGGAGAAATATGCTAGAATAGATGGGACAAAAAAGGACAGAAAATGACAGAGAAGGACAGGTACAGGTGGTAGGATGAGAGAGAGAATCAACCGGTTGGCCAGGGGAATTGTGGATACGGAGAGTCCGGAGTGCGTGTGCAGGCCGGCGGCGATTGAGGAGGCGGTCCGCGCGGGGGAAGCTGCGCGGGGCGAATTTTTTGTTCTCAGCGGAAACGGGCTGACAGTGAAGGGATTGGTCTACTCCACGGACAGCCGGGTGAGGATTCCGGACAACTCCTTCGGGGGTCTGAGGAGCCGCGTCGCCTACGAGGTGGATTCGGAGCAGCTGACGGACGGGGAGGAGATCCGGGGAGAGTTCTGCCTGGTGACCAACGCCGGGGAGAGACGGCTTCCCTATGTGTTTCGGGCGGAGGCGGGAGCCTCCGTCCGCGCCCTGGCCGGGCTCAAGCGCCCGATGGATTTCGCCAGGCTTGCCAGGGAGGACATGGATCTGGCCTGCCGCCTGTTTGACTATCAGGACTTTGTGACCGCGCCGTTTATGCAGGGGACCAGAGCCCGGGCCGTCTACGAGGGCTTAAAGGGCGGCAGGGACCGGGCGGGGGCCGTGGAGGAGTTTATGGTGGCCATGGACATGAAGCCGGCGGTGGAGATCCACGTGAAGGAGGAGACCCGCAAGTACCAGGAGCACGTGGCCGCCTTCGACGACGTCCTGGTGATCCGCAAGAAGAACTGGGGCTATGTGAAGCTCTCCGTGGAGACGGAGGGGGAGTTTCTGACGGCCGCCAGGGAGAGGCTGACGGACAGGGACTTTAAGAACGGCGAGTATGCCCTGTCCTTCCACATCGACCCGGACCGGATGCACCGGGGACGGAACCTGGGGTGCATCACCATCCGGGGAATCCGGGGGGAGTCCAGGGTCTATATTGTGGCGGAGGGCCATGAGCAGGAGGAGCTGCAGGGCATGGAGCGATTGGCCAGGCGCCAGGAGTTCCAGAAGTACCTTGCGCTGCGGCTGGACTATGCGTGCGGCAGGGGGGCGGCGGAGCCGCTGGCCCAGGCCATGGCCGGCGAGCTTTTGAAGCTGCGCAGCGCCGCCGGGAGCGAGCCCCTCACGGACCTTCTGACGGCGGAGGCGGTTCTCATGTGCGGGAGGCGGGACCAGGCCGCCGGGATCTTGGAGGAGTGCCGCGGACCGGTGTGGGAGAGACGGAGCCAGGACCCGGAGCTCTACTGCTTCTACCAGTATCTGGTAATGGAGACGGAGCAGAAGCCGGGGCAGCTGGAGGCTCTGGTCCGCCTGCTCCACAGCTATACGGATGAGTCCAGGAAGCATTTCTTCCTGTTTTACCTGCTCTTAAAGCTGGACGACAGCCTGTACGACAACCCGGGGCTGCTGTTCGAGGGAATGAGAGAGTATTTTAACTGCGGCTGCGCCAGCCCGTTTCTCTACATCGAGGCCTGCCGCCTGCTGGGGAGAGAGCCCACCCTGCTGCGGGAGGTGGATTCCTTTGCAGTTCACGCCCTGCGCCTGGGGGCAAAGCGCGGCCTGGTGGGCAGGGAGCTGGCCCTCAGGACGGCGGATCTGGCCGTGAACGCCAGGGGCTACCACCGCCTCTGCGTGCGGCTGCTGGAGGAGCTCTACGAGAAATATCCGGAGGAGGAGATCCTGTCGGCGGTGTGCAGCATGCTGATCCGGGGCAGCCAGGTCTCCTCCAGGGCGTTTCTCTGGTACGAGAGGGGGATTGAGGCGGGATTAAGCCTGACGAGGCTCTACGAGTACTATCTGGCCTCCCTGCCGGACAATTACGGGCATCTGATGCCCAGGGAGGCGCTCTTATATTTCTCCTACGCCAGGGATCTGGACGAGGAGGCGAAGAGCAGGCTCTACCGGAATATTCTGCTGTACATGAAGCCGGACACTCCCCTCTACCGGGAGTACGAGCGGGATATGGAGCAGTTCGCCGTGGACCAGGTGTTCAAGTCCCGGATCAATGGCCGCCTGGCGGTTCTCTATGAGCACATGCTCTACAGGGATATGATCGACATTCCCCTGGCCAGAATTCTGCCGGTCCTGTTAAAATCCTACCGGATCGAGTGCCGCAATCCCCGCATGAACTACGTGATCGTCTGCCACGAGGAGCTGGACGCGGAGGAGGCCTACCCTCTCCACGGCGGCGTGGCCTACGTGCCCCTGTTCTCCGAGAGGAATGTGCTGGTCTTTCAGGACGGCTACGGCTGCCGGTATATGGATGTGAGTTACTTAAAGACCCGGGTGATGAACCGGCCGGACCTGGAGAGCCGGTGCTTTGAGGTGTACCCGGAGCATCCCATGCTGCTGATGATGGAGGTGCGCAGGGTGCTGGAGGGCAGCATCGGCGGGGAGAAGGACATCGCCGTGCTGGAGCAGGCTCTGGAGCAGGAGCGGTTAACCCCCCTCTACAGGCGGCTGATCTTAAATCGGATGATCGCCTACTACGACCACCTCCCCGGGGAGGGAAACGGCATGGAGAAGGGGCTGGGATATCTGCTGCGCACGGACTGCAGAACTCTCACCAGGGAGCAGAGAAAGCGCACGGCCAGCATCTTCATCCGCCGGGGCTACTGGGTGGAGGCCTGGGAGATTCTGCGGGTCTACGGCTGGGAGGGCCAGGATCCCTCCCTCCTGGGAAAGCTGTGTGAGAAGATCATTCTGCAAAATCTCTTCGACGAGGACGAGAAGCTCCTGAGAATGGCGGCGGACGTCTTTGACGCCGGCAAGGCAGACAGCGTGATCTTGGACTATCTCTGCGAGCACTACAACGGAACCACGGAGAAGATGTACCGCATTCTGGAGGCGGCTGCGGGCACCGACGTGGAGACCTACGACCTGGAGGAGCGCCTTCTGGGGCAGATGCTGTTCACCTCCTGCACGGAGCACATGGACCGGGTGTTTGAGCTGTACGTGGACCGGAAACGGCCGTCGGAGGCTTTGGTGAAGGCATTTTTCACCCTGCGGAGCATGGAGTACTTTATGGGCAGAGCCCCCATGACGGAGCAGGTGAGCGGCTATCTGGAGAAAAATGTGTCGGGAGTTGTTGAAAAGGATCGGGTGCCTGTGATATACTTATTGGCCTTGACCAGATACTACGCGTCCTGTCCCTCCCTCACCCCGGAGCAGAGAAAGCTGTGCCGCGCTCTGACGGACGAGCTCCTGCGGGGGGGAATGGTGTTCCCCTACATGCAGAAGCTGGCGGCCCACATCTCCATGCCGGAGGACATCACCTCCAAGGTGATGGTTCAGTACAACGGCAGGAGGGACTCAAAGCCGGTGATGCGCAGCCGGGTTCTGCCGGAGGAGACGGAGTACAGGAGCGATGAGATGCGGCGGGTGTACCAGGGCATCTTTGTGAAGCAGATGGTGCTCTTTGACGGGGAAGTCCTGGAGTACGAGATTTTTGACGAGGGGCGTTCTGGAAGCGGCCCTCGCCAGAGGGGAAAGATTGACGCCGCCCCCGCGGACAGCCCGGGGGAGAGCCGCTTCTCAAGCCTCAACCACATGGGAATCTGCCTGAAAAAAGGCGACATGGACGGGCTGAAGCGGGAAATGAGAAATTATTTGATTAAGACCGGAACGGTGGAAACAATGTTTGACCTGATGTGACCGGCTTGAAGGAGATGGAGAAGATGGAAGAGCTGGTGATCGGCATTGACCTGTGCGATACGTACACGAAAATCTGCTGTTTTGAGGAGGAGAAGGCCTGGACGGTTCCCACGGTGATCTGCAAGAAGAAGGAGACGGACCAGTGGTTTGTGGGGAAGGAGGCCTACGGCCTCATGCTGACGGGGACGGGAGTGATGGTGGACAAACTGGTGAGCCTGGCCTCCAAAGGGGGGACGGCCACCATCGAGGGGGTCTGCTACAGCGCCGGGGAACTCCTGGAGAGATTTCTGGAGAAGGTGCTGGAATTCCCCAAGAGAGAGTACGGGGCGGAGAAAATCGCCCAGCTGGCGGTGTCCCTCTCCCGGGTGGACAGCGCCGTCATAGACGCCCTCTTAAAGTGCGCGGATGCGCTGAAGCTGCCCAGGCAGAGGCTGCACATCATCAGCCACACGGAGGGCTTTGTGTACTACGCCATGAGTCAGAAGAAGGAGGTGTGGGCCACCCAGGTGGGCCTGTTCGACCTCTCCGACGAGGGATTGTTTTACTATGAGCTGAAGGCCCAGAGAGGGATCCGGGGGATGGTGGTGCAGGCGGAGGGCCGCCCCATGGAGGAGTCCTTCAACCTGGATATCCTGGAGAACGCGTCCGGGGCCAGGATGGCGGACCGGATTCTCTGCTCCTGCGGGGAGAGACTGCTGCAGAAGAAGCTGTTCTCCGCCGTGTTCCTCACGGGGAAGGGGTTTGAGAAGCTGGACTGGGCGGAAAATTTCCGGAAATTCCTCTGCTCCAAGCGGAAGGTCTACGGGGAGAGCGAGCTGTTCGCCAGGGGAGCCGCCTACTACGCCGCAGATTTTAAGCGCCCGAAGACTGCCTACCCCTTTGCCTGCATCTGCGAGGGGAGGCTGAAAGCCACGGTCGCCATGGCGGTGCGGCAGAAGGAGAGGGAGATTCAGCTGGTGATGGCCTCCGCGGGGGACAGCTGGTACGACGCCAGGTCCAGCGTGGAGGTGATCGCGGAGGGGCAGGACTATGTGGACCTGACCATCACCCCCCTGGATGTGAAGAAGAAGAGGACGGTGAGGATTCCCCTGGAGGGATTCCCGGATCGCCCGGACAGGACCACCCGGCTGGGGGTGTCTGTGGGATTTCTGGACGAAAATACCATGGCGGTGGCCATTGAGGACAAGGGCTTCGGGGAGCTGTTCCCCGCCACCGACGCCGTGGTGCGCAGGGAGGTGCGGATGTGAGTTTACTGCTGTGCAGACAGGAGGCGGTGAAGCGCCCCTATTACGTGGAGGCCCTGGATGTCCATCTGTACTCCTCCCAGGAGCTGTGCTATGTGATCTACCACCATCCGCTCCTGGTGATGGAGGACTTCGTGGACGAGAGCCTGACGGGGTTTATCCGGGATGAGCTGAATATGGAGTTCTTGGCGGAGAAGCTGGAGAAATGGGCCGCCAGCGGGGAGAACCCCGACGAGATGCTGTTCGCCATTCTCTCCGAGTGCGCCTACTACCGCCCCGGGGAGATCAGCCAGTACCGGCAGCAGGTGGCAGTCCTGCGCAAAAAGCCGGCGGCGGAGTTTCAGAAGGAGCGGGCGGACTACCTGTTCGGCATCGGCCAGTACGGGAGGGCGGCACAGCTCTACAGGAGCCTGCTGGAGAACCCGGAGTATCAGGGGCAGGGGGATGCCTTCACGGGGGCGGTGTGGAACAATCTGGGGGCCGCCTACTCCCGGCTGTTTCAGACGGCGAAGGCCTACGACGCCTTTGAGAAGGCCTACGGCTGCCGGAAGGACGGGGGCCTGGTCAAAAAGATGTACATGCTCTCCAAGCTGAATCCCAGGCTGGAGGACCGCCTTCCCGCCCTGGACGAGGAGAAGAAAAGGGCGTGGTCCAAGGAGTTTGAGAAGGCCGAGGCCGAGGCGGCCCAGTCCAGGGCCGTGCTGAAGCTGGAGCAGATGTTTGGCCGGGGGGAGACCAGCCGGAACGAGGAGGCGGCCAGGCTGGTGAAAAAGTGGAAAAAAGAATACCGGAGCATGGTGTGACGACGGAGACGGGAAGTGCGATGAAGCTGGAAAAAGGGCTGCATCGCACTTTTTACATTTTTTCACAAAAAAAGTATTGCAAATTTTTCGGGGTTGTGTATAATAGAGAACAATTAATCAAAAAACACAGGGAATCAGAGAAAAGCGACGACGAGGAAAAGTATTCAGACGATTTGCTTTCAGAGAGCCGCCGGGAGCTGCGAGGCGGTACAGGCGTCTGAGGAAAGTCACCTCCGAGCAGCCCGCTGAAATCGTTGGAGAGTAGGAGGGGACGGCCGACATCCGTTATCGTGTTGCTGTACTGGACCTGGCGGATCGCCGCCCGGGAGGTATGGACTGAGCGGCCTGCCCCGCATGCAGGCAAGAAGAGTGGTACCGCAGAGGAGTATTTTAAGCCTTTGTCTCTTGGCATACAGGAGACAGGGGCTTTTGTTATTTTACAGGATTCCTTCTTCCTGCGAGGATGACAGGGACTCCGGTGCCGCTAGCTTTCAAAAATATGGTTTGAGGAGGAAGAGAAGATGAGAAGCGACAATGTAAAAAAAGGGGCGGAGAGAACGCCCAACCGCAGTCTGTTTTATGCTCTCGGGTATACGGATGAAGAGCTGGAGCGCCCGCTGATCGGCGTGGTCAGCGCATTCAGCGAGATCGTCCCGGGGCATATGCATCTGGACAAGGTGGCCCAGGCGGCCAAGGACGGCGTCCGTCTGGCGGGGGGAACCCCCATTCTGGTGCCGGCCATCGGCGTCTGCGACGGCATCGCCATGGGACATCAGGGAATGAAATACTCCCTTCCCAGCAGAGAGCTCATCTGCGATTCCATCGAGACCATGGCGCAGGCCCACTGCTTTGACGGCCTGGTGCTGGTGCCCAACTGCGACAAGATTGTCCCCGCCATGCTCATGGCGGCGGCGAGGCTGAATATCCCCTCCATCGTCATCAGCGGCGGTCCCATGCTGGCGGGACGCCAGGGAGGGAGAAAGGTGAGCCTCTCCCAGATGTTCGAGGCGGTGGGCGGATTTAAGTCCGGGCTCATCGATCAGGAGACCCTGGACGACTACACCCAGCACACCTGCCCCGGCTGCGGAAGCTGCGCCGGCATGTACACGGCCAACAGCATGAACTGCCTGTCGGAGGCCATCGGCATGGCCCTCCCCGGCAACGGAACCATCCCGGCGGTCTACGCCGCCAGGATCCAGCTGGCAAAGCACGCCGGCATGAAGGTGATGGAGCTGGTGGAGAAGGACATCAAGCCCAGAGACATCCTCACCCCGGCGGCATTTGAGAACGCCCTGGCCACGGACATGGCCTTGGGATGCAGCACCAACAGCGTCCTGCACCTTTTGGCCATCGCCAACGAGGCGGGGGTTCCCATGGATCTGGAGACCATCAACAAGGTCAGCGCCAGAACCCCCAACTACTGTCACCTGGCGCCGGCAGGCCCCACCCACATCGAGGATCTCTACGAGGCTGGCGGGGTTCCGGCGGTGATGAAGCAGCTGGCGGATCAGGGATTGCTGCACACGGATCTTTTGACGGCCACGGGGAAGACCGTGGGCGAGAACCTGGCGGGGGCGGTCAACCGCAACCCGGAGGCCATCCGGCCGGTGGACAACCCCTACAGCCGCACCGGCGGAATCGCCATTCTGTGGGGTAACATCGCCAAGGACGGCTGCGTGGTGAAGCGCAGCGCGGTAGCCGACGAGATGCTGGTTCACGAGGGCCCAGCCAGAGTGTTTGACGGCGAGGAGGAGGCCATCACCGCCATCTACGAGGGACAGATTCACCCGGGAGACGTGGTGGTGATCCGCTATGAGGGCCCCAAGGGCGGACCTGGCATGAGGGAGATGTTAAATCCCACCAGCGCCCTGGCCGGCATGAAGCTGGACAAATCGGTGGCCTTGATCACCGACGGCCGCTTCTCCGGGGCGTCCAGAGGCGCATCCATCGGGCATGTGAGCCCGGAGGCGGCGGAGGGCGGCGACATCGCCCTGGTGCAGGAGGGAGACAGAATCTCCATCAATATCCCGGAGGGCAAGCTGAACGTCCTGGTGGACGAGGAGGAGCTGGCGGCGAGACGGGCTGCCTGGAAGGCTCCCGCGCCCAGGGAGACCGCGGGATGGCTGGGACGATACGCCAGACTGGTGAGCAGCGCCAACACGGGGGCGGTGCTGAAATAGTACGAAGGGAGTTAGGCAAAAAGATATGAGATTGACAGGAGCAGATATTATCGCTGAGGTGCTCATGGAGCAGGGGGTAGACACCATCTTCGGTTATCCGGGAGGAGCCGTTTTAAATATTTATGATGCACTCTACAAATACAGCGACCGCATCCGCCATGTGATGACGGCCCACGAGCAGGGGGCGGCCCACGCGGCGGACGGCTATGCCAGGTCCA
>MHCFR05601__coassemble_1341_pt1 | contig 16026 bp, 16 predicted proteins | sample MHCFR05601__metabat2_high_PE_003 | metagenome-assembled genome bin MHCFR05601
TTTTACTTGCATTTTCTGTCAAAAAATGATATACTATTGCGGATAGGTTTCCCTATTGGAAAATACATATTGGAGGTAGGTCCCGTGAACGTATTTTGGACAATCGTTTTGGTGATTCTGATTATTGCCCTGGTGGCATTAGCCGTCCTCTATTTCTTAGGAAAGAGACTGGAGAGGCGCCAGGTGGAATCCCAGGCTCTCATGGAGGCTGCAGCTCAGACAGTGACCATGTTAGTCATCGACAAGAAGAAGTTAAAATTAAAGGAAGCGGGCTTTCCCAAGATGGTTTACGATCAGACGCCCAAGTATCTGCGCCGCTCCAAGGTGCCGGTAGTCAAAGCGAAGATCGGCCCGAAGGTGATGACGCTGATGGCGGATCCCAAGGTATTTGAGGCTCTCCCTGTGAAGGCCGAGGTGAAGGTGGTTATGAGCGGCATCTATATCACCGAGATCAAGAGCGTCCGGGGCGGTTCCGTTGTCACCCCGCCGAAGAAGAAGGGATTTTTCGCCAGATTCAAAAAGGACGGCGGCGAGAAGAAATGATCCGGCTCGCTGCGGGCGGGTTTTCCGGATTTTCTGCAATCTGAGAACATTAAAGAGGGATGCAAACGCATCCCTCTTTTGTTGTCTTCATTTTGTTGTCTTCATTTTGCTGTCTTCGCTCTCGCGGCAAGCCCGGCAAGGAGCCGTCACGCCTGCATGAGCGGCCTCACTGGGAGGCCATCGCCCGGGAACGCACCTCCAGGGCGATGCGGCACCGGGAGATCTGCTGCCCGTTCATGTCCAGCAGGTACTCCGCGTGGACGTGGAGGCTGTCCTCCTCCTCCGCCACCTGTATGCTCTCCGTGGTGATGCCCACGCTCATCTCCCCGAAGGGGGTGGCGTAGCTGGCCATCAGCGTCATGCCCCGCTTGAAGGTCATGTGCACCTGGAAGCCCCCTCTGCGGATCACCTCCATGCTGTCGTCCCGCACCTTCACCACATTTTTCACCGGCTGCTCCAGGCCGTCGATGCTCTCGTCGTAGAGAATGTAGCGGATCCCGTTTTTGACGTAATATTTTCCTGTGGTTACCAGCTCCACGTCACTGCTGTCCCCGTCCATCATGTGCATACCGGTGACGCTGATGAGCACTTCTTTTGTCATGGCTCAATACTCCTCTATGTTGATCTTCTTTGTCTCCCTCACTTCCTCCGGAAGGATGGATTTGGCGAAGCTGGTAAATTCCTCCGCCTGATCGCTGACAAAAAACTGATATTTCTCCTCCGGGGTGACAAGGCAGGTCAGGCCGTTGGCCTCCAGCATCCCCTTCACCTCGATGGCCGTCTCGTAGGCCGGGTTGACCAGGGTCACATTCTCCCCCATCACCCTGCGCAGGGTGCTGCGGATCAGGGGGTAGTGGGTGCAGCCCATCACCAGGGTGTCGATGAATTTGCCCTTCAGCTCCGCCGTGTACCGGGAGGCGATCTCCTCCGTCACGGAATCATGCCAGAGCCCCTCCTCTACCAGGGGAACGAACAGGGGGCAGGCCTTCCCGAACACCTCCGCGTCCGGCTTGAACTGGCGGATGGTGTCCCCGTAAATCCCGCTCTTGATGGTGCCGGCGGTGCCGATGACGCCGATGCGGCCGTTTCTGGTCATCTGGGCCGCCATGTGGGCGCCGGAGCGGATCACGCCGATCACCGGCAGGTCCGTCTCCCTCTGCAGGGTGTCCAGGGCGTAGGCGCTGGCGGTGTTGCAGGCGATCACGATGGCCTTCACCCGCTGGCTCTCCAGGAAATGGAGCACCTGGCGGGAAAACCGGATGATGGTGTCCTTCGACTTGGAGCCGTAGGGCAGCCTGGCCGTGTCCCCGAAGTAGACGATGGGCTCGTCGGGAATCTGGCGGATGATCTCCCTGGCCACCGTCAGGCCCCCGATTCCTGAATCAAAAACCCCTATGGGCGCATTTCTGTCCGCCATGGCCCGTCAACCTCTGCCGTAGCGGGCGAAGGCGTGGTCGATCAGCGCCTGCACCAGAGCCTTTTTGTCCATGCCGGCCGCCTCCCAGAGCATGGGATACATGCTGATGGCCGTGAAGCCGGGCATGGTGTTGATCTCGTTGAACACCACCTCCCCGTCCTCTTTCACAAAGAAATCCACCCGGGACAGGCCGTAGCCGTCCACCGCCTGGAAGATCTGCACCGCCGCCCGGCGCACCTCCTCCGCCGCATTCCCCGGCAGAGGCGGGTTGACCATGGTCCGGGACTCCGGATTGTAGTACTTGGCCTCGAAATCATAAAATTCCGCTGCCGCAAGAATCTCGCCCACGCCGGAGGCCTTCACCGGCGTCCTTCCGCCGCCGAAGACGGCGCACTCCACCTCGTGGCCCACGATGGTCTCCTCCACCAGGATCTTCCGGTCGTGGCGGGCCGCCTCCGTCAGGGCCTTTTTAAGGCCGTCCCTGTCCTCCGCCTTGCTCACACCCTTGGAGGAGCCGGCGTTGGACGGCTTCACAAACACAGGGTAGGACAGTTTCTCCTCCACCCGCAGAATCACCGCCTCCATATCATCCAGCTCCTCCCGGCGCACCGCCACATACTGGGCCTGGCGGATTCCCAGATCGTCCACGACGATCTTCGTGTACAGCTTATCCATGGAGACGGCGGAGGCCAGGACGCCGCAGCCCACATAGGGGATCCGCGCCAGCTCCAGGAGACCCTGGATGGTGCCGTCCTCCCCGTACAGGCCGTGGAGCACCGGGAAGGCCGCGTCGATGGGGCGCTTCTCCGTCCTTCCATCCTCCTCCAGAATCACGCATTTCTCCGTGGCGTCCGGGGAGATCACAGCGCTCACCCGGCTCTCTCTCCAGGATCCGTCCTGAATGCTCTCCACGGAGTCCGCCTTGACCCAGTGGCCCTCCTCCGTGATTCCGATGAGCAGAACCTCATACTTTTCTCTGTCTATCTGGCTGGCCACATTGACCACGGACATGCAGGAAACCTCATGCTCCGAGGACTGGCCTCCGAAAATAACCGCGATTGTCTGTTTCATATCAAAATTACTCTCCTTTATCATCCATCCCGGCCCCAAAACAGGGGCAGAGCGTTTATATTATAGCACACCTGGCAACAATTACAATTAAAATCAGGAAATACCAGGAGGTTTTCACTATGAAAAGGAATTTGTGGCTGACCCTGGGCGCGGCCTGTCTCCTCACCGCCGCCCTGTCCATCTCCGCGGCGGCCAGAAAGGCGGATGAGCAGCTGGCAGCCAGGATCTCCCCGGGGATCCTGCGCTTTCACATACTGGCGGACAGCAACCGCAGGGAGGACCAGGAGTTAAAGCTGGAGGTTAGGAGTCTCCTGCTGGACGCCATCGGCGAACTTTTGTCCGGGCAGGAGGGGCAAGGCGGCGGGGAGCCGGATAAGCAGGACACCGTCCGCTGCGTCCAGGAGAACGCCGGGGCGCTGGAGCGCCTGGCGGAGGGATTTCTGGCGGCCAAGGGCCGCCCGGAGAAGGTGTCCGTGGAGGTGGCGGAGGATTATTTCCCCACCAAGTATTACGGGGATATCCGCCTCCCCTGCGGAGTCTATGAGGCCGCCCGGGTGACCATCGGCAGGGGAGACGGGCATAACTGGTGGTGCGTCCTCTACCCCAGGCTCTGTTTTGTGGAGGAGTCCTGGGCGGAAATGCCCCCGGAGTCAAAAGAAAAGCTGCGGGGCAGCCTGCCGGAGAGAGACTATCTGGCAGTGCTGCGGCCGCAGCCGGAAATTCAGATCGGATGGAAATTTTTCTAGGGAGCGCTCTAGCGGCGGCTCTTCTCGATGGCCTCCCAGAGGCCGTTTAAGTAGGCCGCGCCCAGGGCTCTGTCGTAGAGGCCGTAGCCGGGCATGGCCTTCTCCCCCCAGATCATCCGTCCGTGGTCCGGGCGGATGGGGCCGTCAAAGCCGATGTCGTACAGGGCCTTCATGATCTCGTACATGTCAAAGCTCCCGTCGGAGGACAGGTGAGCCGCCTCCTCGAAGTTGGTGGGGGAGTGGAATTTTAAATTGCGCACGTGGGCAAAGTAAATTCTCCCCTTCAGGGAGCGGATCATGTCCGGGAGGTCGTTCTCCAAGCTGGTCCCGTAGGAGCCGGAGCAGAAGGTCACCCCGTTGTGGGGGTCGTCCACCATCTTCATCATCCGCAGAATGTTTTCTTTATTTACAATGATTCTGGGCAGGCCGAACACGCTCCAGGCCGGGTCGTCGGGGTGGATGGCCATGCGGATGTCGTACTCCCGGCAGACGGGCATGATCCGCTCCAGGAAATACTTCAGGTTGGCGAACAGCGCCTCGTCGTCCACCCCCTGATACATCTCAAACATTTCCCGGATATGCTCCATGCGCTCCGGCTCCCAGCCGGGCATCACCGTCCCGTTCATATCCCCGGAGATGGAGGCGAACATGTCCTCCGGGTGCAGGGCGTCCACCGCCTCCTGGGTGTAGGCCAGCACGGTGGAGCCGTCCGGGCGCACCCTGGCAAGCTCCGTCCTGGTCCAGTCGAACACGGGCATGAAATTGTAGCAGACCAGGTGGATATCCTCTTTTCCCAGATTCTCCAGGGTCTCAATGTAGTTGTCGATGTAGCGGTCCCTGTCCGCCGTCCCCGCCTTGATGGCGTCGTGGACGTTGACGCTCTCGATGCCGGAGATGTGAAGGCCGGCCGCCTCCACCTCCTCCTTCAGGGCATGGATCTGTTCCCGGCTCCACACGTCCCCCGGGGCCGTGTCGTAGAGGGTGGTGATCACCCCCGTCACTCCGGGAATCTGCCGGATCTGTTCCAGAGTTACGGTGTCAAATCTGCTGCCGTACCAGCGAAGTGTCATTTCCATACTCGTCTCCTCCTGTTCTCTCTCATATCGCGGGGCTGTCCCCATCCCGCTGTTTTCCACTTCCCAGGGCTACCGGGCGGAGGCCGTCTGAGTGCTCCCTGTGGCCGTGGAGGCCACAGAAACCCCTTTCACCTGCCACAGATAGTCCTCATAGGCCTTGCGAAGATTGATGTCCGCCGTCTGCTTGGCGCTCTGGGCCTGGAGATAGGCCACCTCCCCCTGGAGGTACTCCAGCCGGCCTACCATGCCCAGCTGGTATTTCTGATCCAGGGCGTTCTTGTCGTTCACCGCCTTCTGCCAGGCGGCGTCCGCCCCCTCCTTGGCGGCCCGCTGCTGCTGCAGCGTCTCATAGAGGCTTCCCATGGCGATGCGGATGGACGCCTCCGTGTCCCGCAGGTTCCGATCTCTGGTCTCCTGGGCGGGCGTGCTGGTGGCCCGGCTCTGATGGCGGATGGCGATGAGGTCGTAGTTGTTGTTCACCGCCTTCTCCGTGTCCGCCTCCAGGTCCGCCGCGGCGATGGCCTCCAAATCCGGCTCCGGCACGGGGCCGATGGTTATATCCGCGTTGTAATCCCAGCCGGTCATCAGGCAGATGCTGCTCTTTAAGCTGGCCCGGCTGGCCTGGGCGGAGGCCAGGCTGGCCCTGGCGGAGGCCAGGCTGTTCTCAGCCGCCTTCACATCCGCCTCCGTGGCCATGCCCAGCCCCTGCTGGGTCACCGTGGAGTTGTAGGCGGCCTCCGCCAGCTCCACTCCCTTCTCCGCGATGGTGCAGCCCAGGTCCAGCTGGGCGTACCCCTGCACCATCTGCTGCACGCCCCGGGTCAGCAGGTCCTCCGCCGAGACAATGCTTCTCTGGGTGGACATCCTCTCCGACTGTTCTACCACATCTTTATACTGGTTGGCAAGTTCATTCATGATCTGCGCGTTCATCTCGTAGGCGGCGTAGGTCAGCAGATCCCCGTCCTCCTCCGCCTCATCCGCCTTCCGGCGCAGCTCCGCCGCCCGGTCCTTGTACTCCGTCATGCCGTTTCTGTAGATGGCCATGGCGTCGTCCATGGTGATCCGGGCCTGGCTGAGGGTGGGATTGTAGAGGGACACCCGGGCGCGGATCTCGCTGTACTCCAGGGTGTCGTCCAGGAGTTTTGCCTGAGTCTCCTCGTCGTAGTCGGAGAGGGAGGCGGCCCGGACAGCCCCCGGGGAGGCGGCCGCCAGAAGGGCGGCCAGCCCCAGGCAGCAGAGAGAGTTCCATTTCTGTCGTCTCATAGTCTGCAGATACCTCCTTCCTAGCCCAGGACCATATTGCCCCGAAGGGCCCAGTCGTAGGCGTCCATGGCGGACTGAAGGGCCAGCTCCTGGATGCGGAAATTGGCCTGGCTCTCCACGTAGGCGTTCCTGGCCTGAAGGTATTCCAGGCGGCTGATCATGCCGAGGCCATATTTTGTCTCGGCGGCCGCCATGTTCTTCTCCTCCAGCTCCAGGGCCGAGCGGGCCTGATCATAGGTGTTCCGGGCCTGGAGCACCTGGCTGTAGAGATCGGTCAGGCCGGAGGCGATCTGCTGCTCCGTGTTGGCGATGGTCTGGCGCTGGATCTGCTGGTTGGCGGCATCGCTGGTGTTCTCCAGGGTCCGCTTGGCGATGAGCAGGGTGTAGTTGTTCTCCAGGGCCTTCTCCAGATCCGTCTCCGGGTTCATGGCGTCGATGCGGGTCACGTCCACCGGCGGCATCTGGGCGATCTCCGGCTCGGAGTTGTAAGCCCACCCGGTCATCACCTGCAGGTTCTGTTTCACCGACTGTATATTGCTCTCCGCGGAGATGACCCCCGCCTCCGCCGTCTTCACCGCCTCCCGGGCGGTGAGAACATCGTTCTCCGTGGCCATCCCCAGGGATGCCTGGGTCTCCACCGAGCGCAGGGACGCCTCCGCCAGCTCCTTCCCCGCCTCCGCCGTCTTCCGGTTCTCCAAGAGCTGATAGTACTGGCTCATCAGGTTCTGGGCAGTGCTGGAGAGGGACGCCTCCACCTGGTCGTACTGCCATTTGATGATCATGCCGTCGGAGACATTCTCGTCGGCCATCTTCTCCAGCTGTCTGGCCTGGGCCTGGGCCGTCTCCGCGGCGGAGTAGAGCATGGCGTACCCGGTGTCGTCCTCCGAGGGCCACACCACGCTGTCGTAGAGGGTCTGGGCCGCCTCCCGGTAGTCTTCGGCGATCTCATTGGCATCCTTGCCCCTGTAATCCCCGTAGGAGATCATGTTGTTCTGAACTGTGGAGTTGTACTCCCGGATCAGATCCGGGATCTCCTCATATTCCAGAGTGTTGTCCCGCAGCCGCTCCCACTCCTCCGGGGTCCTGGCAAATTCCGGGCTGGCCGCCAGGGCGCCCGCGGGCGCGGCCCCCGCCAGGGCCGCCGCCAGGGAGAGGGTCAGAAATCCCCTCCAACCGGTGCCTGTCTTCTTCATCTATCTATTCCTCCTCGTCAATCGTCATTCCACACTTCCCGCTTCTTCTGCCGGTTCATCAGCGTATAGTAGATGGGCAGCATCAGCAGGGAGAGAATGGTGGAAGCAGTCAGTCCGCCCACGTTCACCAGGGCCAGACCCTGCAGCATTTCACCGCTGTCCCCATAGGCCAGACACATGGGCACCATGGAGATAACCGTGGTCAGCGTCGTCATCAGGATGGGGCGGAGTCTGGTGGCTCCCGCCTCAATCAGGGCCGTCTTCATATCCATCTCCGCCCGGTACTGGTTCACGGTGTCCACATAGAGGATGCCGTTGTTTACCACCGTTCCGGCCAGCATCAGAAATCCCAGCAGGGACGGCATGCTGACGCTGGCGTCGGCGATCCACAGAAAGCCGAAGGCGCCGATCAGGGAGAACGGGATGGTGGTCATCACCATGAAGGAGAACTTGGGCGATTCAAACTGAGCCGCCATGACCACAAACACCAGGAAGACGGCGATGGCGATGGCCTGGAACAGGGCCGTGAACTCCTCGATCATCATCTCGTCCACCGCATTGGCGGCGGTGTGAATGTTGGCCGTCATATTGGGGGAGACCACCTCGTCCGTCAGCGCCTGCCTGGCGGCGTTCCGATCGCTGTCCGCCAGATCCGTGTAGTCGGCGGAGATGGTCACCTGGTACTGCTTGTCGCTGCGGACAATGCTCTGGGGGCTGTCCTCAAAGACCACGTCCGCTACATCCGTCAGGGCCACATTCTGACCCATGGCGTTGGTGAGCACAATGCCCTGCACCTGGTCGATGGTCTCGTACTCCTCCCTGGGGTACTCCACCATGACGCTCACGTCCTCGCCGTCCACCTCCAGGGTGGTGGCCTCCACGCCGGAGAGCATGTTGTTCACCGTGGCGCCGATCTGGGCCGCGCTCAGACCCTCCGCCGCCGCCTTGATGGGATCCACGTTGATCTTCACCAGAGGGGCAGAGTTCTCCAGGGTGGAGTGCACATCCGTCACGTCCGTTCTCCCCTGAAGTTCCTCCACAATCCGGTTGGAGGCCGCCTTCAGCTCGTCGTAGTCCGTGCTCTCCAGGATGAAGTCCACGGAATCGCTGCTGGTGGTCATGGCGCTCATGGTGGAGTAGGCCTCCGCCGAGGCGTTGCAGTCGGCGAAGGTGCCCAGATGGCGGTTCCACTCCCTGGCGATCTCCTTGGTCTCCCGGGAACGGTCGTCCTTTAAGTAGGCCGTGAGGGAGGCGCCGGAGCCGCCGGTGAGGCTGGTCATGCCGGAGCCGCCGTAGGTCAGGCTGTAGGAGTCCAGATCCGGATCCTGGGTGATATAGGCCTCCACCTCCCGCAGGATGGCGTCCGCCCGGTCAAGGGTCAGCCCGGGGCGCATCTCCACGGACACGGAAATCTGTCCCTCGTCCGTCTCAGGGACCAGCTCCATCCGCAGCTGGGACGCCGCCAGGAAGGACAAAATCAGCAGGCCGACGGTGGTGAGCATAACCGTTTTCTTTTTGGGCAGCAGCTTCTCCATGATCCCGCGGTAGCCGTTCTGCAGCCATTTCACCCAGCCGGACAGGGGAGCCGTCTGCTTCTCCTTGGGCCGGTAGAACATGTAGCACAGGGGCACCACCGTCATGGCGGAGATCAGGGAGGCCAGCATACAGAACACGATGGTGAAGCCCAGGGGCTTAAACATCTGTCCGGATAATCCCTCCAGCATGGCCAGGGGCAGGAACACCACGCAGGTGGTGGCCGTGGAGCCGATGATGGAGTTTACCACGATGTTGGTCCCCTCCAGGGCCGCCTTATAGTATTCTTTGAATCCCACCTTATCCGTGGCGCGGAAGCAGCTCTCCAGCACCACGATGGAGTTGTCCACCATCATGCCCACGCCCAGCACAAGGCTTCCCAGGGTGATGACGTTCAGAGAGAAATCCATCAGGTGCATGAGGATCAGGGCCGACAGGATGGAGATGGGGATGGACGTTCCCACGATCAGGGACGCCTTGATCTCCCCGAAAAACAGCAGGATGATCACCATGGAGATGATCACTGCTATGATCATAGTCTGGTACACCGACGACAGGGAGGACTGAATGCTGTCGCTGGTGTCGTAGATGGTGGTCACCTTCAGGCTGGGGGTGGCCGCCGTCAGCCTGGCAACCTCCCGGTTCACGTCCTCCGCCATCTCCATCGCGCTGGCGTCCTGCTGCTTCTGCAGGGAGATGGTCATGGTGTCCTCGCCGTTGTAGCGGCCGATGGCGGACGCCTCGTCCAGGGCATAGCCCACGTTGGCCACGTCCTCCAGGTAAATGATGTCGCCGCTCCCCACGGTGATGGGGATGGACTTTAAGCTGTCCACCGTGTCAAACTCCTGGCCGGTGGTCACGGAGAGATCCTGGGTGCCCACCTGGGCGGAGCCCGCCGGGTAGGACAGGCTGGAGCTGGCCAGGGCGGTCACCAGGGAATTCATGGACAGGTGATACTGGTTCAGCTTCTCCGGGATGATCTCCACCTGGATGTACTGTTCCTGTCCGCCGCTGACCTCCACGTTGGCCACGGAGGAGAGCCGCTCCAGCTCCGGCACCAGCTCATTGTTCACATAGTTGTAAAGGTTTGCCGCCTCACTGTTGTTCACGGACAGCATCATGCTGGCCGTGTTGTTGATGTTGAAGGAGATCACGCTGGGCGTCTCCACGTCGTCCGGGAGATCCAGGATGTCGATCTGCTTTTTCAGGTCGTCGTAGGCCTGATCCATGTCCGTGCCGTACTCATACTCCAGGAGCACCAGGGACATGTTCTCCGCAGAGTAGGAGGTGACGCCGTCGATTCCGCTCAGGGTTCCCACCGCGTCCTCCACCGGCTTGGTCACCAGCTCCGTCACATCGTCCGGGCTGGCCCCGGGATATACCCCCACGATTACCATCATGGGCATATCCATCTCCGGCATCAGCTCCGTGGTGGAGGAAAATACGGACATCAGTCCAAATACGATCAGGCAAAGGATCACCAGCACTGTGGTGACCGGCCGCTTTAATACCGCTTTCGTCAAACCCATCTGTTCCAGTCCTCCTTACTGCCCGTTCGCGGCGGTCTCGCCCGCCGCAGCGTCTGTCACTGCCGCATCTGCCGCCGCCTCATTTTCTGCAGCGGCGGTCTCCGTCTCCCCGCCGGCTGCGGGCGCCTCGTCGGTCTGCCCCGCATCAGAAGCCCCGCCGGCTGCGGGCGCCTCCTCCAGGGTCGCCGGCGCCCCGTCGTAGAGCTCTGAGTTCCAAGTGGTCAGCACCATGGTGCTCCCGTCGACCCCGGACAGGATCTGAGCCGTCTCCGAGTCGTAGATGCCCACCTCCACCGGCACCTTGTGAACGATCCCGTCCTCATATGTATACACGTAGGCGTCGCCGCCCTCGTAGTAGATGGTGTCCACCGGGAGCGTCATCACGTTGACCGCCTGGTCGGAGATCACGGACAATTTCACCGTGGTCCCCGTGGCCAGCCCCTGGGCAGCGGGCACCGCACCCTTCACGTCGAAGAGGCCGGTGGAGGCGTTCACCATGGTGCTCACCTCGGTGATGCTCCCCTCGTACTCGCTTCCCCCCTTCTCCACCTTCAGGGGATCCCCCGGCGCCAGGCCGGCGGCGATCTTCTCCGGCACGGCAAAGCTCACGCTCATCCCCTCGCCGCCGGAGATGACGCACACCGGGGCCGTCTGGGAAATCATGTCGTGAACCTCCGGGCTGAAACTCTCGATCACGCCGGCGATGGGGGCTGTGATGGTGGTGAACTCCGCCTGGGTGTCATAGTTCAGTTTGGCCGCGTCGTACTGCAGCTGGGCCTGGGTGGCCGCCGACACCACCTGCTCGTAGGCCTGGGCGGAGATATCCCCGCTGTTATAGAGGGCCTGCATCCTGGCGAGGTTGGTCTGGGCGTCCGCCAGGGACACCCGGGCTGTCTCCATGGTGATCCTGGCGCTCTCCAGCTGCCGGTTGTCGATGGTGAGAAGGGCCTGGCCCTGCTGCACGTGATCTCCTGTCTTCACATGGACCTCCATCACCTCCCCCGCCAGCTTGGGAATCACCGATACCATGTCCGACGGCTCCACTGTGCCGGTCAGCTCCCTATACAGGGTGACGCTCCCCGTCTTGGGCGTCTCCGCCCGAACCACCGGCGGCGTGGCCGGATCCGCAACCTCAGCCTTCCTAAAAAACCGGGGCGTCACAAGGAGAGCCAGCACCCCCACTACCACAACTCCAGTTATGATTTTTGCACGTTTTTTCATAATGTCCTCCCGCTTTCCTGTTCTGTTTCCGGGCGCCTCTGCGCCCCATTCTTTAAAATATTCAGCTTCCTCTGAAATGACCGCTCCACCGTCTCGATGGCCTCTCCGTCCTTATACCGCTGGCCGAAGGCGATGAGGATGGCCGCCATACACATCTCCACCAGCAGGTAGAAGTCCTCCGAGGACTCCACCCTCAGCCCGCTCCTGTCCACGTGCTCGTAGAGCCACTCGTCCATGTTCCTGCCGTCCCCAAAATCCTCCCGGAGAATCTTGAGGGACCTCTCCGCCTCCGCGTAGGGAAGCACATTCTGAAACAGCCTGGCCAGCTGCTCGCTGTACTTCCGGTACACCACCTGGTGAAACAGATCCACCATCATCTTCCAGAAATCTCCCCGGTTCATTTCCAGGCTCTCAATGCAAAAATCCTGAAACTGACGTTTCGTATCCTGAAATATATAACGAAGCACATCCATTTTATCTTCAAAATACGTGTAAAAACTGCCCCTGGATATTTCCGCATTCTTGATGATCTGGTTGATGGACACCTTGTCGAAGGGAACCCTGGAGAATTCATCCACGGCCGCCTCGAGGATCACCTTTTTCTTCTCGTCCGGAAGTCTGATAAACCTCTCTGTAGGCATCTCTAACCCCACTTTCCCTGTCTGTGTATCGCCCTCTGCCCGGCTGCCGGCGGTCCGTTTCTCTCCCGTGGGAAGTCCGTTTCCCCCGTCCGAACGTCTGTTTTTTGGCCACACGGTGCCTGTCAGATGACAACCTGTCACCATTATAATGACAACCTGTCACCATGTCAATTCGCTCCCATCAGATTTCACATTTTTTTCATATTTCACAAACCGCAGCCCTGTGAAGCAAAAAGAAGTTTCCTATTAAACAAAAACGGCGCGGGCCGGGGCAGCCCCGGGATCTCCCCCAAGAGCCGCCGCCAGTCCGCGCCGCAGCACGTCAAACGTCCGTATTGTATTCTGTTATCTCTGGCGATCCAGCATCTCCTTTAACGCCTCGTCGCTCTCGTCCACCCAGACATCCTCCTCGTCGGCGTCAAGGCCCAGAAACTGAGCCAGACGCCTCTCGTCATCGCTCTCGTTCCACTCCTCGATGTAGAGGTCGATGTCCTCAAAGGGGATCTCCCCCGCCAGATACCGCTCCTTAAATGTCATGCGTTCTCCTTCTCCGTGATATTTCTCGCCACGGTGATCTCCTGGTTGTCGATGTGCTCCCGCACGGCCTCCTTGGCCTCCGCCACCTTCCGCTCCCGGACGGTCTTCAGGATCTTCTCGTGCTCCAGCACCAGGATCTTCCGTTTATCCTCATCCTTGATGTATTCCAGGCGGTAGCGGTACATCTGCTCCCGGAGATTGTTGAGCATCTGGATCAGCTTGGCGTTCTGCGTTCCCTCGTAGATCACGTCGTGGTAGTGCTCGTCCGTCTCGGCGATCTTCATGGCATCCCCCTCGGCGATGGCCTTCTTGAAATCCTCCTGGGCTTTCTGGAGATTTCCCACATCCTCCTCGGACATCCTCTGGCAGGCCAGCTCGATGGCCAGCTCCTCCAGGGCGCGGCGCACCTCCAGCACATCCCGCAGGCTTCTGGCGGAGATCTTTGCCACCTCAGCTCCCTTTCTGGGGATCATGAGCACCAGGCCCTCCAGCTCCAGCTTGCGGATGGCCTCACGGATCGGGGTCCGGCTCACGCCCAGGCGCTCCGCCAGCTGGATCTCCATCAGCCGCTCCCCCGGCTCCAGCTCCCCCTTCAGGATCGCCTGGCGCAGGGTGTTGAACACCACATCCCGCAGAGGCAGATATTCATTCATCGTAACCTTCAGATTATAATCCATTGGAAACCTCCCTGTTATTGAAAAAATCCGTGACATACAGCTGGCGGACCTGACTGGAAAGCCGCCCGTTCCTGAGCGCCCAGTAGGCCTTCTTCGCCGCCTTCTCGCTCTCGAAAAGGCCGAACACCGTGGGACCGCTGCCGCTCATCATGGCGTTCAGCGCCCCGTATTTCTTCATGACCGCCTTTATGTCGCCGATCACCGGATATCTCTTCTCCGTCACCAGCTCCAGCACGTTGCCCATCTTGCCCGCCATCTCCCGCAGGTCGCCCCGCCGGATGGCCTCGGCGATACCGTCGATGTCCGGGTGGTCCTCCGGGCGCAGCCCGTTGGCGTTCAGATTGGTGTACACCCATTTGGTGGACACGCTGACCCGGGGCTTTGCCAAGAGCACCGCGCACTGGGGCGCGGGCGGCAGGGGCGTGAGGATCTCGCCGATCCCCTCGGAGAGGGCCGTCCCCCTCATCAGGCAATAGGGCACATCCGCGCCGATGGTGACGCCCCGCTTTTTTAGCTCCTCCATGGACAATCCCAGCCCGAACATGCGGTTGACCCCGAAGAGGACCGCCGCCGCATCGCTGCTGCCCCCGGCCATGCCCGCCGCCACAGGGATCATCTTTTTCAGGCGGATGCTGATCCCGCCGGGCAGGGAAAATTCCCGCATCAGCAGGTCAGCCGCCTTCCATACCAGATTATTCTCATTATTCGGCAGATAGCAGAGATTGGTCTCCACCCGGATTCCCGGCTGATCCAGCAGCTTCAGGTCGATGCTGTCGTAGAGCCCCACCGTCTGCATGATCATCTTCACCTCGTGATAGCCGTCCTCCCGCCTGCGGAGGACGTCCAGACCCAGGTTGATCTTTCCGTGGGCCTTCAGCTTCATACGCTTGATCATGGCATTTCCATCCCGTTGTATTTTTACATTTTATTGTATACAATATATTATATCCCAAAGATTTGGAAAGCACAAGCCCCTGAAGGGGGATTTTTCCTCTTTTTCGCCGATTTTAAATTTCTTTTTTGTTCTGAATCAGGTACAAAATCTCCTTCTCCTCCCTGAAGACCTGAAATCCCAGCCGTCCGGCCAGACGCAGGGAGGGGGTGTTGTCCCGATGGATTCGCGCCCACACCGGCAGGCCGAGCTCCCGGCGCTCCCACTCCAGCACCGCCCGGCAGCTCTCCAGGCCGTACCCCCTTCTCCGCCACGGCGCAAAGATGTGGTATCCCAGCTCCAGGCCGTCCATGTCTCCCGCCGGCGGGCCAAACCCCGCCATCCCCACCAGGCGTCCGCTCTCCTTGTCCGTCACCGCCCAGATGCCGTACTGGCAGAATCCGTACTGCTGCCCTATGTAGGCCTGCAGCTTCTCCCTGTCCTGGAAGATCCCGTCCCCCGGTCCCCCCGTCTCCCCGGGCGGGATGCTGTCCGCGTCGGACTCCGCAAACTCCCGGATGATGAGCCTCCCTGTGCGGCAGATCTCCCAGGGCAGGCCCAGCTTTCTGCGAACCACCCGCTGCAAAAACTCCTCGTCCGCGTCCTCCGGGCTCTCCACCGCGAAGGCGGCGGGGAGAAATTCCCCATTTTTTCCATCCCAGACGGCGACGGAGGCCCTCCCGGCCGCGCTGGCAGCCAGGAGAGCCTCCCTCTCGTCGGAAATCACCACGGTGTGGCTCTCGCCGTTCACCGTCACCTTCCGCTCTTCCCTCATAATGTTACGCCTTCTCCGGCTCCGGATAGTCCACCCCGAAGGTCTCCACCGTCATTTTCTTGATCTTCTGCTCCTTCATGGGGCGATCGCTGTAGTCAGTTCTCACCTCGGCGATCCGGTTCACCGCGTCCATGCCCTCCGTCACCTTTCCGAAGGCCGCGTACGCCCCGTCCAGATGGGGAGCCGCCTTGTGCATGATAAAGAACTGGGAGCCGGCGCTGTCCGGGTGCATGGCGCGGGCCATGGAGAGCACTCCCTCCGTGTGCTTTAAGTCATTGGCGAAGCCGTTCTGGGCGAACTCGCCGCGGATGCTGTAGCCGGGACCGCCCATGCCGGTTCCCTGGGGGCAGCCGCCCTGGATCATAAATCCCCGGATCACCCGGTGGAAAATCAGGCCGTCATAGTAGCCCTTCTTCACCAGGCTGATGAAATTGTTCACGGTGTTGGGAGCCTTCTCCGGGTAAAGCTCCGCCTTTATCACATCTCCGTTCTCCATCTCGATGGTCACAACTGGATTGCTCATGGTTAATTTTCTCCCTTTCCCCTGCAGCCCGGGGCCGCAGACTGTATTTTCCGCCTTGATATACAAGCGTTCCTTTTATACTATACCATTTGCATGGGGTGCGTACAACTGAAAATTCTTCTGTTCACATTTTGTTCAAAATATATTTAAAAACCATTTACACAATCAACATTTTTTCTTCATGTTTGCTATCTATACTACAACCATAGACAGCAAGAGCTGCTATGAGTTACAAGATTTTTTTCATAATACTTGGGCTGATTTGCATCAGCTCTCCTCCCTTTTTTATAATATGAATAAATCCGGACGGCGCGGGGCCTCCGGATTTTTTCGTCGTGTCAGATTGTTTT
>MHCFR05601__coassemble_1358_pt1 | contig 15778 bp, 14 predicted proteins | sample MHCFR05601__metabat2_high_PE_003 | metagenome-assembled genome bin MHCFR05601
CGGCACACGAAGCTGCAGCATGAACTCGCCTGCCACTTTAGACTGTCTGAAACAGTTAATCCGTACTTTCTTAATGTCGATATCGTGATTCATACTTCCATCCCCTTTCCTTAGTCAACCAGATATTTGGCCTGTGTATAGTTGAATACCGGGCCATCCAGGCATACATACACCTCGTCGATACGGCAGTGTCCGCACTTTCCAACTGCGCAGGACATTCTCCGCTCGAAGGATACCCAGATGTTCTCGTCCTTCACGCCGCACTTCTCGGCCTCCAGGGCGGTGAACTTCATCATTGGCGGCGGTCCTACGATCACCACTTCGTACTCGCCTCCGAACTGATCGAAGGGAACCTTGGACACGAACTCGGTCACGAAGCCGGTATTCCAGCCGTCCTTGTGGTCTCTGTCAAGGGTGTAAATGGTCGTAAATTTCTCTTTCCATCTCTCCAGATCGTTCTTGAAGATGATGCCTTCCTCGTTCTTGAAGCCGCAGATCAGAGTCACGCTCTTCACATAGTCGGGGTTGTCGTAGAACATGTTCAGCATGCTCTTTACGGGAGCCAGGCCCGTACCGCCGGTGATCACTACCATGTGCTTGCCCTGGAACTTCTCCACCGGCCAGCCATGTCCGTAAGCGCCGCGCAGGAACAGGGTGTCGCCCGGCTGCTTCTGGAAGATCTCGTCCGTAACCTTACCTACGGAGCGGATGGTGAAATCCATCCAGCCATCGCCGTAGCCGCTGACGGAGATGGGGGCCTCTCCAATCTTCGGGATGGAAAGCTGTAAGAACTGTCCGTGGGATGGCTTAATATCAGTTGCTACTTTAAATGTCCATTCATGTAAGCTCTCTTTTTTCACATCAAGGATCTTGCATGCGACAGGTTTTACAATATTATTCATCTCTTCGTCCACCTCTCCCTATTTATTCTCTTCTGCTACGATCTCGTCGATTGCCTTGGACATCTTCTCTACGGTCGCCGCGATAGAGATGTACTCCGGACAACGGTCGATACATCTTCCGCAGCCTACGCACATATGATAGTCCTTGAAACGGGCCTTGTAATCATGGAACTTGTGAAGCACTTTGTAGCGCATTCTGTCGCCGGCCGTGTTGCGGAAGCTCATGCCGCCGGCCATGTCGGTGAAGCCCTTCACCTGGCAGGAAGCAGAGGTTCTCTTTCTCTCACCAACGCTGCCGTTCTCGTTGTAGATGATGTCGGTGGTGGTGAAGCAGGTGCAGGTGCTGCAGGCGATGGTGCAGGCGCCGCAGGAGATGCAGCGGCTGTTGTACTCGTTCCACATGGGATGAGATTTTAACTTCAGGAGCACATCCTTGTTGGGGATCTCCGGAACCGTAACGGTCAGCTCGTTCTTCTCCACATACTCCGGCTTGAAGTCGGCAGCGGGCTCGCCCTCAAAATAGGGAGCGAAATCTGCATCCTTGACATCCAGAGTCAGCTCGCCCTCGCCGAAGCGAACGGCCATGGAGTAGTCGTCCGTCTTGTTGGTGCCCATGCTCACGCAGAAGCAGGTATCCCAGCCGGTGGTGCACTCCATCATAACGATCTTCACCTTCTCGTTCATGCGCTTATAGTACATGTCGGTGAAATCGCCGTTGGAAAGGTAGATTTTCTCCTGATGATGCTGTGCGTGGATATCGCACGGTCTCATGAAGATCAGCAGCTTCTTGCTGGTGGCTTTGCTCTCGATGAACTCATCCTCTGTGAAGTAGAACAGGGACTCGGTGATCGGTGTGAGCACCTCTTTTGCCGGGAAATCGGATTTTTCCTTGTACTCGATCTCCTCCACGGTCTGTACCTTGTCGTATTTGATCATGTCGGTGTCGGAATATCTTCCTCTTCCCACGAATCTCTTTGGTGCCCAGATTTCGTATTCATCCTGGAGCTTTGCAAAGATCTTGTTCGCTTCTTCAAAGCTTACTTTGTAACCCATTGAGTGAATCCTCCTTTTTCTTCTAACTCCCTTAATATCTTGTCACCGATGCAGACCGATCAGAAAGTCACTTCGATTCCTGTGTCATATTTCTTATCGTCAACGGTAACGGTAATCTTGTAGGTGCCTTCGATGCCCTCGGCGCTCACCGGGAATTCAACCGCCCGCGCGTCGTGCTCCAGGAAGGTGCCGACACACATGGCGAGGAACGGCCGCTTGGTGGTGGGTACGAAATAGTGGCGGTCCGGAGTGCCGTTTTCGCCCTCCAGATTCAGCATCACCAGAGTGCCCTTCTCAAAGCTGGCCTTGAATACCAGGCGGTCCACCTCCTTGGCAAACTTCGCCTTGTACTCGTCGGGAATCATGCCGGCCGGCTCCGCCGGTGCCTCCGTCAGGAACTCCTCCGTGACTCCCAGGCTTCCCAGAATCTCCCCCTCTCCGAAGGTGAGCACATCCCCCTCGTCGTAGAGGTGGAGTTTCTCCGCCCGGTAGTAGTTGGCCGGAAGGTGCATCTCGTACATTACCTGGTCGTCCTTCACCTCCACAGTGATGGAATTCAGGTGAACGGTGCCCTCGTCGATCTCCTTGGTCATGCCGGCTGCGGGGACATTCAGGTGGCGTCCCTGATCGTCGGTGGCGATGCCGCCGGAGTGAACCATATAGTGGCCTCTCTCGTAGTATTCGCAGTTGCAGATGTAGGGGGAGAAGAACTCCGCTCCTCTCTCCTTGCCGTACTGCCATACCTGTTCGATGGTCATATCGTCCGTATTGATGCGGTAGATCACGCCCCTGGAGAAATTGTCGTTGGCGTCCACGTAGTTCTCCTTGATCTTGGAGCGCCAGTGGCCGTTGTCAAAGCACATGATGTCTCCGTTGGGAAGCACCATGCAGGCGTGCTGCTCATACTGCCAGTCGAACTCCCCATCCCCCACGGGCTTGAAGAAATACTTCTGCATCTCCTCCGGCCAGCCGGTGGGATCGCCGATGATCCAGTTGAGCTTTCCGGTCTCAAAATCACGGTTGATGATGATATCCTGGTGACGTCCGGAGAACGTCAGAGAGTTTGTCTTTTTGTCGTACCAGACGGCATTATTGTGAAACCAGTCGTGGGCATCCTGGCTGCCGGATCCGCCCACCGGATATACGGGCAGCACGTCCTGGTGATCCCACTCCTTCAGAATCTTACCTGTCTTCCGGTCCACCAGCACACAGGCATCCTCTACAGTACCACGGGGGAGATACTGCGTCAAGATTAAAATATCTCCATTTTCCATCTCCCACTCGTCGTGGTGGTAACCGCCGGGGATCCGGTATTCCCGGTAAACCTTGCCGATCATGCCCATCTCGTAGACACCGGTGGTGTGGTACGGCGGGGCGACCAGACGGTCGGTTCCCATGAGAAGACGGCCGTTTCTCGCTCTCTTGATGTCGAAGGCGAGATTCAAGGTGTTGTACCAGCGGACGTCCCCCGCATAGTCGTAGGCTGCGGTGTAGGCCGGGGAAGTGGGGCTTACCATGATCACAAAATCTTCCAGATACTCGGAAGTGGTCTCCATGTAGGTCGGGGCCTTCAGCTTGTCGTCGGCGGCCTCCGTCCGAATCTTCAATGTGGCGGTCTCGCCGGTGCTCAGCTCGATCACCACCGTGTTCTCATAGTCCGGGTACAGTCCCAGGATGGGAAGTACCATATGGATGGAATCGCTGGCCGGGCGGTACATCATATCCCCGGCCGCTTCCTTTCCCTTCACCGTCACCTTGGCGAACGCTGGCTTTTCATTCTCAAACATTACCAGGGCCGTCAGCGGCGCGATCAGGTACGGATTCAGCTTCACATAGGGGTTGGCGATGGTGTGCTTCTCTCTCCCGTACTCCGCCAGAAATTCCTGCTCTGCCTTATACTGTCTGTGGATAATGTGATCTACTTCCTTGTATAAAACTCCCATAGTTCCTCCTAAATACAGAGTCCTGCAGTTTCATGAAGGGCGCCGCAGGATGTCAAAACCCTGCGGCACCCTGATATCCGTCTGTGAGACGATCAGATCCGGTCTTGCAGAGATCAGCAGGTGATCTGTACGCCGGTCTCGTACTTCTTGTCGTCCACGATCACGCGCACGTCGTAGGTTCCCTTTAAGCCAGCCTTGTTGATGCTGGTTCTGGTGTTTCTCTCATCGGAATCCAGGAAGGTTCCGCAGCACATAGCCAGGTGGGAAACGGCCGTGGTGGAGATAAAGTATCTGTGAACCTCGTCGCCCTGCTCAAGAAGCAGCATAACCAGCTGGCCCTTCTCGAAGCGGGAGAAGAAGGTGAAGCGGTCGATCTCGTCCTCGATTCTGGCGTTGCAGATCTCAGGCAGCATCTCGCCGGAATTCTCCAGCGGAATATCCGTCTCCATCTCCTTGGTGACGCCCATCTGTCCCAGGATCTGGCCCTTGCCCAGCTCCAGGTTGATGCCGTCGCTGTACAGTTTCAGCTTCTCAGCTCTGTAGTAGTTGCCCGGAACATGCAGATCCAGCATCTTCTTGTTGTCGCAGATCTCCACGGTGATGGACTCCAGTCTGCCGCCCATGTTCTTGGCGAAGGCGCCCAGAGCCTCGGAGGGGTTGCCGTCCTGATCGTAGGCGATACCGCCGGAGTGTACCAGATAGTGACCCTCGTTGTAGTACTCAACGTTGCAGATGTACGGGGAGAAGAACTCCGCGCCTCTGTCCTTGCCGTACTGCCATACCTGCTCGATGGTCATATCCTTGGTGTTGATGCGGTAGCGAACGCCTCTGGAGTAGCTGTTGTTGGCGGTGTAGAACTGATCTCTCTCCACTTCCTTGTGGCCGTAGTGATGGTTGTCGAAGCACATCACATCGCCGTCGGGAGTGATCAGGTTTGCGTGCTGCTCGTACTGCCACTCAAAGTTGTTGCCGATGGGCTTGAAGAAATACTTGTCCACCATCTCCTGGGGCCAGCCGGCGGGATCGCCGATGATCCAGTTGAGCTTTCCGGTCTCATAGTCGATGTTGACCATGGAGTCGATGTGGCGTCCGGAGAAGGTCAGGGAGTTGGTGTTCTTGTCGTACCACACGGCGTTGTTGTGGAACCAGTCATGAGCGGACCAGCTGCCGGAGTGGCTCACGGTGTTGGGATCCAGGAAATCCTTGTAATCCCAGGTCTTTAAGATCTCGCCGGTGTTTCTGTCCAGAAGCACGCACATATCCTCAACGGTCTCGCTTCTCAGATCCTCGGTCAGACAGATGATGTTGCCGTCCTCCATCTCCACCTCGTCGTGATGATAGCCGCCGGGAACGCGGAACTCCTTGTAGATCTTTCCGCAGGGGCTGATCTCGTACAGACCGGACATGTAGTAGGGCATCTGGATAACACGGCTGCTGCCCATGAGCAGGTTGCCGTTCTTCAGTCTCTTGACGTCGAACACGCAGGGAACGTTCATGTGCCATCTGGCATCTCCTGCATAGTCGAAGGCAACTGCCAGGTCCTCACCCGCCGGGGAAACCAGGATTACGTTGTCCTGCAGGTACTCCGGGGTGGTGTCCATGGAATAGATCACCTTCTTGCCGTCAAATACATCCGGCACGTCGATGGTGATCACGTTGGAGTCGCCGCGGTACTCGCGGATCTCCACTTTGTTCTGATAATCAGAGTACAGACCTACGATGGGAAGCACGTGCTTCTTGGCCTTGGGGAAGGTATGTCCCATATTCGCCTGGGGAGTCTTGCCCAGAACGGTAACTTCCACTGCAACCTCTTCCTCCGTCTCAAAGCAGACAACTGCGGAGAGGGGGTTTACCAGGTATGCATTGTAAACTACCAGCGGGTTCTGAAGGGTGTAGTGTCCCTCCTCAAACTGCTTCAGCATCGCTGCCTCAGCCTCGGCCTGTCTGTTGATCAGATGGTCCTGAAATGAATACTTCACTGCCATTGCTATCATCCTCCTGTGAAATTTTATGGCTTTGACTTATTTATGCTCCTGCACCAGCTTTACGATCACCGGTTTCTGCTGCAGGCCCTGAAGACGTCCCACTTCCTGACCGTCCTTTAAAAGAACCAGGGTCGGATAGCCGGTCACGCCATACTCAGCGGTCAGCTCTTTGTTCTGGTCGAAGTCAACCTTTAAAATGGACAGGTCGTCGCCAAACTCCTTCTCCACATCCTTCAGCACAAAGCTGAGCATCTTGCACGGACCGCAGGTGGTGGAGAAAAAGTCCGCCAGGACCAGTCCCTTTCCAGCCAGTTCCTTAAATTCCGCGCTGCTTACCTCTTTTAACATAATCCTCTCTTCCTTTCTCTGTATAGATTCCGCCGGCAGGCCCTACGGGAGTGTCTGCCGGCAGGATAATCAGCCCTCTAAATTCTGTACGTAATGGGCGGCCTCCTGAGCTGCGATGGCTCCGTCCGCGCAGGCGGTGATCACCTGGCGAAGGTTCTTGGTCACGCAGTCTCCCGCCGCGTACACGCCCTCCTTGTGGGTGTGCATCTTCTGGTCCACCTCGATGTAGCCGAACTTGTTGAGGAGGCCCGTATCCTTCAGATATTCCGTGGTGGGGATCAGGCCGATGTACTCAAACACGCCGTCGCAGGCCACATGGTTCTCCTCGCCAGTCTTGGTGGATTTGAAATGTACGCCGGTGAGCTTGTCGTCCCCCTCAAACTCCAGGACATCCTGATAGGGGTAGATGGTTACCTTGTCCATAGCTCTCAGCTTGTCGCAGGCGATGGGGTCCGCCGTCAGATCGAACATGGTCACGATGGTCAGGCTCTTCACCATATCGGAGAGGTAGATGGACTCCTCCACTGCGGAGTTTCCTCCTCCGATTACCACCACGTCCTTGTCGCGGTACTGGGCGCCGTCACAGATGGCGCACCAGCTGATGCCTCTTCCCTTGAACTTGTCCTCGCCGGGAACGTGAAGGCATCTGTGCTCCGTGCCGGTGGCCAGGATGATGGTCTTGGCGGTGAACTCCTTTCCGTCCTCCTCGCAGATCACCTTCTTCTCCGCGCCGTCCGCCTGAATCTCCTTCACCGTGCCGTAGTCGAAGGTGATGGACTCAAACTGCTGAGTGTGCTCGAACATCTGATATGCCAGCTCGGCTCCGTTGATGGTGCCGACGCCGGGATAGTTCTGAATCTCGTTGGTGTTGATAATCTGTCCGCCGGGAGCCAGCTTGTCCAGCATCAAAACCTTCATATCCGCTCTGGCCGCATAGATCGCAGCCGTCATGCCGGCAGGGCCGGCGCCAACGATAATTACATCGTACTGTGCCATAATTTCCACTCTCCTTTTATTTTCTAAATCCCTGCGCCCGCAGGCGCAGATCTGTCATTCAGCAGAGATTCGTATACTACATCAGCATATTGGCCAGCGGAATACCGATGATCAGGGTGATGGCAAACTCCAGCAGAACCATGGGCGTCGTATACTGAATGATGTATTTCGGCGGAACCCACTCTCTGTTGCCGTACAGGATGGCCGCAAAGGGGGATGCCGCAGGAGTCATGGATGCGGACAGCAGCACGAACAGGATCAGCAGCGTCACGATGGGCGCAGGGTTGGCACCTGTCTGCGTGCAGTAGGTCACAACTACAGGCTGCAAGATCATGCCGATTACCAGGCTGTTGCTCAGGTTGGTGAGAACGCCTGCCACCACCAGCAGGAAGATGATGAACACGGTGGAGGACATTCCGTCGAACATGGGCGACAGGGTGACGCTCAGGAAGGCACTCACGCCTGTGGAATCGCTGGTCAGAGCGTTGCCCAGGTAGATGGCCGCAAGGATAATGAAGTAAGCGCCCCAGTTTACGTTGGAGGCGATTACCTTGGGGATCTCCAGAGCCGGCTTGTTGTTAATGTGGATGGCCGCCAGGGCTGCCGTCACAAAAATGCACAGGCCGTAGCTGTTCTGGGACAGGAAGGCCATGCCGGGAAGGGACGGAACCAGGCTGGGGATCATCAGTCCCAGCACCAGAAGGATGAAGCCGGCAGTGATGATTCTCTGGCGGGTATCCATCTTGGGCAGGGGATTTCTCTTCAGCATGTCCACGTCATAGTTCTTCAGCTTGGAGACGTCGGGACGGATGACGAACTTCGCCCACAGAACCACAGCCGTAATCATGCAGGCGCCCAGGATGATGGCCACTGCCATGTAGGCGGCGTTGTTGACCACGACGGGGCCGCCGGGAAGGTTGGCGGTGATGGTGGCAAAGTTGGTCAGCAGAGCCAGACCGTTCTGCATATAGGGAGCCATGGGGAAGCCGATGAGGGCGCAGACCACAACCAGGGTCAGCACGACTCTCGGGAAGGCGTCGCCCTTCTTATATCCCAGCTCATCAAAGATATCGTAGAGGATGGGCCAGAACAGGAAAATAGCCGTAAAGCAGTTGATGAAGCCGGCGATCAGGTATGCGCCGACGCAGATCACGGTGACCAGCACCCAGGGCTTTCCGTTGGTGAACTTTCTCGTCAGGAAAAACCGTCCGATGTAGAGGGTGATCTTGTAGTAAACCAGAGATCCGGACAGGATCATCAGGAAGAACACCTGCTGGGTAACGGGCGCACCGAAGGCAGAGGTGATCACCGCCGACATGGTGGCGTAATCGGAGAAACCGATCATGGCGATGGCCATCAGGCTGGCCCAGGCGGGATCTACAAAAGTCCACAGATACAGGGTACCGATAAAGATGCCCACTACCTGCATTCCCACCGGGGTGATCTCCGGAAGGTTGAGCGGCAGGAAGCGGAAGCCGATCATGATCGCAAGACCGATGATCGAATGGATGATGGTGCTTTTCTTTGTCTTTTCTACAGTTACACTAGACACGACACTTCTCCCCCTTATAAGGTATTTTTGTTAATAATATAACAATTAGGATATTCATATGTGCCAATCCTGCTTTTTGTGATCAGCTCATACATGTTCATAATACCATAAAGGCGGCCACAAAAATATAACATATGTTAAAATGTTTTATATTTTTTGTGGTTTTTTTCACAAGACTATGGTATGATATAAAAAAAGTGTGCGCTCCTGCGGGCACCGCCCCGCCGACGCAAAAGAAAGAGGCTATTTTAATATGAATGAACCGATTCTGGACACCCTCCTCTCCTACGGATCCAAAATCCGGGTAGAAAAGGGCGTCTATCTGAATATCAAGCACAGCCGCCAGGCACCTGGTTTTTTCTATCTTCTGGAGGAGGGGATCTGCGCCCTCACCAGCATCACGGACAAGGGGGAGGAGGCCGTCTACCTCTATTTTTATCCCCGGCGCATCATCGGCTTCAACCAGCTGCTGGCTGGGGCCGACCGGGAAAACTCCCAGGAGTTTTTCATCATCACCAAAACCCCCTGCACCCTGTACCGTTTTTCCAACGACACCTTTCAGAATCTGCTGAAGCGCTCCCCCGCCTTCAACGAATTTCTCATGAAGACCCTGGCGGACAATTATTATGAAGTCCTGGTGCACTTTCACCGGCGGATGGAGGAATCCGCCGTCACCGGCCTCTGCCGTCTCCTGCTCAGCGTGGCTCGCCCTATAGACGGCCAGCTGGTGGTGCCGAAGTTCTTCACCTACGCGGAGCTGGCCAAATACCTGGGCACCCACGCCGTCACCGTCTCCCGGATCATGGCCAAGATGAAGCAGATGGGCTACATGGCCAAGGACCGACGGGGCATCGTCCTAAAGTCCCCCGAGTCCATCCGCAACTTTCTCGGCGGAGGCCAGGAGTTTAATTACTGAAAAATCCAAAAACTTAACGTTCGTTATGGCTTTTTTTCTATTTATTTACTATAATATAAGAAAATAGGGTCCTTTGGGATCCGCTTAAGAGGAGGAATTAACTATGAGCATGGGACAGGCAACCAAAATCTATGCCAAGGACAATGACAAGCTGGCTCTGACGGTTACTAAGGGACACTTTTCTTCTGACCGCTTTCATGTAAACTACTACATCGACATGACCAGCCTGAAGATGCGTCAGTCCAACGCGGAGGCTGTAGCCAAAGCCATGGTAAAAAAATACGTCAACCGGGTGGAGCTCTCCAAATCCTTTGGAATCAGCGACGAGCTGCTGCAGCAGTCCAAGGCGTTCGCCACCAAGAGAACCATCGACACCCTGATCTGCATGGACGGCTGCGAGGTGATCGGCGCCTATGTGGCCCAGCAGCTTTCCGAGGCGGGATTCAACACCACCAACACCCACAAGACCAGCTATGTGATCAGCCCGGAGTTTGACTCCAGCGGCCAGATGGTAGTTCGCGAGAACATCAAGCCCATGATCAAGGACAAGCACGTTCTGGTTGTGCTGGCCACCGCTATGTCCGGCCACACCATCGAAAAGAGCCTTCGCTGCATCGAGTCCTACGGCGGCATTGTGGAGGGCATCTCCGTTATCTTCGGCGTTGTCTCCGAGATCGAGGGACATCCGGTGAACGCGGTGTTCAGCGTGGACGACCTTCCGGATTTCCGTCTCTCCGACCCCAAGGACTGCCCGGACTGCAAGAACGGCGTAAAGCTGGATGCCATCGTGAACAGCTACGGCTACACGCCCCTGTAATCAGGATCCGGCATCTGTTTTTCAAAAAGATTCAAAAAGGAGCGCTGCACGCGAGAGATTGCAGCGCTCCTTTTTTGGTGAAAGCGGTCACAGCCGGGCGAATTTCTCCGCGATGGCGACAAGCAGCTCAGAGGTCTTCTCCAGGGACCGGGTGCTGATGAACTCGTATTTGCCGTGGCAGTTCTCGCCGCCGGTGCACAGGTTGGGACAGGGAAGTCCCATGTAGGAGAGGCGGCTTCCGTCGGTGCCTCCGCGGATGGGGGAGATTCTGGGGGCGATCCCCAGCTCCTCCATGGCCTCCTTGGCCAGGTCGATGAGGTACATGTGGGGCTCGATCTTCTCCTTCATGTTGTAATAGCTGTCCCTCAGCTCCAGGCGGACCGTTCCCTCCCCGTATTTGCCGTTCATGTAGTCGGCAGCCCGGCGCAGGTAGTCCTTCTTCGCCTCAAACTTGTCCCGGTCGTGGTCACGGACAATGTAGTCCAGCATGGTGTCCTCCACCTCTCCCCGCATGTGGTTCAGGTGGTAGAAGCCCTCGTAGCCCTCGGTGTAGGCGGGATTTTCCGCCGGGGGAAGCATGGAGTGGAACTCCATCCCCAGGAGAATGGCGTTCACCAGCTTGCCCTTGGCGCTGCCGGGGTGAATGCTGGATCCCTGGATGTAGACTCTGGCGGAGGCGGCGTTGAAGTTCTCATACTCCAGCTCCCCCAAGGGGCCGCCGTCCACGGTGTAGGCCACATCCGCGCCGAACCCTTCCACATCGAAGAGGTCCGCCCCCCGGCCCACCTCCTCATCGGGGGTAAAGCCGATTTTAATGGTGCCGTGGGGGATCTGGGGGTTGGAGAGAAAATACTCCGCCATGGCCATGATCTCCGCGATCCCCGCCTTGTCGTCGGACCCCAGCAGGGTGGTTCCGTCGGTGACGATGAGGTCTTCTCCCCTGTAGTTTAAGAGCTGGGGGAAGGCGGAGGGCCCCATGGAGACGCCGGTCTCCTCGTTCAGCACAATGACGCCCCCGTCATAATTCTTCACGATCCGCGGGCGAACCCCGGCCCCGGAGACCACGGGGGCCGTGTCCATGTGGGCGATAAAGCCCAGCACCGGCACCTTCCGCTCCGTGGTGGCCGGGATGGTGCCGTACACATAGCAGTGCTCGTCCACCCTGGCGTCGGCGATTCCCATGGATTTCATCTCCTCCACCAGCTCCCTTGCCAGGTCAAACTGTTTTTCCGTGCTGGGAATGTTCTCCTGGTCCTCCTCAGACCGGGTGTCATAGGTTACGTATTTCAAAAATTTTTCTACTGCGCTCATCGCTCTTCTCCTTTCCGCTCATGGCAGTGTCTGTTCTCGACGTCAATGTCTGTTCCGGCTGCGGGCAGCCGCCCCGTCACTCTCCCGCCCCATCCCGCTCATCCAAATCCATCTGGATCCCCTCCAGATAGTGCACCAGCATATCCCTGTGGGAGCGGATCCGGTAGCTTTTGTCCACCTCGTCGTAGGTGAAGCTCTTGCGGCCCCCCTCCTCCATCCGCCTCCAGAAGCGGTACACGTGGGAGAAGGGCATATAGTAAATCTCGTCCGGCCCCGTATAGCGGACCAGGAGAAACGCCACTCCCCCCTGGGCCTCAAACTCCTTCATAAACTGAATCTGGTGGGGATGGACGTTCTGCAGGGGAAATGTGGGCTCCGCGCACTCCTTGGCGTCGAAGCAGACCGGAATGCCCTGGACCGTCCCGATGTAGTCCACCGTGCTCTTCTGCCCGAAGTAGGCCAGGGTGATGTGGCGGTTCTGCTTGTCGATCTCGATGGGGGTGATGGGGGTGGGAATCTTCTGGATCAGGGCCAGATGCTTTTCCCGGTAGCTCTCGTTGGTGCGGTTGATCATCTCCTCCAGGGCGGATCCCCGAAGTCCTCTGGTCTTCCATGTGCTCATTACAGCTTCTCCCCCTCCACGACGCGGCGAAAATCCGCCGGCAGCGGGGCGGTGAAGGAGCGCCCTCCCAGATAGCCGCAGGGCTCCGGCACCCGCTCCGGCATCACCAGCTTCCAGGAGTGGAGGAGCTGGGTGGAGATCCCGTACTTCTGCCTCAGCTCCCGGTTGGCCTCCGGATCCCCGTATTTGGGATCCCCCGCCACCGGGTGGCCGATGGACGCCAGGTGCGCCCGGATCTGGTGGGAGCGGCCGGTGATCAGGGTCACCTGCAGGCGGGTATACTGTTCCCCCACCGTCAGGGGAATATACTCCGTCTCAATGGGCAGGCTCTCCGGCACGGGGTCCCGGAACACGGACACCTGGTTGGTCTGCTCGTTCTTCCTCAGATATCCGCGGATGCGGCAGGGTGTCTCCACCCTCCCCTTCACCACGCACTGATAGTATTTGTGCAGGCTGCGGTCCTTCAGCACGGCGCTCATGGCCTGAAGCCCGCCCAGGGTCTTGCCGGCGATGACGATCCCGCTGGTGTTGCGGTCCAGGCGGTTGCACACGGCGGGGCGGAAGGTTTTGAGCCCCTCCTCCGTGATGGCCCCCTCCTCCAGCAGATGGGCGGTGACGTGCTCCACCAGGGAATCATCCTTCTCCTCCGCCCGCTGGGAGAGCATGCCGCAGGGCTTGTTCACCAGAAGGATCTGGTCGTCCTCATAGATCACATCCAATTTCACCTTCTTTTTCACCGCCGGGATCTCCGGCTTAGAAAAGCGCTCCAGGGTCTCGTCGGAGAGAAAGAGGCGGATCTGGTCCCCCTCCTCCAGCTTCTCCGAGCCGTCGCACCGCCTGCCGTTGAGCGTGATGTTCTTCTTGCGGATCATTTTATAGATGAATCCTTTTCCGGCCTGGTTCAGATACTTGGCCAGGAGCTTGTCCAGCCTCTGACCGGCCTCCCTGTCTGTAACCGTGAGCATCCTCATCTCGTCTCCTCCTCTCCCTGCCCTCACATGGACAGCTGTTTCAGCAGCGCCGACGCGTAATCGCCGCTCCCGTCGTCCTCGTACTCCCCGGCTGGCTTCAAGCTGTCCAGGCGCTGGAAGAACGCCTTCTCGCTCTGGATCATGTGCACATGGGGGTCCAGCCGGTGCGCCTTAAACATATCTCTGAAAAATTTTTCCGCTTTCCGGGCGTCCACCTTGTCCGAGGTGCAGTAGAGATACACGCCGGTGGGGTGGACGACGGCGGCATCCACCGGCATCACCGCCTCCTTCGAGGTGAGGATCAGGTCGTAGAGCACTGGAAAGCGGCTCTCATAGGGGATGACCCGCCGGTGAAAGGTCTCCGGGGGCGTCTTCCACCTCCAGGCCGCCAGCATGGGGGCCGCCACGTTGGCCGTGGGGAGCACCGACAGGATCGCCATGACGGTGAGCACATTCTTCACCGCCTGGGTGGACGTGAACTCCCTGGCCGCCAGCTGCACCAGGATCATGGCCGCCCCGAAGGCGACCTCCCCCAGCTGCACGTTTCTCCGGTAGGTTCTGTATCCGTATTCGCCTTTTTTGCGTCTGTGTATCATGTCCGTCACCTCAAAGCTGTTCCAGTATTTTTAACAGAAGCGAATGGGGAAGCACCTTGGTCAGAAGGAAAAATCCCTTCATGGACAGCCCGTACACGGACACGGTCTTTCCCATCATGCTGTCCCGCATGGCCTGAGCCGCCACCTTCTCCGGCCTGGCCATAAAATATCTCTTGTAGGCGGGCATAGCGCCCCCCGTCTCCGCCACCTGGAAAAATTCCGTGTCCACCGGTCCAGGGCAGACGGCGGTCACACAGATTCCCCGGAGCTTCAGCTCGCCGTTTAAGGCCCGGCTGTAGCTCAGCACGAAGGACTTGGTGGCCGCATAGACGGCGAAGCCCGGCTGGGGAAGGAAGGCGGCCGCGGAGGCAAACTGGAGAATGCGCCCGCCCTCAGCCATATAGGGGAGGACCAGGTGGGTCACGGCGCAGAGGGCCCGGCAGTTGACGTCGATCATCCCCGCCTCGTCCTCCAGGGACACCTGCTCCGCCGGGGCGATTTTCCCGAACCCGGCGGCGTTTGCCAGTATATACACCTTCGGCTGTTCCCGCCTAAGCTCCTGCTCCAGGCGCTCTAAGTCCTCCCTCTCCGTCAGGTCCAGGGGAAGGATCCTCAAGGGAACAGGGATCTGGCTCTCCAGCTCCCGCAGCCTCTCCCCTCTCCTGGCGATGACCCAGATCTCGCGGATCCCGCCGAAGCGGTCGCCGATCTGCTTTGCCATCTCCCTCCCCATGCCGGAGGAGGCGCCGGTCACAATCGCGATCTTCATAGTTCAGGACACCCCTTTACTTTTTTACCTTTTTGTGCACATTTCGGATGGTCTTCTTTTTCTTCGGCGCAGAATTTCTCTCAGGCGCTGACGGGTGTCTCCCCCCAGCCGCCTTTCTCCCGGCGCGGAAATTTCTCTCGTCCCCCGTCTGCGCCGCCGGCTTTCTGGGGCGGATCAGGCATTTCCGGTCGTAGCCGATGAGATCCGTTCTCCCCGCCCGGTGGAGAGCCTCCCACACCAGCTCGTAGTTTTTGGGATTCCGGTACTGGATCAGAGCCCGCTGCATGGCCTTCTCGTGGGGGTTGGTGGGGACGTACACCTCCTCCATGGTCCTGGGATCCAGGCCCGTGTAGTACATGCAGGTGGAGATGGTGGACGGGGTGGGGTAAAAATCCTGCACCTGCTCCGGCATATATCCCAAATCCCGGAGGTATTCCGCCAGCTCGATGGCCTCCTTCAGGGTGGATCCCGGGTGGGAGGACATGAGGTAGGGCACCAGGTACTGCTTCAGCCCCAGCCGCTGGTTCATGCGGTTGTACTCGTCCACAAACTGGCGGTACACCTTATTTTCCGGCTTCCCCATCCGGGAGAGCACTGCGTCCGCCACATGCTCCGGGGCCACCTTCAGCTGGCCGCTCACATGGTACTGGCACAGTTCCCTCAAAAACTGGCGGCTCTTGTCCGCCAGCAGGTAGTCGAAGCGGATCCCGGACCGGATGAACACCTTCTTCACCTTCGGCAGCTCCCGCAGCTTTTTTAACAGGAGCAGGTAGTCGGTGTGGTCCGCGTTTAAGTTTCTGCAGGGTTTCGGGTAGAGGCACTGCCTGTGGGGGCAGGCCCCCTTGGTCAGCTGCTTCTCGCAGGCGGGGAAGCGGAAGTTGGCGGTGGGCCCGCCCACATCGTGGATGTATCCCTTAAAGTCCGGCTCCTCCGTCAGGAGCTTTGCCTCCTCCACCAGGGATTCGTGGCTTCTCACCTGGATGATCCGCCCCTGGTG
>MHCFR05601__coassemble_1382_pt1 | contig 15531 bp, 12 predicted proteins | sample MHCFR05601__metabat2_high_PE_003 | metagenome-assembled genome bin MHCFR05601
GAAAAAGAGGAGAATCGTAATGAAAACGTTTAATGTATGTATCGTCGGCGGCGGAAGCACTTACACCCTTGGATTCTTAAAGTCCTTTGTACGTCTGAGAGAGGAGTTCCCCTTAAAGAAGCTGGTGCTGTTTGACATCGATGCCAACCGTCAGGAGCCCATCGGAAAGTACGGCGAGATCCTGTTCAGAGAGAGATTCCCGGAGCTGGATTTCTCCTACACCACGGACATCAAGGAAGCCTATGAGGGCATGGATTTCGTCTTCATGCAGATGAGAGCCGGCGGACTGCCCATGCGCAGAGAGGATGAGCACATTCCGCTGAGCATGGGAATGATCGGCCAGGAGACCTGCGGCGCCGGCGGCATGGCATACGGCCTTCGCTCCTGCGTGGACATGATCAAGGCGGTTCACGACATCCGCAACTACGCTCCCGACGCATGGATCCTCAACTACTCCAACCCGGCCGCCATCGTGGCAGAGGCCCTGCGCAGAGAGTTCCCCAATGACAAGAAGATCTTAAACATCTGCGACCAGCCGGAGAACGTGGTTCGCTCCGCAAGCCGCCTGCTGGGATGCGATTGGGAGGATCTGGATCCGGTATACTTCGGCCTGAACCACTATGGCTGGTTCACCCACGTATATAACGTGCACACCGGAGAGGACCTGCTTCCCAAGATCCGCGAGCTGGTGAAGGAGAGAGGTTTCCTTCCTCAGGATGCGGAGCAGAGAGATCAGTCCTGGCTGGACACCTACGGCATGGTTCAGACCATCATGGCTGACTTCCCCGATTTCCTGCCCAATACATACGACCAGTACTACCTGTATCCGGATTACAAGGTGAGCCACTTAAATCCCAACTACACCAGAGCCGATGAGGTCATCGACGGAAGAGAGAAGAGAGTGTTCAAGGAGTGCGCAGAGGTGATCGCAGCCGGCGAGCTGGGAGACCGCTTCCACGCCATCTCCGACGCCCACGCCGAGATGATGATCAAGGTGGCCGAGGCCATCGCCTACAACAAGAACTCCCGCCACATCCTCATCGTGGAGAACAACGGAACCATCGCCAACATGCAGGACGACGCCATGGTTGAGGTTGTCTGCGAGCTGGGCATCAACGGCCCCCGTCCCATGAGTGTGGGAAATATTCCTCAGTTCTACCTGGGCCTGCTGGTAAATCAGGTATCCTGCGAGAAGCTGCTGGTGGACGCTTACTTTGAGCACTCCTACCAGAAAGCCCTGGAAGCCTTCACCATCAACCGTCTGATCAACGACGCCAAGAAGGCCAGAAAGGTTCTGGACGCTCTGATCGAGGCCAACAAGGGAATGTGGCCCGAGCTCCACTGATTCTGACAGCGGGCAAGCTGTCTGAACCATGAACAAGCAGGATAATTTGAGGGGGATTTACAATGAGTAGCAAGAATAAAATCATGGACTTTTTCTCTGCCCTGGGACGTAGCCTGCTGATGCCCATCGCGGCCCTGGCCGCCTGCGGTATCGTCCTGGGCCTGACATCTGCGCTTATGAAAGCGCAGGTGCAGGAGGCTGTGCCGTTTTTAACCCAGACCTACGTGTACTTTATCATTTCCACTCTGAATAAAGTATCCAACGTAGTGTTCACCCTGATCCCGGTGCTCTTCTCCATCTCCATCGCCTTCGGCCTGGCCAAGGAGGAGAAGGAGATCGCCGCCTTCGCAGGCTTCATCGGATACTACACCTTCCTGGTGTCGTCCTCCTGCCTCATCGGCGCGGGATTTATGGATTTCGGAGCTTTGAAGATCTCCAACATCCTGGGGGTTGAGACCCTGGACATGGGCGCTGTGGCCGGTATCATCATCGGTCTGGTGACGGCCCATGTGCACAACAAATACCACAAAATTACCTTCCCGGTGGCCGTCTCCTTCTACGGCGGCAAGCGCTTCGTGGCCATCGCGGTGATCCTGGTGTCCGCAGTCATCGGTCTCATCGCCCCCATCGTGTGGGAGCCGGTGTCCATGGGCATCAACGGACTGGGCGGCGTGATCTCCGCCTCCGGCCTGGTGGGTGTGTTCGGATATGGATTCCTGGAGAGACTGCTGATCCCCACAGGACTGCACCATGTGCTCAACGGAGTCTTCCGCACAACGGCCATCGGCGGCGTGTACGAGGGCGTGGAGGGCTGCTTAAACATCTTCCTGCAGTTCATTGACCAGGTGGATATCAGCGAGCTGGCTCCCTTCACCGTGTTCCTGGGACAGGGCAAGATGCCCATGATGATGTTTGGACTTCCCGGAGCGGCGCTGGCCATCTACCGCACCTCCCCGGAGGAGAAGAAGCAGAAGGTCAAGGCTCTGATGATCGCCGGCGTGGCGGCCAGCGTGGTGTCCGGTATCACCGAGCCCCTGGAGTTCGCGTTCATGTTCGTCGCTCCCCAGCTGTTCGTATTCCATGCGGTCATGGGCGGAATTTCCTTCATGTCCATGGCGGCCCTGGATGTAATCATCGGCAACACCGGCGGCGGCCTCATCGACTACCTGATCTGGGGTGTGTTCCAGCCTGGATCTCACTGGTACTGGGTGATTGTAGTAGGCGTCCCCTTTGCCATTATCTACTACAACGTATTCAAATGGTACCTGACCAAGAAGAACCTCTCCATCGAGGTGTCCGATGAGGACAGCGAGGACTCCGCAGCTGGCGGAGTGGCCCTGGGCGAGCAGCAGATGGCGCAGGCATACCGCATCATCGAGGGCCTGGGCGGAACCGCCAACATCAAGGAGGCCAACAACTGCCTGACCAGACTGAGAGTGGACATTGTAGATTCCTCTCTGGTGAGAGAAGATATTCTGAAGAAGACCGGAGCCATGGGCTTCATCAAACCCAGCGAGACCCACATCCAGGTGGTCTACGGGCCGAAGGTGGAAGCCATCGCGGCCAACGTGAGGGAGTGCTTAAAGAGCGGCCAGGTGATCGAGGCTGCCGGCAAGGGCAAGCACGAGCTGGTTGCCCCCGTGAGCGGAGCTGTGGTGCCCATGAAGGAGGCGCCGGACGAGACCTTCTCCTCCTGCATGATGGGAGACGGCGTGGTGATCCATCCCACGGACAACGTGATCAAGGCTCCCTGCAACGGAACGGTTGAGGTCTACACCGAGGAGAACAAGCACGCCATCGGCCTGCAGACGGAGGACGGCTTGGAGCTGCTGATCCACATCGGCGTGGAGACCGTCAATTTGAAGGGCGAGGGCTTTGAGGGCCTGGTCACCGCGGGCAGCAAGATCAAGACTGGAGATCCTCTGATCCGGTTTGACAGGGAAGGCCTGGAGAAGAAGGGCTTCTGCACAGACGTCATGGTGATCGTGATGGCCAACGAGGGAGACTTCGATGTGGAGTACAGCACCGGCATGACGGCTGAGGCCGGAAAGACCGTGGTGGCGAAGTACTGATAGCAGAAAACTTCCTATATAACAGGGAGAGCGCTGAAGCTTTACGTTTCAGCGCTCTCTTTGTTGCGCACAGCCATCTCGATGAGAATCTGGATGACCGTGAAAAATCCGATTCGTGTGTTCACGTCCACGCCCCGGTACTCCCGGTTGACGTCGTTGGTGCATACGGCTATGGTGGAGTACGGGATCAGCGGGCTGTCCGGCTCGCAGGTGAACAGGATGGTGGTCAGCCCCCGCCCCATGGCGGTCTGGAAGGTGGGAAGGTAGCGGTCATTTCCGTGGGCGGACAGGATGAGCAGGACGGCGTCGTCCCCGACGGTGTTCACCAGGGCGCCCAGCAGTCGCTCCCACTCCACCAGGATGGACGGATAGTCCAGGGAATTGAGAACCATCTGCAGGTAGTGGGCCGGCAGGGAGCTCAAGTTTCCCCCGTAGATGTAGAGGGGCCGCTTGCTGGTGAGCAGGGCGGCGATCCGCTCCAGGGAGTCCAGATCCATGGAGACCAGGTTGTCCTTGAACAGGGCGATGGACCGCTTGATGTAATCGTCCGACTGAAATACAGTCTGCCTGGCCTCCTGCAGCTCCCGGCGCAGCTGATATTTGAAATCGTTGAAGCCGCCAAGCCCCAGCTTCTGGCAGAAGCGGACGATGGTGGCCCCGGAGGTGTACAGCTGGCGGCTCAGCTCCTGCAGGCTCATGTAGGAGGCGGATTTGGGGTGACGGATGAAATAATCCAGGATCTCCTCCTCCGCCTGGGTAAGCTCCAGCTGGCGGGCGTGTTCAAACAGTGGAATCATGGGAGCCTCCTTCCTGCCGGGATTCCCGTTCCTCCCGGTATCGGATATAGTACTGGATGATGGTGTGGATGGTGAAGAAGATGGGGAGACGGGAGGTGTACTCCGCCCCCAGGTTCTCCCTCTGATCCGTAAAGAACCGGAAACTCACGGTGGAGAGATCGGCGATCTCGTTGCTGGTGTAGGGGGTGATGGAGAGGATGGGCAGCCCCTTCATCTGCGCCAGCTTTCCGATGCGGATGGTGTTTCCGAAGGTGCCGGAGGTGCTGATCAGCACCATCAGGGAGTCCTTTCCCACCGTGTTGATCAGGTGGGAGAACAGCCTGGCGGACTCGATCCGGTAGACGCTCTGGCGCCCGGTGGAGAGCAGCAGCCGCTCCAGATACTCCCCGGTGGTGTCGGTGATGCCGCCGGGGGACCAGATGTAGATGGGCATGGGGCTGTCGAAGAAGCGGAAGGTGCGCAGAAGCTGCTCCTCCTGGATCAGGCCGGCGGTGGCCTGTATGTTGGAGCTGAGAAGATCGATCATCAGGTCGGAGCTTCTGGCAGGTCTAGGGGAGGGGGCGGCCTCCTGGCCGCCGGATTCCCGCCTGGCCGCCCGCAGGGCATATTTGAATTCGGCGAAGCCGGAATAGCCCAGCTTTTTGCAGAAGCGCAGGACGGTGGCGGGGGAGTAGGAGACGCGCTCGGAGAGCTCCCGGATGCTCAGGTCCAGGACGGACTCCGTGTGCTCGTACACATATTTTAAGACATTCAGCTCGTGCCGGCTGAGGCTTTGGATGGTCTCGTCACTCAGAGGAAGATTGATCATAGGATAGGTGCCTCCTTTGCCGGGGAATCTGCCCTTTGCCGGGAAATGTGCCTGGGGGTGGCAGTTCCCCTGTGACTGTCAGTATAACAAATCCCGGAGCTCTTTTCAATCACCCGCGCGATGTCCTGTGCCCACAACGTCCTGGAAACGCCGGACGGAGAGCAGAAGTCCGGCGAAGACGTAGGTCACCAGGGAGGCCCGCAGGCCGCTGGAGAAGAATGGCAGCCAGGTCTGGCTGAGGAGGGAGATTCCGCAGTTTGCCAGAATATAGTGGGCCGCCTCCACGGCGAACACCAGACCGCAGCCCAGGCTGATCATCCGCCCCAGCTGGTTGGTCTGGCGGCGGGAGATCCCGAGGATTCTCGCGGCCAGAAATGCCAGGGCAGCGGCGAGGGCGATCCCCGCCAGAATCCCGTAGCTGGACACTGCAAATGTGAAGACGTAGTCGGAGGACAGGGAGGGCAGCAGCTGCCCTGCGGGCAGTCCGGTGTTCCCTGCCAGGCGGGAGGCGTGGAGGAGTTCCCGCACGTTGGCGGTTGCATAATCGGCGGTGTACCTGGACGCCTGGCGGGCGGCCGGGGACAGCAGAAGGCGCAGCCGTTCCACCTGGTAGGCGGAGAGACCGCCAAGTGCCGCATAGAGGACGGGGATTAGGGCGGCCCCGCCCCACAGAAGCAGGATGGTTCGCCTCCTCGGCAGGGGAAACCAGCCCCAGCCCACGGCGGCGGTGATCATCATCAGGCAGACAAGGGCGAGGAAAAAGGGGACATTTAAGGTGCCGCAGGTTCCCACGCCCAGCAGGACGGTCAAGGCCATCAGGATGAGACAGGCCGCGAAACCGGCGATTCCCCGCCTTCTGGCCCGGCAGAGCAGGCCGGCGAACACCGGCACGTACAGATAGAGGGAGATCTGGGTGTAAGCCCGGCTCCCGTTGACATGGGGGGACAGAAAGCCGGAGGCTATGAGCCAGCCAGACAGAAGGAGCCAGAGCGGGAGCGCGTACCTCTCCACCAGGGTGTAGTCCAGAAAGTACACGGCGGCCATGACGGCCAGCCCCAGCCCAGTGCCCAGGCAGTGGCGGGCAAAGCTGTCCGCGAAGCCGGTGCTCTCCGCCAGTCCTCCGATCTGGTACTGGAGAAACAGTCCCGCCAGGCTGAGGACGGCGATGAGGGCCAGGAGCCGCAGGTCCAGCCGTGGCCTGTGGATCCGGTCCATCTCCATCCCCACCTCCAACGGATCCCCCATCTGGCGCACGCTCTCCGCCAGCGCCGCCTCCTCATCCATCCCGGCCTCCATCAGGGCCTCCTTCTGATCCTGGATGTGGGCGGCCAGCTCCTCCGCCACCAGGGAGCGGGCTTTTTTGTAGCGGATCTGGGAGACGAGGGCAGATAAATATTCCTCCTCCGCCCGGAAACTTTGTCTCTCAGGCATTCCCACAGGCCACACCTCCAAATCCCAGAACCTTGGCCACAGCGCCGGAGTACTCCCGCCACTCCTCCTCCTTCCGTGCGAGGAAGCGGCGGCCCTCCCCGGTGATGCGGTAATATTTGCGCACTTTGCCGGAGCGCTCCTCCTCGTAGCAGGTCAGGTGCCCATGGGACACCAGGGTGTGGAGCAGGGGATACAGGGTGCCGGCCTTCAGCTCAAAGACGTTCTCTGAGCGCTTGGCCAGGGTGTCGATCATCTCGTAGCCGTACATGTCCTTCTCCGACAGGAGCTTTAAGATCAGCAGCGCGGTGCTGCCGGAGATGAGGCTTTTGTCAACTGCCATGTAAAATTCCTCCTTTATATGTAGATTATCTATACATCATGGCCTGATTATATATCGATCATCTATATATGTCAAGAACAATTCACCCGGCAGGCGTCTGACCGCGCGGGAGCAGCAGGCGTCAGCCGGGTGTGTGCTGTCAGCCGGGTGTGTGCCGTCAGCCAGGTGTGTGCCGTCAGCTGGGCGTGTGCCGTCAGCCGGGCATAGCTCGGTCCGTCACAGGCTGGTGGCCTTGGGGAGGGTGAAAATAAATTCTGTCCCCACCCCCTCCGTGCTGATGACGTCGATATTTTCCCCGTGGGCCTGGATGATCTCCTTCACGATGGAGAGCCCCAGGCCGGTGCCCTTCTTGTCCTTGCCCCGGGAGGAATCCGTCTTGTAGAAGCGCTCCCAGATCTTTTTCAGGCTGTCCTTGGGGATGCCGATGCCGGTGTCCTTCACGGAGATGAACACCTTCTCGTGGCGCACCGACTCCTGGATGTAGATCACAGAATTGTCGTGGCTGAATTTGATGGCGTTGTCGATCAGGTTGTAGAGAACCTGCTGGATCTTTCCCAGATCGGCGTGGACCATCTCCTTGGGGGCGGAGAAGGTCAGATCGAAGGTGATGCCCCTGGCGCTGCAGGTGCCCTCGAAGGAGGCGGCAGTGTCCTTGATCACCCGGTTGATGTCAAAATTGGACCGGGAGAGATACCCCTTGCTGTCCAGGGAGTTCAGGGTGAGCATGCTCTGGGTCAGCTTGTTCAAGCGGTCCGTCTCGGAGATCACCCGCTTTAAATATTTCTCCTGCATCTCCGGCGGGATGGTGCCGTCGATGATGGCCTCCAGGTATCCCTTTATGGAGGTGAGGGGAGAGCGGAAATCGTGGGAGACGTTGGCCACGAAGGTGCGCTGATACTCCTCCATCTTGTTCAGCTCCCCGGACATGTAGTTTAAGGTGGCGGAGAGGTAGCCCATCTCGTCCTGGGAGTCCACCTGGATCCGATAGTCCAGATTGCCGGCGGCGTACTCGTTGGCCCCGGCGCGGATCTTCACCAGGGGAAGGTAAACCACCTTGGTGAACACCAGGAGGATGATCAGGGACAGGGCGTACAGAACCGCCGAGGTAATGTAGGTGAGGTTTAGGAGCTCCGTCCGCATCTGCTGGATCTGGCTCAGGGGCTGATGGATCAGCACGTAGCCGTAGGTGGTGTAATTGCCGGTGATGGGGGCGGATACGGTGAGCACCTCCTGGTCGAACATGCCGTGGTAGTCGCCGGTGAAATGGGGTTCCTTCTCCGCAGCCGGGTCAAAGCCGGGGATGGACGCCCCGGAGGAATAGCGGCCGGAGGTGTCCAGGATCAGTGTGCCCTGGCGGTTTACCACCCAGATGTCGGCGTGAAAGAAGGAGGCGGCCGCCTCCATCAGGGGGGTGGCCTCCGCCTCGTCCACGTCCGCTCCCCGGTAGCGGTCGCTGTACTGGGAGGCGATGCGGTTGGCCTCGGAGTAGAGAGATTCGTACCGGCGGTCCAGCAGATAATCGTAGATCATCTCCGAGGAGAAGGTGGAGATGGCGATGAAGCCCAGCAGCCCGAAGATCAGGTACCCCAGCAGAAATTTTGCGTAGAGGGAGTGGAGATTCATTACTTTTTCACCTCGAATTTATAGCCGATGCCCCAGACGGTGGTGATGGCCCAGCCGGCGTGATCCTTGATTTTCTCCCGCAGGCGCTTGATATGTACGTCCACGGTGCGGGTGTCGCCCACGTACTCGTACCCCCAGATGTGGTCCAGCAGCTGTTCCCTGGTGAACACCTGGTTGGGGGAGGAGGCCAGAAAATAGAGCAGCTCCAGCTCTTTGGGGGGCATTTCCACGGAGTGGCCCTTGTAGAGGACGGAGTAGTTGGTCAGGTTGACGATGAGGTCCGGGTACTCCACGTACTCCCCCTGCTGCTCGCTCCTGGGAACGGTCTGCTGAATGGGGGGCTGGTAGCGGCGGAGCACCGCCTTGACCCGGGCCACCAGCTCCTTGGAGTCGAAGGGCTTGATGATGTAGTCGTCCGCCCCCAGCTCCAGCCCCAGAACCTTGTCGAAGATCTCCCCCTTGGCGGAGAGCATGATGATGGGTACCTGGGACGTGGCCCGCAGCTCTCTGCAGACCTGGTAGCCGTCTATGCCCGGCAGCATCAGGTCCAGCAGGATGATATTGGGCTTAAACTCCGGAAAAATTTTCAGGGCTGCCTCCCCGTCGTGGACGATGCGGGTCTCGTAGCACTCCTTCATCAGATACAGGGAAATCAGCTCGGCGATGTTCTCGTCATCGTCAACGATCAGCACTCTTTGCTTTTCGGCCATACAAATCCTCCTTCAGTTTATGTCAGTCTAAGTCTTGCTGTCTATTTGAATGTCACGATGGTCACGCCCGAGTCCCCTTCCCCAAATTCGCCCAGGCGGAAATCCTTCACATATTTTAACTTTTTCAGGTGCTTGTGGACGGCGGCCTTCAGGGCCCCTGTCCCCCGTCCATGGACGACCCTCACCTGATTTAAGTGGGAGAGGTATGCGTCGTCCAGGTATTTGTCCAGAACCGGCAGTGCTTCGTCCGTGGTCATGCCGATGAGGTTGACTTCCGGGGAGATGGAGCTGGACTTGGACATCTTGATCTTCCCGCCGCCCGTCTTGGACAGGGTGGGGCCGGTGACCACCGGCTCGTCCAGGAGCTCCACGTCCTTGATGTTCACCAGGGAGCGAAGAATACCCATCTGCACGTAGAAATCTCCCTTGGCGTTGGGCAGGGTGCTGACGGTGCCGTTGAGATTCATAGTGAGCACCCGCACGCCGTCCCCGATCTTCAGGGATTTGGGGGAGACTGCCTTCTTGGGCTTTTTCTGGTCGGCGCCGATGGAGAGATCCTTGTCCACGCTCTTTAATTTCTCCCGCAGGCGGGTGCGCTCCGCCTCCAGCTCCCGGGTGAGGCCGGCGGAATCCCCCAGCTTGTTGATGTTGCGGATGGTCTGGTCGGCGGTCTCCTTGGCCTCCCGGAGAATGCGCTGGGCCTCCTCCCTGGCCTTCTGGATCACGGCGTCGGTGCGCTCATCCAGGCGCTCCGTCTTCTGCTGCAGGCGCTTCCGCAGGCCGTCGATCTCCGCCTTGTAGGTTTCAATCTCCTCCCGCTCCTTCTCGATGGTCACCCGGCTCTCCTCCAGGTGGGCCAGCAGATCCTCAAAGGTCTCGTCCTTGGCCTCCAGGTGGGTGCGGGCATCGTCGATGATGTAGTCGGGAAGCCCCAGCTTCTTGGAGATGGCGAAGGCGTTGCTCTTGCCGGGAATGCCGATGAGCAGGCGATAGGTGGGGCGCAGGGTCTCCACGTCAAATTCGCAGCAGGCATTCTCCACCCCCGGCGTGGTGAGGGCGAACACCTTCAGCTCGCTGTAGTGGGTGGTGGCCATGGTGCGGCATTTCATATTGTGAAGGAAGGAGAGGATGGCGATGGCCAGTGCCGCTCCCTCCGTGGGGTCGGTGCCCGCCCCTAGCTCGTCGAAGAGGCAGAGGGAGTTGGAATCCGCCTGCTCCAGGATCTTCACGATGGTGGTCATGTGGGAGGAGAAGGTGCTCAGACTCTGCTCAATGCTCTGCTCGTCCCCGATGTCCGCAAACACGTCGTCGAACACGGACAGCTCCGACCCGTCGAAGGCGGGAATGTGAAGGCCCGCCTGGCCCATGAGGGTGAAAAGCCCCACGGTCTTTAAGGATACGGTCTTTCCGCCGGTGTTGGGGCCGGTGACGATGAGCAGGTCAAACTCCTTTCCCAGATGAATGTTGATGGGGACAGCCTTCTCCGGGTCCAGGAGAGGGTGGCGCCCGTCCTTGATATTGATGTAGCGGTCGCGGTTAAATACCGGCGCGCTGCACTTGTAGTGCCGGGAGAGGGCAGCCTTGGCGAAGACAAAGTCCAGGTGAGTGAGGACGTCCAGATCGTTCCTCAGCTCCTCCTGGTACGGCGCCAGCTGGTTGCTCAGATCTGCCAGCACAGCCTCGATCTCCTTCTGCTCCTGGATCTCCAGGGTGCGCAGGTCGTTGTTCAGGCGGATGATGGCCATGGGCTCGATAAACAGGGTGGACCCGGTGGAGGACTGGTCGTGGACCATGCCGGCCACCTGATTCTTGTGCTCCGCCTTCACCGGCAGGCAGTAGCGGCCGTCGCGCATGGTGATGACCGCCTCCTGGAGGTAGGTGCGGCTGCTGTTTAAGATGGAGTTCAGCTGGGTGTGAATCCGATCCTGAATGGTCTTCATGGAGCGGCGCACATGGCGCAGCCCGGGGCTGGCGTCGTCGCTCACCTCGTCCTCGGAGAGAATGCAGCGCTTGATCTCATTGTTCACCGGGGTCAGGGGTTCCAGGGAGCGAAACAGCTCCTCCAGGGAGTCGTCGGGAAATTCCGAGTCCTCGTGGCGGCCGTAGGCCTTCACCCTGGCGGCGGCGGTCATCAGGGAACTGGCAGCCAAAAGCTCCGTGATGCTCAGGGAGCTGCCGATGTCCAGCCGCTTTAGGGAGCCGCGGATGTCCCGGATTCCTCCGAAGGACACACTGCCCTTCTGGCGGATCCTGGTCACGGCGTCGGTGGTCTCCGCTTGATTTTTGACGATCTCCTGGTAGTCGGAGGAGGGGAGCAGCTCACGGCAGAGCGCCTTGGCCGGCTCAGAGGCGGCGTATTCTGTCAGTTTCTCTATAATCTTATCGTATTCCAGTGTTCGCAATGCTTTCTGATTCATAATACTCATTTCTGCCCGGTTCGGGCGGCTTTCTAACATGTTTGGTTCTGAACGTCACGATTAAAGTATAGCAAAAAAAGGGGGGAATTCCTAGACCCTGCTTGCATAAATCGGAGAAGAACCTTATAATAGGGACAGGATTGCGGGCGCACGCGCCGCAGACGGACAGGACATTTCCACAGAACACTCTTTTGGGAGGTACTTATGCCAGAGATGAATCGGCCGGACAAAGAGCCTGAGGAGAAGCGTCAGTTTATAAAGGAAAAGATAGTGAGGCAGCCGCTGACCAGGAGAGAGATCGCCAGGCGGGCGGCTTTGTTTGGCGGCCTGGGGGCCGTGTTCGGATTGGCCGCTGCGGCGGTATTTGCCCTGGCGTGCCCGTTTTTTGAGGGCTGTGCGGGGCAGGAGGAGACGGCGGAGTCCATGGTGAGTATTCCCAGGGACGATGTCACCACGGCGCCGACGGCGCCCGGGGAGGCGGCAGAGACACCCTCGGAGCCCATCAAGCAGCAGGTGGAGAATGCGGTCTCCAGCTACCGGTTTTCCATGGAAGATTACAGCCGCATCCACGTCCCCTTGAAGGAGATGGCGGCGGAGGCGGACAAGGGCATCGTGACGGTGCACTCTGTGCGCCACGAGACGGACTGGTTCAACAACCCAGTGGAGAACACCGGATATTTCGCAGGAGCTCTGATCGCCCAGACCTCTACGGAGTACCTGATCCTCACCACGGAGGACGCGGTGGAGGAGGCGGACGCCATCCGGGTGACCTTTGCGGACGGCACGGAGGCGGCCGGGACCAGAAAGCAGACAGACCGGGTCAGCGGCATGTCCATCATCAGCGTCAGCCGCAGCGCGGTGAGCCAGGAGACGGCGGCTCGGGTGGAGATTCTCACCCTGGGCAATTCCTATCAGATGAAGATGGGGGACCTGGTGCTGGCCATCGGAAGCCCCATGGGCATTGTGCACTCAGTGGATTACGGCTCCGTGGGCTATGTGGCCAGGAGCGTGCCGGTGACGGACGGGAGCATCCGCGTGATGTACGCAGATGTGGAGGGAAACGCCCCCATGGGCACCTTCCTTCTGAATCTCTCCGGGGAGATCGTGGGCATGGTGGCGGACGGATATGCCGGCCCGGGCTCCCAGGATGTGACCACGGCGGTGGGGATCTCCGACTACAAGGGGATCATCGAGCGGATGAGCAATGGCCTTCCCACCGCATGGCTGGGAATCCAGGGCCAGGACATCACGGCGGAGATGGAGGAGCAGGGCCTGCCGGCCGGCATCTACATCACCGGGGTGGCGGAGGGAAGCCCCGCCTACGACGCCGGGATTCAGAACGGGGATATCCTGGTGAAGCTCAACGAGGGGGAGGTCCACACGGTCAAGGAGCTGCAGACCCGGATCGAGAACCTGGAGGCGGGAACCACCGTCCGGGTCACCGTGGACAGAAACGGCATAGAAGAATACAGAGAATTGGAATATCAGGTAACGTTGGGAGCCAGGTAAACGCCTGGCTTCCCTTATGAATAAGAAGAAGGAGATTGAGACCATGAAATATATCAACACATTTCGGGAAGGAATGCACGTATCGGATGTATATCTGTGCAAGACCAAACAGATTGCCCTGACCAAGGCGGGAAAGGAGTACGGCAGCCTGATTCTTCAGGACAAGACCGGCACGGTGGACGCCAAGATCTGGGATCTCAGCTCACCGGGGGTGGGCAGCTTTGAGGCCCTGGACTATGTGTATGTGGACGCGGATGTGACCGTCTTCCAGGGCTCCCATCAGCTGAACGTCAAGAGAATCCGCCGGGCGGAGGACGTGGAGTATATCCCGTCGGACTACCTTCCGGTGTCCAGGAAGAACATTGACCGCATGTACGGGGAGTTGGAGGAGTACATCCGCTCCCTGAAAAACAAGTACCTGCGGGATCTGGCGGCTGGATTTTTTGTGGAGGACCAGCGCTTTATCAAGGAGTTCAAGGCCCACTCGGCGGCCAAGAGCGTCCACCACGGCTTTGTGGGCGGCCTCCTGGAGCACACCCTGAGCGTGGTGAAGCTCTGCGATTTCTACACGGTGCAGTACCCGGCCTTAAACCGGGACCTGCTGCTGACGGCGGCCATGTTCCACGACATCGGCAAGATCAAGGAGCTGTCCAATTTCCCGGAGAATGACTACACGGACGCGGGCCAGCTGATCGGCCACATCGTCATCGGCGCCCAGATGGTGGCCTCCCGCATCGAGAGGACGCCGGGCTTCCCCCAGAAGCTGGCGGCGGAGCTGATCCACTGCATTTTGGCCCACCACGGAGAGCTGGAGTACGGTTCCCCCAAGAAACCGGCTCTTCTGGAGGCCCTGGCCCTGAATTTTGCCGACAACACGGACGCCAAGCTGGAGACCATGCTGGAGGCGTTAGGCGGAGCCGGCGACAACAAAGGCTGGCTGGGCTTCAACCGTTTCCTGGACAGCAACATCAGAAAGACGGAAGGCTGAGTGAGATGAAAAAAAATGACCTTTTTACGGTGACCATCGAGGATATGAGCGAGGACGGGGCCGGCATCGGCAAGACGGACGGCTATACCTGGTTTGTGAAGGACGGAGTCATCGGCGACGTGGTGGAGGCCGGTGTCACAAAGATGAAGAAGAATTACGGCTTTGCCCGGCTCGTCCGCATCATCACCCCCTCCCCCTTCCGCATCGCGCCCCGCTGCCCCGTGGCCAGACAGTGCGGAGGCTGTCAGCTTCAGGCCATGAGCTATGAGGAGCAGCTGCGGTTCAAGGAGAGGAAGATCCGCAGCAATTTGAGCCGCCTGGGGGGAATCCCCGAGGATCAGATTCCCATGGAGCCCATCATGGGCATGGAGGATCCCTGGAGATACCGGAACAAGGCCCAGTTTCCCTTCGGGAGAAATAAGGACGGGGAGATTGTCACCGGCTTTTACGCCGGCAGGACCCACAGCATCATCCCCCAGGAGGACTGCCTTCTGGGAATTGAGGAAAATAGAGACATTCTTGAAATTATCAAAAATTTCATGAAAGAATATAAAATAGAACCGTATGATGAGGCGGAGCACCGGGGGCTGGTGCGCCACGCCCTGATCCGCAAGGGGTTTGCCACCGGCCAGCTGATGGTCTGCCTGGTGATCAACGGGAAGAAGCTGCCCAGGGCGGAGGTCCTCACGGAGCGCCTCCTGGCGGTGCCTGGGATGACGAGCATCTCCTACTCGGTGAACGAGGAGCGGACCAACGTGATCCTGGGCCGGGAGGTGACCCATCTCCACGGGCCTGGGTACATCACGGACCGCATCGGCGAGGTGTCCTACCGCATCTCCCCCCTGTCCTTCTACCAGGTAAACCCGGTTCAGACGAGGAAGCTCTACGAGACAGCCCTGGAATTTGCCGGGCTGGAGGGGGGTGAGACCGTGTGGGACCTGTACTGCGGCATCGGAACCATTTCCCTGTTCCTGGCCCAGAAGGCGAAGAAGGTCTGCGGCGTGGAGATCGTGCCCCAGGCCATCCAGGACGCCAGGGAGAACGCCCGCCTAAACGGCATGGAGAACGTGGAGTTCTTCGTGGGGAAGGCGGAGGAGGTGCTGCCAGAACAGTACGAGAGGAACCACATGCGGGCGGACGTGATCGTGGTGGATCCCCCCCGAAAGGGCTGCGACGAGCGCTGCCTGGAGACCATCGTGAAGATGCAACCGAGGCGCCTGGTGTACGTCAGCTGCGACTCCGCCACCCTGGGGCGGGATGTGAAATACCTGCGGGAGCACGGCTTTGAGCTGACCCGGGCGCGGGGCTGCGACATGTTCGCCTGGAGTGTACATTGTGAATGTGTCGTGAGGTTGGAGAGGAAAATCTTAAAGAGTAAGAAGTGATTTTTATGTTGTCATTTATATTGCCATTATATCGCCATTTTTAAGGCGATATAAATTTAAACCCATCGAAATCGAGGGGGTTAGAGCAGCAAATCGAGAGAATCAT
>MHCFR05601__coassemble_1401_pt1 | contig 15218 bp, 10 predicted proteins | sample MHCFR05601__metabat2_high_PE_003 | metagenome-assembled genome bin MHCFR05601
GAGCGTGTGGAAGTACAAGGGCATGTGGGAGGATTTCTCCAACACCGTGGGCTTCTGGGCCGATATGGATCATCCCTACGTAACCTACGACAATACATTCATCGAGTCTGAGTGGTGGGCGCTTAAGAAGATCTGGGATAAGGGTCTTCTCTACAAGGGATTTAAGATTGTCCCCTACTGCCCCCGCTGCGGCACCCCCCTGTCCTCCCACGAGGTGGCTCAGGGCTACAAGGATGTGAAGGAGCGCTCCGCCATCGTCCGCTTTAAGGTGAAGGGCGAGGACGCGTACATCCTGGCGTGGACCACCACCCCCTGGACCCTGCCGTCCAACGTGGCTCTCTGCGTGAACCCCAACGAGACCTACGTGAAGGTGAAGGCCGGGGACGGCATTACCTATTATATGGCGGAGGCCCTGGTGGAGACCGTCTTGGGCAAGCTGGGCGAGTACCAGGTGCTGGAGAAGTACGTGGGCAAGGACCTGGAGTACAAAGAGTATGAGCCCCTCTTCGACTGCGCCGCCGCTGTGGCCCAGAAGCAGAGAAAGAAGGGCTTCTATGTCACCTGCGACACCTACGTCACTCTGACCGACGGTACCGGCGTGGTACACATCGCCCCGGCCTTCGGTGAGGACGACTCCAAGGTGGGCAGAAATTACAACCTGCCCTTCGTGCAGCTGGTGGACGGCAAGGGCGATATGACGGCGGAGACCCCGTGGCCCGGCGTGTTCGTGAAGAAGGCGGATCCCATGGTTTTGAAGAACCTGGAGGAGAGAGGCCTGCTCTACGACGCCCCCGTGTTCGAGCACAGCTATCCCCACTGCTGGAGATGCGACACTCCCCTGATCTACTACGCGAGAGAGTCCTGGTTCATCAAGATGACCGCGGTCAAGGAGGATTTAATCCGCAACAACAACACCATCAACTGGGTGCCGGAGAGCATCGGCAAGGGCCGCTTCGGCGACTGGCTGGAGAATGTGCAGGATTGGGGCCTGAGCCGCAACCGCTATTGGGGCACACCCTTAAATATCTGGGAGTGTGAGTGCGGGCATCAGCACGCCATCGGAAGCATCGAGGAATTAAAGAGCATGTCGGGGAACTGCCCGGACAACATCGAGCTGCACCGCCCCTACATCGATCAGGTGACCATCACCTGCCCGGTGTGCGGCAAGGAGATGCACCGCGTTCCGGAGGTGATCGACTGCTGGTTCGATTCCGGCTCCATGCCCTTTGCCCAGCACCATTACCCCTTTGAGAACAAGGAGCTGTTTGAATCCCAGTTCCCGGCGGACTTTATCTCCGAGGCGGTGGACCAGACCAGAGGCTGGTTCTACTCCCTCCTGGCCATCTCCACCCTGATCTTCAACAAGGCGCCCTTCAAGAACGTGATCGTCATGGGCCATGTGCAGGATGAGAACGGCCAGAAGATGAGCAAGTCCAGGGGCAACGCGGTGGACCCCTTCGAGGCCCTCGAGACCTACGGGGCGGACGCCATCCGCTGGTATTTCTACGTGAACAGCGCCCCCTGGCTGCCCAAGCGCTTCCACGGCAAGGCGGTGCAGGAGTGCCAGAGAAAGTTTATGGGCACGCTGTGGAACACCTACGCGTTCTACGTGCTCTACGCCAACATTGACAATTTTGACGCGGCAAAGTATCAGCTGGAGTACGACAAGCTGCCGGTGATGGACAGATGGCTGCTCTCCAAGCTGAACACCACGGTGAAGACCGTGGACGCCTGCTTAAACGACTACAAGGTTCCCGAGGCGGCCAACGCCCTGCAGGAGTTTGTGGACGACATGAGCAACTGGTATGTGAGGAGAAGCCGCAGCCGTTTCTGGGCCAAGGGCATGGAGCAGGATAAGATCAACGCCTACATGACCCTCTACACGGCCCTCACCACCATCTGCAAGGCGGCGGCGCCCATGATCCCCTTCATGACGGAGGATATCTACCAGAATCTGGTGAGAAAGACCGACAAGGACGCCCCCGAGAGCATCCATCTGTGCGATTTCCCGGCTGTCCACGAGGAGATGATCGACCAGGAGCTGGAGGACAAGATGGACGAGGTGCTGAAGGTTGTGGTTATGGGACGTGCGGCCAGAAACACCGCCGCCATGAAGAACCGCCAGCCCATCGCCCGCATGTTCGTAAAGGGCCGTGTGCTTCCGGAGTTCTACCAGGAGATCATCGAGGAGGAGCTGAATGTGAAGAAGGTGGTGTTCACCGACGACGTGCGGGAGTTCACTTCCTACACCTTCAAGCCCCAGTTGAAGACGGTGGGACCCAAGTACGGCAAGCTCTTGGGCAAGATCCGCCAGGCACTGGCGGAGATCGACGGAAATCAGGCCATGGACACCTTAAATGAGACCGGTGTTCTGACCTTTGACTTTGACGGCCAGAAGGTGGAGCTGACCAAGGAGGATCTGCTCATCGATATGGCTCAGAAGGACGGCTTCGTGTCCGAGGGGGACAACACCATGACGGTGGTCCTAGACACCAACCTGACCCCGGAGCTGATCGAGGAGGGATTTGTCCGGGAGATCGTCAGCAAGATCCAGACCATGCGCAAGGAGGCCGGCTTCGAGGTGATGGACCACATCGCCGTCTACGAGGAGGGCAGCGAGAAGATCGAGACCATCTTAAAGACCAATGAAGAGACCGTCCGCAGCGAAGTGATGGCAGACCGGATTGAATATGGAAAGACGGCCGGCTACGTCAAGGAGTGGAATATTAACGGGGAGAAAGTGACGCTGGGAGTGGAAGAGCTCAACGGCTGAGATTAGGAGGCAATATGTATCAGGGATTTGATAAGGAAACGTTTAAAAAGAGTGTGATCGCCAACGCGAAGAACCTTTTTCGCAAGACCATTGACGAAGTAACTCCCGCTCAGGCTTACCAGGCGGTGGCATTTGCCATCAAAGACGTGATTATCGACGAGTGGATTGCTACACAGAAGGAGATTGTAAAGCAGGATTCCAAGAAGCTTTACTACCTGTCCATGGAGTTTTTGGTTGGACGGTATCTGGGCAACAACATCATCAGCATCTGTGCCCAGAAGGAAGTGAAGGAAGTGCTGGATGAGCTGGGCTTCGATCTGAACGTGATCGAGGACCAGGAGAGAGATCCGGCCCTTGGAAACGGAGGCCTTGGCCGTCTGGCGGCCTGCTTCCTGGATTCCCTCGCCACCCTGGGCTACCCGGCATACGGCTGCGGAATCCGCTACCGCTACGGCATGTTCAAGCAGCAGATCAAGGACGGCTTCCAGATCGAGGTGCCGGACGAGTGGCTGAAGGACGGCTACCCCTTCGAGGTGCGCCGGTCCGAGTACGCCACGGAGGTAAAATTCGGCGGCTACGTGGACATCCAGTGGGACGGCCACAAGAATACATTTGAGCAGAAGGGCTACCAGTCCGTGCTGGCGGTTCCCTATGACCTGCCGGTGGTGGGCTACGGCAACAACGTGGTGGACACCCTGCGCATCTGGGACGCCCAGCCGGTGAACAGCTTCAACCTCTCCGAGTTCGACCGGGGAGATTACAACCGGGCCGTGGAGCAGGAGAACCTGGCCAAGAACCTGGTGGAGGTGCTCTACCCCAACGACAACCACTATGCGGGCAAGGAGCTGCGCTTAAAGCAGCAGTACTTCTTCATCTCCGCCAGCGTGCAGCTGGCCATCCGCAAGTTCAAGGAGAATCACAGCAACATCTTTGAGCTGCCGGACAAGGTTGTGTTCCAGATGAACGACACCCATCCCACCGTGGCGGTTCCGGAGCTGATGAGAATCCTCATGGACGAGGAGGGTCTGAGCTGGGACGAGTCCTGGGATATCACCACCCGCACCTGCGCCTACACCAACCACACCATCATGGCGGAGGCCCTGGAGAAATGGCCCATCGAGCTCTTCTCCCGCCTCCTCCCCAGAATCTACCAGATCGTGGAGGAGATCAACCGCCGCTTTGTGGCTGAGATCCAGAAGAGATATCCGGGAGACCAGGCGCGCGTGAACCGCATGGCCATCATCCACAACGGACAGGTGCGCATGGCCTACATGGCCATCGTGGGCAGCTTCTCCGTCAACGGCGTGGCCAGACTCCACACGGAGATCCTGGAGAAGCAGGAGCTGAGAGATTTCTATGAGATGATGCCCCAGAAGTTCAACAACAAGACCAACGGCATCACCCAGAGGAGATTCCTCCTCCACGGCAACCCGCTGCTGGCCAACTGGGTGACGGACAAGATCGGCGACGAGTGGATCACCAACCTGTCCCACTTAAAGAGGCTGGAGGTGTACGCCGACGACAAGCGCTGTCAGCAGGAGTTCATGAACATCAAGTACCAGAACAAGGTCCGCCTGGCCAAGTATATCAAGGAGCACAACGGCATCGACGTGGATCCCAGATCCATCTTCGACGTGCAGGTGAAGAGACTCCACGAGTACAAGCGCCAGCTGATGAACATCCTCCATGTGATGTACCTGTACAACCAGCTGAAGGATAACCCCAACATGGACATCGTGCCCAGAACCTTCATCTTCGGCGCCAAGGCGGCCGCCGGCTACAAGAGGGCGAAGCTGACCATCAAGCTGATCAACGCCGTGGCGGATGTGATCAACAACGACAAGAGCATCGGCGGAAAGATCAAGGTGGTCTTCATCGAGGATTACCGGGTATCCAACGCGGAGATCATCTTCGCGGCCGCTGACGTCAGCGAGCAGATTTCCACCGCCAGCAAGGAGGCGTCCGGCACCGGCAACATGAAGTTCATGCTGAACGGCGCCCTGACCCTGGGAACCATGGACGGCGCCAATGTGGAGATCGTGGAGGAAGTGGGCCAGGACAACGCCTTCATCTTCGGAATGAGCTCCGACGAGGTGATCAATTACGAGAACAACGGCGGCTACAACCCCATGGATATCTTCAACAACGACCAGGATATCCGCCGCGTGCTGATGCAGCTGATCAACGGCTTCTACGCTCCCCACGACACGGAGCTGTTCCGCGACATCTACGACTCCCTGCTCAACACCAAGAGCAGCGACCGGGCGGACACCTACTTCATCCTCAAGGATTTCCGCTCCTACGCGGAGGCTCACGATCGCATCGACCGGGCGTACCGCAACGAGGATTGGTGGGCCAAGGCGGCCATCTTGAACGTGGCCAACTCCGGAAAGTTCTCCTCCGACCGCACCATCCGCGAGTACGTAAATGACATCTGGCACCTGACACCCATCACGGTGACCCTTGACAAGAACGCAGAGGAATAAATTCCATCCCCCTTTCATAGGCTGTAAGAAACGGCCTGTGGAAGGGGGTATTTTTTATGGGAAAATTGGCTGCGGCCGCGGCGTTTGCGCTCTTGTTTCCCTACGCGGTGACGCTGGCCTGGACAGGCAGTGTGGAGGGAGAGAAAAATGACCCGGAGGCGGGGGAGGAGAGGAGAATTCTCTTGGACCGGGGAGACACGCCCGCCTACATGGGGCTGGAGGACTATCTGCCCGGGGTCCTGGCGGTGCAGATCCCGGCGGACCGGGAGATGGAGGCGCTGAAGGCCCAGGCGGTGATCGCCAGGACTTACATCTGCAGCCGGATGGGGGAGGAGAGGGAGATCCCGGAGTCGGCCCTGGACCTGGACTATCTGGACAGCGGACAGCTGGCAGAGCTGTGGGGGGATCAGGCGGCGGAGTATTATGGGCGGCTTGAGCAGGCGGCGGAGGAGACGGCGGGGACGGTGATCGCCTGGGAGGGGGAGCTGATCGAGCCGCTGTTTCACCGGGTCAGCGCCGGGAGCACCCGGTCCGGCGGGGAGGGATATCCCTACCTGGAGGCGGCGGAGTGCCCGGAGGACCGGCTGGCGGACGGCTATCTCCAGGCGGTTCCGTTTTCCAGGGAGGAATTTGCGGAGAGAATCCGGGAGATCCCGGAGTCCGGGGAGGTGTCGGCGGGGGATTTGCCCCAGGGCATCCAGATCCTGAGGACGGACGGGGCCGGCTACGTGGAGGAGATTCAGATCGGCACAGGCTCCTACACCGGGGAGGAAGTGCAGTACGCCCTTAATCTGGCCTCCCCCTCCTTCGCGGTGGAGGAGTATGACGGCGGTCTGCGGGTGATCACCCGGGGAGTGGGCCACGGCTATGGGCTGAGCCAGCAGGAGGCGGAGCGCATGGCGGAAAATGGCTCCTCGGCGGAGGAGATCCTGCAATATTTTTACAAAAATATCAGCCTGAATTCTGTATAACCCCAGTCACTTTGGTAAGAATAGTACCGAGGTGATAAACGTGAAAAACAAAGTAAAGCAGATGTTCAGGGATAAACTTGTCCTTGTGATGCTGGTGTTGGGCCTGCTGACTATTGTTGCCGCAGCGGGCGTGGTGACCATTCAGAGAAGGGGCGGGGCGGAGGAGAATCCGTACCTGTCCATGGAGGAGGACGGCCCCATGGCCGGAAATGTGGAAGGAGATCTGGCGGGCGACTCGGAGATGAGGGCGGAGACGCCGGGCGGACAGGAGTCCGTGGAGCTGGCGGCGGGTGAGCCTTCCGGCGCGGACGGGGAGAATGGCGCGGACAGCGGGGAGGTCCCCGGCGCCGGTGCGTCCGAATTGGAGGAGCAGGCGGCTTTAAAACCCGCTGCCGATCCGGAGACGGAGGCGGCCCAGGCGGGAGCCGGAAATGACGCGGCTGCGGCCAGGGTGCTGAATTTTGCGGACACGGACCGCCTGGCCTGGCCGGTGCGGGGGGCGGTGCTCATCGATTACAGCATGGACACCACCACCTATTTCTCCACCCTGAAGCAGTACAAATGCAGCCCCGGTATCGTGGTCCAGAGCGAGGTGAGCCAGCCGGTCTACGCCCCCGCTGCGGCCAAGGTGGCCCAGGTGGGGAGCGACGAGGAGCTGGGCAGCTATGTGGTGCTGGACCTGGGAAATGAGTACGAGGCGGTCTGCGGCCAATTAAAAGAAATCCCAGTGGCCGCCGGCGACTATGTGGAGGCTGGCAGCCTGCTGGGATATGTGGCGGAGCCCACAAAATACTATTCCGTGGAGGGCTCCAATGTGTACTTTCAGCTGACCCGCCAGGGGGAGCCGGTGGATCCCTTGGATTATCTGGAGTGATCGTTGTCGGGGATCCGCTCCAGCAGCTTTCTGGCGGCATCCGCCGGGAAATCGGCGGAGGGAGGATTTTCTGCTAGGCGGCGCAGCAGCTCGTGGGCGTTTCCGCTCTGGGGCAGCATGTAGCCGGACTCCCGGAGCAGGTCCTCGTTTACCAGCCGCACGGATCGGGCGATGGCGGTCATGAGCCGGTAGGACTCATTGTCAGGGGCCTCATCCGCCAGTTTCCGGGCGGCCGCTTCCTGCCTGGCTTTGTTCCCAGCCAGGGCAAAGGAGAGGGCGGCGAGATGGCCGTCCTTTTTCTGCTGGGGCGGATACTCCAGGGGCACCATGGAGATGGCGCCGCTGGGGCAGGCGCCGGCGCAGACGCCGCAGCCGATGCATTTCTCGGTGTCAATGACACTGTTCTCCGTGTCTGAGGCCCCTGTGGGGCAAACGTACAGGCAGAGGCAATCCTTTGTGCAGAGACGAAGGTTGCGCACGGCGATCTGAGTTTTCATTTGGACGCCCTCCCTTCTATCTTGTCAAACTTCCAGGCCGGGACTTTGCACACGGGGCAGAGTTCCGGCGGTTCATTTCCCACAAAGACGAAACCGCAGACGGAGCACACCCAGATCTGGGTGTACTTTAAAAAGGACGGGCCTTCAGCGCGGTACCGCTGGGCGAGGGAATTTAGGATCATCGTCACCTTTTCCCCCCAGACGCAGACTCTCTGGGTGCCGCGGTCGCCCAGCTCTCTGGCGGCGCCGTGGACAGCCGGATACCCCCGGTCCAGATCATCCTGGAGCAAGCCTGCCAGGCCGCCGCTGTCATCCTGGGAGGCGGGAGCCGCCGCCGCAAAATAGTCGGCAATCTCCTGAAATAGGGCCGCTTCCTCCTCCTTGTACTGCTTCTCGCAGCCTCTGGCCAGGTTGGAGCACAGGGCGGAGAGGACCAGGGGGGAGAGAAGTTCCGGGGCTTCATCGGGAACGTTTGTATCCCCGGATGGGGCGGGGGTCACCGGTGCGGACGCTGTCTCGGGCTGCCGTTCCGGTGCGAACAGAGATTTTGCCGCCCGGCACAGGGGGCAGACCCAGGTATCCGGCAGGCTGGAAAAGGGAACGCCCTCTTTTTCCTCGTCGTAGACGTATCCGCAGATGGAGCAGATATACCTCATACTTTCATCCTCCTTGCATATTTTTGTATGCCGAAAAACGGCATTTTTATATTTTTTCATAAAACATTCCTGTGATTTCAGAATAATTCTAAAATAATTATAATAAACCCCTGAATTGTTAGTCAAGAGCAACCGCCGGTGGATTTCCCGCCGGTTCTGTGGTATACTTTGGGGAAGACAACGTCGGTGTATAAGGGGCAATACGCCTCAGGGCGGGAGGGAGGAGAGAGATGGGAGTTTGGGAGAAGATGCACTCGGGGGAGCTGTACGATCCCATGGACAGCGCGTTTGAGGAGGAGCACAGCCGTTTTATGGAGCTGCTCTGGCAGTACAATCACACTCTGCCGGGAGAGCAGAGGAAGAGGGACGAGCTGCTGCGGCGCATGTGCGCCCAGGTGGGGGAGGGGTGCTTCATCGAGGCTCCCTTTCGGGCCAACTGGGGCGGCAAGTACCTGCGCCTGGGGGACAAGGTGTACGCCAACTACAATCTGACCTTGGTGGACGACACCTGGATCACCATCGGCAGCTATACCATGATCGGCCCCAACGTGACCATCGCCACCGCCTGCCACCCCACGGAGCCGGAGCTTCGCCGCCGAAATCTCCAGTACAACCGGCCGGTGACCATCGGGGAGAACGTGTGGATCGGCGCCGGGGCCATCCTTTTGCCGGGGGTGACCATCGGGGACGACTCCGTCATCGGCGCCGGCAGCGTGGTGACGAAGGACATTCCCGCCGGTGTGGTGGCCGTGGGAAATCCTTGTAAAGTTTTAAGAAAATTATCGGGGGAAATTTAAAAAAGTTATAAAAATATAATAATTTCTTCACAGCGCCTTCATACAAAGATGTTATACTGATTTCAGCATGAGAGATCGGTGTGATATCAATGAAACAGGAGGTTTTTTGATGAATATATTGTTTTTTCTTACCCCCAAGAGCGATGTGGCGTTTATTTACGAGGATGAGAGCCTGCGGCAGGCGCTGGAGAAGATGGAGTACCACAAGTACTCTTCCGTGCCCATGATCAGCCGCACAGGGAGATACATAGGGACCATCACAGAGGGAGATATGCTGTGGGGCATCAAGAACAAGTTCAACCTGAGCCTGAAGGAGGCGGAGCATGTGCCGGTGACGGCCATCCCCCGCAGGTCCGACTACCTGCCGGTGCGGGTGGATTCCCGGATGGAGGATATGCTGGACCGGGCTCTGAACCAGAACTTCATCCCGGTGGTGGACGACCAGAAGAACTTCATCGGCATCATCACCAGAAAAGAGATCATCAAGTATTTCTACGACCGTATGTGCCGGGAGGGAAATGAGGAGGAGAAGACCATTTCCCGGTATGTGATGGTGTGACGGCAGTACAGCAGCATAATAAGGATCGTGCAGATTCCCCTTCCGGAGCGATTTTTCGGAGGGGGATTTTGTAAGTGAATTTACAGGAAGCGGAGGTAGAACGGACGATGAAAGTGGTAAAAGGCGGAAAGGTTTCAGTCGTGCTGTCCGAGGCCTATTACCAGGATGTGAAGGCGGGAAAATACCCGGGGCTGGAGGCGTTGGATGTGCCTGCGGAGCTGGAATTTGACGAAGAGGGAAATGTGATCACGGAGATTTCGAAGTGACTGTTTTTGTATAAATGTAAGAAAAAGGAAAATGACTGGCAAACCGGACGCCCAGGGCGGGCTGCAGGCTGCCAGTCATTTTATATGCAATTCTGTGTGTTATAAAGATTGTTTATTTCTCTTCAGCGTTCTCCTCATAGCAGTGGACCTCGGCCACCTTGGGCATGTCGGCGTCCCAGGACTTCTCCAGGAAGGCGGCGATCGCCTTCTCGTCCGGGGCCTTGGGGCCGTAGACATCCGCGCAGAGGATCAGGCGGTGCTCCGGTCCCCAGAGGAAGTAGGCTTCCGCCCGGTCCACGTCCTCACGGCTCGCCAGCAGGCGCTCCAGCTTGGCCAGATCCACAAAGTCTCTGCCGTTCAAGCGCTCCACCATCACGGTGCGGCCTCCTTGATCCAGCAGATCCAGGGTTCCGTCGGGAAGGATCCGGGCGGTGATGCCGGTCTGGTAGAGGGTGCCGGGGCCGTAGGGGTTGGTCACCTTGTCGATCCATCCCTCCGTGGGATGATCCATGATGTAGAGGCTCCCCCAGCCGCCGAAGGGCTGCTTGCGGCAGGCGGCGTCCATGACGTAGGCCTTCACCGGGGTGTCGCCGTCCACGTCGCTGATCAGCCGGTAGCCCACGGTGCGGTTGACGGTCTCCGCCTTGATGAAGTAGTGCTTGGGGAAGAGGGTGTCCGGCAGATGGCTCTTTAAGCGGCGCACGGACGGCTCGTCCAGCATGGCCTCCACGATCCGCTCCATGCAGTCCATGAAGATCTCCAGCTGGCGGCTGTCAAACCGGTTCTCCCAGTAGCGGAGCTCGTAGTAGTACCCCTTGGCGTCGGACATCACCTGCAGGTGGAAGGGCAGGGAGTCCAGCTGCATCTTCTGGCGCACCGCGGGGGCGCCGCCGATCTCGTCCACGTTGAGAATGTCGCCCTGATACTGGAAGAACATCTCGTCGGCGTGGAGGGTGGAGACGTAGCAGCGCATGGTGTCCATGATCTGCTGGCCGTTCTTCTTCAACAGGTGGTCCACCGTCTCGTGGGGCACCTGGGTGCAGCGGAATATGTAGGTCAGGAACAGGGGGCCGGCCAGCCTTGCCCAGCGCCCGTCGGTGCGCCCGCTGTGGATGCTGGTGCTGATGGTGTCCTTCTCGCCGCTGAAGATGCCGATGCAGTAGTTGTAGGCGGTGAGGAAGAGCACGTTCTCGGACACGCCGTGCTCCCTGCAGAAGGCGGTAATCTTCTTTAAATTCAGCCGGGAGAAACGGCTGCGCAAGGACGCGTTCTCCCCGTGGTCCAGATCGTGGAAATCTCTGCGGTTTAAGATGCTCCTGCGGATGCGGAAATCCTTCATCAGGTTCCGGAAATACAGGATATTCTGATTCCGCAGGCCCCTGGCATCCCGGTCCTTCTCGTCCAGCACGTACTCGAACAGGGTGTAGGACTCCTTCTCCACCTTATCTCCCCGGTACAGGGCGTTCAAATCCTCAAAGAGGACGTTCATGGTCATTCCGTCCCCCACGATGTGGGCGATGTCAAAGTACAGATAGTTGGCGGACTCCGTCTCGTAGATGGCCACATGGTAGAGGGGCTCGTCCTTCTCGTACATGAAGGGCTTTAACAGCTGTCCCCGCAGAATCTCCCAGTCCCGGTCGCTGACCCGGATGATGGGGATGACCACATGGGTGTCGTCGTGGCGGAACATCTTGTAGGCGCCCTCGTCCATCTGGATCACCGCCTTAAGGCCGGGGTGGAGGTCAAAGAGGTCCTCCGCTGCCCGCTGGAGGCGGGAGAGGTTGACGCTCCTGTCCAGCTTGAAGAAGAAGGGCAGGTTGGCGGTGGTGTTGCCCCGCATCACGTAGGCAAAATAAATCTGCAGGTTGGTCAGGGGGTAGACCGGGCGCACGGAATAGTCCACCTGAGGTCTGGCCTGGGTTTCCTTGTAGCAGGCCTCCAGCTGCGCCACCGTGGGATGGCTCATCAGCTCGTCCAGGGTGATGGAGAAGTTCAGGCTCGCGGCCAGATCGGACAGCAGAAGCACGCTGCCCATGGAGTCCAGACCCGCCTCGTAGAGGTTAGTGTCTATGCCGAAACGGCGGTGTCCCAGGCAGGAGGCGACGGAGTTGTAGATCTGGGTCTGGAGATCGTTCTCCGGCAGGCGCAGGTTGGCCAGGTGCTCCTTCTCCGCCTTCTTCTTGCTGAAATATTTGGAGCGGATGATCTTCTTGGATGAGGTCTTCTCAAAGGGAGTTTCCCGCACCCGGAAGCGCATGATCCGCTTGAAGGAGGGGAGTTCCTGGTTGTGCTTGTTGACCAGGTCGGAGAGGATTCCCTCGATGTCGGTGATGCCGGCGGCCTGGGCGTACTTGTAGTTGGGGTAGATCTCGGCGGTGATGACGTCGTTCTCCTCAAACACCAGGATCTCCTCCACCAGCCGGTCCCCGTCGAACATGTGCTCCAGCTGCTCCGGGGCCACGTTCTCGCCGTTGCTCAGGATGATCAGGTTCTTCTTGCGGCCGGTGAGGTAGAGGAAATTCTCCTCGTCCACGTAGCCGCAGTCGCCGGTGCAGAGCCAGCCGTCCTCTGTGAGAACCTCCGCCGTCTGCTCCGGATCCTTGTAGTATCCCATCATGACGGACGGGCTCTTCACCTGGATCTCACCGTCCACGATCCGCACCTGGCAGCCGTCTACCAGCTGTCCCACGGAAGCGGCCTTGTCCGGCCGGCCCCAGACGGCGGTGGTGATTTTGGGGGAGCACTCGGACATGCCGTAGCCCTGGGCCATCTCGATGCCCAGCTTGGCAAAGCTGGCCTTCAGCTCCGGGGCCAGGTATCCGCCGCCGCAGATGATCTGGGTGAGGCGTCCCCCCAGAATCTCCTTCTTGATGTCGTCCAGGGATCGATCCGGCTGCTGCCTGGAGATGACCATGATCCGGTTGTACAGGGACTTGGGAATCATGGGGACGGTGCGGAAGCGGGTGGGTTCAAACAGGCGCATGTGCTCCACCAGCTTAGACATATCCCGGTTCAGGCACAGGATGTTGCCGTAGCGCATGGTGAGGAAGACGTCGCTGTTGATGCAGAATACATGGTGAATGGGCAGGACGTTTAAGAATACCTGGTTGCCGTCGATCCCGGCCTCCGTGGTGCAGAATACATTGTCGATCAGGTTTCCCTGGGAGAGCATGACGCCCTTTCCCTGCCCGGTGGTGCCGGAGGTGAAGAGAATCATGGCCAGCTCGCGGGCGTCGATGTGGGGAGTGATCTCCTGGCCGGCGTACTGTTTCAGAATGTTGTCAGAGCAGGGCACGTGGCGGCCGTGCTGCAGGGATATATAGTCGGTGATTCTGGGGCAGCGCTCCTTGGCCCCGTCCACCAGGGAGCGGTGTTCCCAGTCGTAGAAGAGAATGTCCACGTCGGAGCGGGTCAGACAGTCGCAGAAGGTGTCCAGGTTCACCTGGATGTCCAGGGGCACGGACACGCAGCCGGCGCTCATGATGCCCAAGAGGGCGGCCAGATAGTGGTGGCTGCTGCTGCCCATGAGGCCCACATGGAGCCTGCGTCCCGCCTGCCGGCTCTTCTCCGCCACCCAGGCGGCGATGGCCATGCAGTCGGCGGCAAATTGTTTATAGGTGACGTCATAGACCACGTCATTTTCTTCATAGCGGAGAAATACATGATCTTTGAATTCATCTCCGGTGTTCTTCACCAGATCGTAAATGGTCTTTGTGTTCTGACCTGTGATCATTTTTTGTCCCCCTTAAAGTTTAAAAGAGAATCCTGCGCCGCAGGATTCTCCGCCTGCGGAGCGTTTTTATTAAGGTTTGCATCATAAGTATAGCACAGGGTCAGGGCCGGTACAATGAAGAAAACGTAAATTTATTGACAGTTTTCCAGCATATGTTCAATAAATATGCCATATCCCCGGGAGGAATCCTGGATGAACACGTGGGTGACGGCGCCGATGAGCCTGCCGTCCTGGATGATAGGGCTGCCGGACATGCCCTGGACGATGCCGCCGGTGAGGGCGAGAAGTTCCGGGTCGGTGACGCGGATCACCATGCTCTTCCCGGTCTTTCCGGCGCTGTAATCCACCCGCTCAATTTCGATGGCGTAGTCCTTTGGCGTCCCGGACACGCTGGAGCGGATGACGGCGGGGCCTTCCCGGACATCCTGCTTGTAGCCGATTTCCAGGGGCTCTGCCTCCAGCTGGTCCGCGAAGCGGGCGTCCACGGCGCCGAACACCCCCTCTTCCGTGTTGGCGGCGATGGAGCCCAAGGAGGAGCCGGGGCCGTAGTAGATGACGCCGGACATGACCCCCGGCTTCCCGGCGCTTCCCTTCTCAATGCCCATGATGGCGGTCTCGTAGAGGGAGCCGTCCTGGATCTGCACCAGCCGCCCGGTGTCGGTGTCGCTGATTCCGTGCCCCAGGGCGCCGAACCGCCCGTTTGTGTCCACATAGGTCATGGTGCCGATGCCCTGGGTGTCGTCCCGGACCCAGACCCCCAGCTTGCAGCTGCCGCCGCTGTCCCGGGCGGGGGTGACCTTCACGTCAAATTCCTGGTCCTGGCGGCGGACGGAGAGAACCATCTCCCGGCCGGAGGAGGCCTCCACCGCCCGGATCAGATCCTCCTTGGATTCCAAGGGGACGCCGCCTGCCGCCAGGATATAGTCGCCGCTCTGGAGAATCCCCAGGGACGGCTCCGAGGAGGAGCCGTCGGGGCCGGCCACCTCCCCGGTTCCGATCACCATCACCCCGTCAGATTTCAAGTAGATGCCCACGGGGAGGCCGCAGGGGACGGCGTACTGGGTGTCCACCACGTCCACCTGGATGTTTTTCAGGGGGAAAATACCGAACAGCTTCAAGTTCAGCTGGTAGCTGCCCTTGTCGCTGGCGTACATGGTGAAGGTCTGGTCCCGGGTGATGCGGATCTCCTCCGCCGGGATGTCCGAGCCGTTGCCCAGAGCCACCTCCTCGCTCTCTGAAAAGAGGGTGGAATCTATGAGGCCGGGAAAGCGGAAGGCTTCCACCTGGTCCTCCACGATGGAAAAGTGGTCCGGGATCATCCGGTCCGCATACCAGACGGTGAAGGCTGCGGCGGCCAGGCCGCCGGCCAGAAAGGTTTTCAACATGTACTTTTTAAATCTCCGCAATCCGGTCATTTGATTTACCTCCTCACATTTTTGCGCTCCGGTTCTAGTATGCGGAGGAAAGAGAAAATCACTCTGCTATTTTTTGGCGGGATGCAACACATTTCACCGCGATTCGTCTTAATCCGCGTGCGCGTGTCGAAGATTGCGATGAAATATCGTTGCAACTGCCGAAAAATGATGCCTATAATACACCTGATGAG
>MHCFR05601__coassemble_1419_pt1 | contig 15085 bp, 13 predicted proteins | sample MHCFR05601__metabat2_high_PE_003 | metagenome-assembled genome bin MHCFR05601
TCTTCTGGCGGAGGCGGCGCCGCATATGAACCTGGGAACCTGCTTTGTATCGCCCTTAGGCCGGGCGCAGGATACGGCGGCTTACAGCTTGGAAAAGACGGGGCGGACGGCGGAGACATTGGACTGGCTGCGGGAGTTTCCAGCCAGGGTAGATTTGGCGAAAAATCCTGAGTTTGGAGACATCTATCTCCATGTGTGCGGAAAAGACGGGAAGAGGGGGATGTGGGATATGATTCCCGCATACTGGACGGAGCATGAAGAATATTTTGACTGCGGCAGATGGAGGGAGTCGGAGATTGCCCGCTGCACGGATGTGGCGGAGACCTATGATCGGGTGACGACGGCTTTCGATGATTTCTTGAGCCAGCGCGGGTATGTGCGTGAGGGAAGGCATTACCGCGTGGAGCGGGCGACCATGGAGACGGTGACGTTTTTCTGCCATTTTGGGATTTCCTGCGTGCTTCTGTCCCATCTTTGGAATATTTCTCCCTTTATTTTGTGGCATTGTCTGGCGCTGGCGCCCACGTCGGTGACGGAGGTGGTGACGGAGGAGCGGCAGAAGGGGATCGCCTATTTTCGGGGCCTGCGGGTGGGAGATATTTCTCATCTGTACGCCGGGGGCGAGCCGGCGTCTTTTGCCGCCAGATTTGAGGAGGTATTCCGCGGGTGATGGGAATTCTGCGGGGATGAAAATTGCGGTGTGATGGAGGTAGAATATGAGAATTTTGTTGATCAGGCACGGGGATCCCGATTATGATAATGACACGCTGACGGAGAAAGGGCGCAGGGAGGCGGCTCTTCTGGCGGAGGCGGCGCCGCATATGAACCTGGGAACCTGCTTTGTATCGCCCCTGGGCCGGGCGCAGGACACGGCGGCCTACAGCCTGAAAAAGATCGGGCGGACGGCGGAGACCATAGACTGGCTGGAGGAGTTTTCCGGCCAGATCGATCTGAACAGACATCCGGAGATGGAGAAGGCCTATCAGAATGTGAGAAGGCTGGAGGATGGAAGCTATGCTCCCAGAGGCGTATGGGATATGCTGCCCAGCTACTGGACGGAGCGGCCGGAGTATTTTGACCGGGAGAAATGGCGGGAATCGGAGATTACCTGCTATACGAATGTGATAGAGAAATATGATTGGGTGACCGGCGGACTGGATGCTTTTCTGGCGGATCACGGGTACGTGCGGGAGCGGAATCACTACAGGGTGGAGCGGGCCAGCACGGAGACGGTGACGTTTTTCTGCCATTTCGGGGTCACCTGCGTGATTTTGTCTCACCTTTTGAATGTGTCGCCCTTTGTGCTCTGGCACGGGCTGGCCCTGGCTCCCACGTCGGTGACGGAGGTGGTGACGGAGGAGCGGCAGAGGGGAATTGCCAGCTTCCGCGGTCTGCGGGTGGGGGATATTTCCCATCTGTATGCCGGACATGAGCCGGCGTCCTTTGCCGCAAGGTTTGCGGAAGTTTACGACGATATGGAACATCGGCATTGACGACGCGAGGGCGGCGCTCAGATAGACGGAAGGGGAATTGAAAATGAAGAAACTTTCATTCAGGGAGATCATCACGGTGGCCAGCATGCTGTTCGGCATGTTTTTCGGGGCGGGGAATCTGATTTTTCCTGTATCTATGGGACAGTTGGCGGGCCAGAATCTCTGGCAGGCGGCGGCTGGCTTTTTGATTACCGGGGTGGGAATTCCGCTTTTGGGGGTTGCGGCCCTGGGAATCAGCCGTGAGGACGGGCTTTTGGGCCTGAGCAGCCGGGTGGGAAGAGGGTACGGCCTGTTTTTCACCTGTGCCCTGTACCTCACCATCGGGCCATTTTTTGCGATTCCCAGGTGTGCGACGGTGTCGTACACGGTCGGGATTGAGAGGATGGTGCCCGGACAGGGGCAGACGGCGGGATTGGCGGTCTTCTCCCTGCTGTTTTTTGCCGCGGTGCTGTTCTTCTCCCTCAGGCCGGGGGAGATTCTCACATGGGTCGGCAAGGTGTTGAATCCGCTGTTTCTCTGCTTTCTGGCGGTGCTGATGGTTCGCGCCTTGATTTCGCCCCTGGGCGATGTCTCGGAGATTGCGCCCCAGGGAGCCTACGTGTCCTCCGCCTTCGCCACCGGGCTGCTGGAGGGCTACAATACCATGGATGCCCTCGCCGGGCTGGCCTTCGGAATTATTGTGGTGGACGTGATTCGCAGTCTGGGGATCCGGGATGCGGGGGCGATTGCGAAGAATACGGTGTACGCCGGTGTCTTCAGCTCCATTCTGATGGCATTTATCTATGTGCTTGTGACGGTTGTGGGGGCGCAGAGCCGGGGCGTGTTTGAGGCGGCCTCCAACGGAGGCGAGGCGCTGGCACAGATTGCGGAATATTATTTTGGGGGTGCCGGGGCGGTGATTCTGGCTGTGACGGTGACGGTCGCCTGCCTGAAGACGGCAGTTGGACTGATCACGAGCTGCAGTGAGACGTTTGTGGGGATTTTCCCGGGCGGCCCCTCCTATAAAATGTGGGCGGCGGCGTTCTGCGCGCTGTCCTTCCTCATCGCCAACCTGGGACTGAACGCGATCATCGCCTATTCCCTGCCGGTGCTGATGTTTTTGTACCCGCTGGCGATCGTTCTCATTCTCCTCACCCTGGGGAGCCGGCTTTTTGGCGGGGACAGGACGGTGCTCCGCTGGACCGTCGGGCTGACGGCGGTGGCGGCTGCGGTGGATTTTTTGCGGGCGCTTCCGGAGAATGCCAGATATGCGCTGCATTTGAACGGCCTGACGGAGCTGGCGGAGAGGTTTGTGCCCTTTGCGGCGGAGGGATTCGGCTGGATGATCCCGGCGCTTGTGGGCTTTGGGGCGGGGCTCCTCATTGGAAAATTGAAGAAAGCGGACAGATAGTGCGGTGCATGGGCGCCGGGGAGATTTTGACTTCCCCGGCGCTTTCTGTCGGTTATTAAACAAAAAAGAATTCTGTAATAAGAGAAAAATGTATATTATTTTTTGATTTGAAGAAACTTTAATGGATAGTTCTTTCTAAATTAATTGCAAGAATTGGAAAAAAGATATATAATTTAAACACATTATGCAAAAAAACGGAATTTTGCCATATATTGCATGGAAAGGAGAGGAGCCATTGGCCAGAGAGATCATTGACGCGATTCGACAGGCGGAGACGGAGGCTGCGGCGCGGTCCGCGTCTGCGGCGAAGGAGGCGGAGAGAATTCTGAAGGAGGCTGAGGAGCAGGCGGCTGCGCTGAAGAAGGAGATGACGAAGAAGGCTCTGGATGAGGCGGAGGCCGTCCGAGAGGCAGCCGAACAGGAATGTGCCGTGATGCTGTCGGAGGCAGAGAAACAGGAGAAGGAAGAGGGAATCCGTCTGGAAGCGCTTCTGACGGACAAGCGCCGGGAGGCAGTGAAGGCAGTCCTGGCGGAGTTGGTATAGGAGGTGTTGTAGATTGGCTGTATTGCCTATGAAGAAGGTGCTTATCTGTGGGCTGAAGCGGAACAGAAAGAGGACGCTGGAGTATCTTCAGAGGCAGGGGGCAGTGGAGATTGCCGCGGCAGTGGAGGAAGACCAGATTTTTAAGCGCATGAACGTGCTCTCGTCGAAGGCTGTGTTTGAGAGAAATGCGGCGGAGGCGGAGCAGGCACTGGGGATTCTGCAGACCTACTCTCCGGAGAAGAAGGGGATTTTGGCCGCTTTTCAGGGAAGAGAGCCGCTGCCCTTGGACACTTACGAGGCTTTGGCGGGGCGGCACAACGAGATTATGAAGACGGCCGGAAGGATTCTCGCCCTGGTGAAGGATGTGGGGGAGAAGAAGGGAAGTCTTCCCCGCCTGGAGCAGCAGCTTCAGGAGCTGGAGCCGTGGAGAACCTTTGATCTGCCCTTGGACTTTAAGGGAACCCGGCATACGTCGGCATTTATCGGCTCGGTTCCCCGGCCGGTCTCCCTGGAGGAGCTGGTGGGGGATCTGACGGAGAGGTGCGGCAAGGCGGTGGATGTCTCCATTGTCAGCTCCAGCAAGGAGCAGACCTGCTTTTTCACCGTCTGCGGAAAGGAGGACGCGGGCCAGGTGGAGTCGGCCTTAAAGGCCATGGGCTTTGTGAGTGCCCCGCGCACGTCGGAGGTTCCGGCGGAGCACCAGAGAAAGCTGCAGGAGGAGATTCAGGAGATCCGAAGAGCGCTGGAGGCGGACGAGAGGGAGATCTGCTCCCTGGCGGCGTCCAGGAATGACTTGAAGTTTGTGGCAGATTACTACACCATGCGGGCGGAAAAGTACGGGGTGTTAAATGGCCTGTCCCAGTCCAGAAGCGTATTTCTCATCACCGGCTACGTGCCGGCGGATCAGGCGGATCGGCTGGAGCGGGAGCTGACGGAGCGGTACGATGTGTTTGTGGAGTTTGAGGACCCCTCCGAGGAGGAGGATGTGCCGGTGATTCTCCGCAACAACTGGTTTGCAGAGCCGGTGGAGGGAATTGTGGAGAGCTACAGCCTTCCCGGGAAGGGCGAACTGGATCCGTCGGCGGTGACGGCGCCGTTTTACTATCTGCTGTTCGGCCTGATGCTGTCGGATGCGGCCTACGGCCTGATCATGGTGTTCGGCTGCCTCTACTGTCTGAAGAAATGTCCAAATATGGAGGAAGGGCTGAAGAAAGCCCTGAAGATGTTTTTGTACAGTGGGATTTCCACCACGTTCTGGGGCTTTATGTTCGGAAGCTTTTTCGGGGATGCGGTGAATGTGATTGCGACCACATTTTTCGGCAGGCCGGATATTTCCATGCCGCCCCTGTGGTTTGAGCCGGTGGATCTGCCCATGAAGATGCTGGTATTTTCCTTTGCCTTCGGCATCATCCACCTGTTTACCGGCCTGGGAGTGAAGCTGTACTGCTCCGTGAAGAGCGGACACCTGGTGGACGGAATCTACGACGCGGTGTTCTGGTATATGCTGGTGGGAGGAGCCATCGTCTATATGCTCACCATGTCCATGTTCACGGACATGCTGGGGTTGGGCTTCACCCTTCCCCCCGCGGCAGGGACGGTGTCGGCCGCAGTCGCCGCTGTGGGGCTTGTGGGCGTGGTGCTGACCAGCGGCAGAGAGTCCAGAAACTGGGGAAAGAGGATACTGAAGGGGCTTTACGGCGCCTACGGGATTACGTCCTATCTGAGCGATATCCTGTCTTACTCCCGCCTGCTGGCCTTAGGGCTAGCGACCAGCGTGATCTCCACCGTGTTTAACAAGATGGGCAGCATGCTGGGGGACTCCATCCCGGGAATTATTCTGTTTATCCTGGTGTTTGTGATCGGCCACGCGCTGAATCTGGCCATCAACGCCATGGGAGCCTACGTGCACACAAACAGACTGCAGTTTGTGGAATTTTTCGGAAAGTTTTATGAAGGCGGCGGACGGAAATTCAGCCCGTTCGCGGAGCATACAAAATATTATAAAGTCAAGGAGGACAATTAGTTATGGCGATTATGGAGAATATGGGAGTGGTATTGGCGCTTTTGGGAGCAGTGATCGCGGCGCTGGCGGCAGGAATCGGTTCATCCATCGGTGTGGGCATGACCGGCGAGGCGGCGGCTGGGGTTGTGACGGAGGATCCGTCCAAGTTCAGTAAGGTGCTGGTGCTTCAGCTTCTGCCCGGCACCCAGGGAATCTATGGACTGCTGATCGGCTTCATCACGCTGACTCAGATCGGAATCATGGGAGGGAGCGCGGACATTTCCCTGATCAAGGGGGTTCTGTATTTTGTCGCCTGCCTTCCCATGGCGTTTGTGGGATATAAATCGGCGATCCGCCAGGCGAGAGCCTCCGTGGCATCCATCAGTCTGGTGGCAAAGCGCCCGGATCAGTTCGGTAAGGCTATGATTTTCCCGGCTATGGTTGAGACCTACGCCATTCTGGCCCTTCTGATCTCCATCCTTTCCATCTTCGGCATCAACGGCCTGGCAGTTTAACGGCAGCTGACTGGAGAGAAGGGAGAGGGAGATATGGCTGGATTAGATAAGATCATCGGTCAGATTCAGAAGGAATCGGAGGATGCCGCAGCCAGAACCATCGCCGCCGCCAGGGAAAAGGCGGAAAATATGTTGCAGCAGGCCAGAGAAGAGGCGGAGGCGCAGTGCGGGGAGATCCGGGCGAGATCCGCGAAGGAGAAGGAGGACATCCTGGAGAGAGGCCGCTCAGCGGCGGAGCTGAAGGTGCGCCAGGGGCTTCTGGCAAAGAAGCAAGAGATCATAGGCTCCGTTCTGGCGGACGCTCTGAAGGCGGCCAAGAACCTGGAGGCGGAGCGGTATTTTCAGGTGATTGTCAGGCTGGCAGCGGACGCGGCGATGGCCGGGGAGGGAGTTGTCTTCTTTTCGGAGGCGGATTTACAGAGGCTTCCCTCCGACCTTGAGAGGAGGATGAACGACGCCGTGAAGGATAAGGGGGCGGTTCTGAAGATTTCTTCGGAGCCCAGGGCCATGGACGGCGGTTTCATTCTCTGCTATGGAGGAATCGAGGAGAATTGTTCTTTTGATGCGATTTTTGACTCTGCAAGGGAGCATCTGCAGGATGCAGTGCAGAGGATTCTGTTCGCGTGAGCGGCAGGGACGAGGTTTGAATGGAGGAGGAACTGGCGATGGCAGAAGATCAATATTTATATGCGGTTGCCCGCATTCGGACAAAGGAGCTGTCTCTGCTGTCTGCTTCCTTTTTTGAGCAGCTTTTGTCTGCTCCGGATTATGAGGCCTGCATCCGCCTTCTGAGAGAGAAGGGCTGGGAGGGCGGACAGAATGACTGGGAGGAAATGCTGTCCCGGGAGAGACAGAAAACATGGAAGCTGATGGAAGAGCTGCTGGGTGACACCTCCGTGTTCGACGTGTTTTTATACGCCAACGACTACAGCAATCTGAAGGCCGCGGTGAAAGGGTGCCGCCACCGCACAGAGCTGGAGAACGTATATATTGAGCAGGGGACGGTGCCGGTGGACGTCATCCGGACGGCGCTCAGGGAAAACCGCTTTGAGGATTTGCCGGAAAAGATGCGGGAGCCGGCCAGAGAGGCCCAGAGGATTCTGCTGCAGACCTACGACGGGCAGCTCTGCGACGTGGTCATTGACCGGGCGGCGCTGGAGGCGATCTATCAGGCGGGAAAGGATTCCCGGAATGAATTTCTCATGCTGTACGGAGAGCTCACCGTGGCCTGCGCCGACATCAAGACGGCGGTTCGGGCCTGCCGGACCGGCAAGAGCCGGGAGTTTCTGGAGAGGGCGCTGGCGCCCTGCGACTCCCTGGACTTAAAGGAGCTGACAGAGGCAGCTCTGGAGGGGGAGGAGGCCATAGGAAGGTATCTCGCCCGCACGGAGTACGAGGAGGGGGCGGAGAGATTGAAGGAATCGCTGTCCGCGTTCGAGCGGTGGTGTGACAATCTGATGATCCGCAGGATTCGCCCCCAGCTGCACAATGCCTTCGGGCTGGGCCCCCTGGCGGCGTACATTTTGGCTCGGGAGAATGAGATCAAATCGGTTCGCATCGTGCTGTCCGGAAAGAAGAATGAACTTCCGGAGGAGTCGATACGGGAAAGGGTGAGAGAGACTTATGTATAAGATCGCGGTAATGGGAGATCAGGACAGTATTTACGGATTTGCCGCTCTGGGTCTGGAGCCTTTTTCCATCACCAACCCACAGGCTGCCGAGCGCAAGCTCAGGGAGCTGGCGGAGGGGGGCGGCTACGCGGTGATTTTCATCACGGAGGCCCTGGCGGCTCAGATTGAACCGGAGATTGAGCGGCATCGGTCCGCCGGCCTGCCGGCGGTGATCCTGATCCCCGGGGCGTCCGGGAACACGGGGCGCGGCATGATGGCGGTGAAGAAATCGGTGGAACAGGCTGTGGGATCCGATATCATATTTAACGGATAATCCGGCGTCCGATGAGGAGTTGGACGGCGAACAGGAGGTAGAGATGAGCAGAGGTGTAATAAAGAAAGTGGCCGGACCGCTGGTGATCGCGGAGGGCATGCGGGACGCGAACATGTCCGACGTGGTGCGCGTGAGCAGCCAGCGGCTGATCGGCGAGATCATAGAGATACATGGGGATCAGGCTTCCATCCAGGTTTATGAGGAGACCTCCGGCCTGGGGCCGGGGGAGCCGGTGGAGTCCACGGGAGTTCCCATGAGCGTGGAGCTGGGCCCGGGGCTGATCGGAAGCATCTACGACGGGATTCAGCGCCCCCTGGACGACATTATGCGGGTGACGGGGGGCAACCTGTTAAACAGGGGCGTGGAGGTTCCCGCCCTGAAGCGGGATAGAACGTGGGATTTTGTGGCCACCGCCGCTGTGGGGGAAGCTGTCACGGGAGGAGACATCCTGGGCTGGGTTCAGGAGACGGAAGTGGTGGTGCACAAGATCATGGTGCCGCCGGCGGTGAAGGGGACATTGACGGCCATCTGCCCAGGAGCGCACACCGTGGAGGATACGGTGGCCGTGGTGACGGATGAGAAGGGGAAGGAGCACCCGGTGGGGCTGATGCAGAGATGGCCGGTGCGCCGGGGCCGCCCCTACCAGAAGAAGCTCTCCCCGGACATGCCCCTGGTGACAGGGCAGAGGGTGATTGATACCCTGTTCCCCATCGCCAAGGGCGGAGTGGCGGCCGTTCCGGGCCCCTTCGGCTCCGGCAAGACGGTGGTGCAGCACCAGCTGGCCAAGTGGGCGGATGCGGACATTGTGGTCTATATCGGCTGCGGCGAGCGGGGCAACGAGATGACGGACGTGCTGAATGAGTTTCCGGAACTGAAGGACCCCAAGACGGGGAAGTCTCTGATGGCAAGAACGGTGCTGATCGCCAACACCTCGGACATGCCCGTGGCGGCCCGTGAGGCGTCCATCTACACGGGAATCACCATCGCGGAGTATTTCCGGGATATGGGATATTCGGTGGCCCTGATGGCGGACTCCACCTCCCGCTGGGCGGAGGCCCTGCGCGAGATGTCCGGCCGTTTGGAGGAGATGCCCGGCGAGGAGGGATACCCGGCTTATCTGGGATCCAGGCTGGCCCAGTTCTACGAGAGAGCGGGGCGGGTGATTTCCCTGGGAAAGGACGGCAGGGAGGGCGCTCTGTCCGTAATCGGAGCGGTGTCCCCCGCAGGCGGAGACACCTCGGAGCCGGTGACCCAGGCTACGCTGCGCATCGTGAAGGTGTTCTGGAGCCTGGATGCAGATCTGGCGTACAAGCGCCATTTCCCGGCCATCAACTGGCTGACCAGCTACTCCCTCTACGTGGATACCATGGAGAAGTGGTTCAACGCCCAGGTGAGCGAGGAGTGGACGGATCTGCGGGCGCAGATCATGCGGCTGCTCCAGGAGGAGGCGGAGCTGAACGAGATTGTGCAGCTGGTGGGCATGGACGCCCTGTCGGCTCCCGACCGCCTGAAGCTGGAGGCGGCCAGGTCCATCCGCGAGGATTTCCTCCACCAGAACGCCTTCCACGAGACGGACACCTACACATCCATGAAGAAACAGTACCGGATGATGAAGCTGATCCTGGACTACTACCGGAAGGCGGGGGTGGCCCTGGAGAACGGCGTCTCCATCGACCGGCTGGTGGCTCTGCCGGTGAGGGAGAATATCGGACGCTATAAATATACAGAGGAAGCGGATGTGGATCGTGTCTTTGAGGAGACGGAAGAGATGTTAAACAGCCAGATCCGCGAGGAGCTGGGCAGAAAGGAGGACTTCTGATGCCAAAGGAATACAGAACCATAGAAGAGGTGGCCGGTCCTCTGATGCTGGTGCGCGGCGTGCAGAATGTCACCTACGACGAGCTGGGGGAGATCGAGCTGGCGGACGGTGAGAAGCGGCGCTGCAAGGTGCTGGAGATCGACGGAGGAAATGCCCTGGTGCAGCTGTTTGAGGCGTCGGCGGGCATCAACCTGGAGTCCAGCAAGGTGCGCTTCTTAGGCCGCTCCATGGAGCTGGGCGTCTCCGGGGACATGCTGAGCCGTATCTTTGACGGGCTGGGCCGCCCCATCGACGGCGGGCCGGAGATCCTGCCGGAGAAGCGCATGAACATCAACGGCCTGCCCATGAACCCGGCGGCCAGAAACTATCCCCAGGAGTTCATCCAGACGGGCATCTCCGCCATCGACGGGCTGAATACCCTGGTAAGGGGACAGAAGCTCCCGATCTTCTCGGCCTCCGGTCTGCCCCACGCCAATCTGGCGGCGCAGATCGCCCGCCAGGCAAAGGTGCGGGGAACCAGCGACCCCTTCGCTGTGGTGTTCGCGGCCATGGGCATCACCTTCGAGGAGGCAAACTTCTTCATGGAGAGCTTCCGGGAGACGGGGGCCATTGACCGGAGTGTCATGTTTATCAATTTGGCCAACGACCCGGCGGTGGAGAGAATCGCCACGCCCCGCATGGCCCTGACGGCGGCGGAGTACCTGGCTTTTGAGAAAAATATGCATGTGCTGGTGATTCTCACGGACATCACCAACTACGCCGACGCCCTGCGCGAGATTTCCGCGGCCCGCAAGGAGGTTCCCGGACGCCGGGGATATCCGGGATATATGTACACGGATCTGGCGTCCCTCTACGAGAGAGCGGGGCGGCAGAAGGGAAAGAATGGCTCCATCACCCTGATCCCCATTCTGACCATGCCGGAGGACGACAAGACCCATCCCATCCCGGACCTGACCGGCTACATCACCGAGGGGCAGATCATCCTGAGCCGTGAGCTTTACCGGAAAAATATTGCGCCGCCCATCGACGTTCTGCCCAGCCTATCCCGTCTGAAGGATAAAGGAATCGGCGAGGGGAAGACCCGGGCGGACCACGCCGACGTGATGAACCAGCTGTTTGCCGCCTACGCCAGGGGCAAGGACGCCAAGGAGCTGATGGTGATCCTGGGAGAAGCGGCGCTGACGGATATGGACAAATTGTACGCGAAATTTGCGGATGAATTCGAAAAACAGTATGTATCTCAGGGATACTATACCAATCGTGATATAGAAGAGACCATGGAGATCGGCTGGAAGCTGCTGCGGATCCTGCCCAGGAGCGAATTAAAGAGAATCAAGGACAAGTATCTGGATCAGTATTACAACGAAGGTTAGAAAGGGAGCGGACGGCATGAGCACAAAACATGTAAATCCCACCCGCATGGAGCTGACCAGACTGAAGAAGAAGCTGGTCACCGCCATGCGCGGCTATAAGCTGCTGAAGGATAAGCGGGATGAGCTGATGCGGCAGTTTCTGGAGCTGGTCCGGGAGAACAAGGCGCTCAGGGAGAAGGTGGAGGCGGGAATCCGGGAGGCCAACCAGAACTTCGTTCTGGCCAGGGCCGGGATGTCCCAGGAAGCCCTCAACGTGGCGCTGATGGCGCCCAAGCAGGAGGTATATCTGGAGGCGGAGACCAGAAATGTGATGAGCGTGGAGATCCCCGTTTTTCACATCAACACCAGGACGCCGGATCCCAACGACATATACTCCTACGGATTCGCCTTCACCTCCGGGGATCTGGACGACGCGGTGAAGAAGCTGGCGGATCTGCTGCCGGACCTTCTGCGGCTGGCGGAGTGTGAGAAATCCTGCCAGCTGATGGCGGCGGAGATTGAGAAGACCAGGCGCCGTGTAAACGCTCTGGAGCACGTGGTGATTCCGGAGACCAGGCGGAATATCCGCTACATCACCATGAAGCTGGATGAGAACGAGAGGAGCTCTCAGACCAGGCTGATGAAGGTGAAGGATATGATGCTGGAGTCGGCTCATCACTACAGCGAGAGGCTGGAAAACGAGCCGCTGGAAGAGTAGACAAAAAGAGGGAGTGCCAGGCGCACTCCCCCTTCTTTTAACCGATGATTTAGATCAACTCCAATTTTTCAAAGGCCTGGAAGAGCCCATCCTCCTCCACGTCGCCGGTGACGAGATCGGCGATTTTTTTGATGTCCTCGCTGCCATTTCCCATGGCCACGCCCACGGCGCAGTACTCCAGCATGGGGATGTCAACAGCCGCGTCGCCGAAGGCGATGGTATCCCTCGCATCTGCCCCCAGGTATGCCAGCAGGTGATCGATGGCGTTGGCCTTGGTGATGCCCTTCACGCCCAGGTCGCCGAACAGGGCGGTGGACCCGGTTCCGCCCCAGGTACCGTTTTCCAGATCCGGAAACTGCTCTCTGGTGTCCAGGAAATCCTGATAGCTGCCTAAGAGGTAGCTGATTTTGTTCAAATCATCCCGGTAGAGCTCTCCGCCGAAGATCATGTCCGGGAAAAAGTCGGTGACCTTCATGGTTTCCGGATTTCCTTTTCCCTTGCGCCGGCCGTATTCGATCAGAGCCGGCAGGGACTTTTCTGCAAACTGTTCGCTGGCGAACAGGCCGTTGTTGCTCTCCAGATAGAATTCCAGGCCGCGGCTGTGGAGCCAGTCCACCGCCCGCCGGCACTGCTCAGGGGTGATCAGCTGGTGCATGACCACATGTCCATGATCCTCCACGTAACTCCCGTTGCCGCCGATCATGCCGTCCAGGCCGATCTCCCAGAGCTCTGGGTAGACCTCCGCTTGGCTGCGGCCGGTGCAGATGTAGACGCGGTGCCCGTTTTCCCGGGCCTTCCTCACCGCGCGGACGGCGGATTCCGGGGTATGGCCGTCATAGTCCACCAGCGTGCCGTCCACGTCCAGAAAGATAATTTTTCCCATAATGCACTTCCTCCTCTAATTGGCGCAGGTTGTTTTTATTTTAGCTGATGATTATAATTATAGTATCAATAGAGGGAAAAACTATCAGAATTGCCCGGGAAATACAGGAAAGAATCCAAAAACTGCAAAAAATAAGGGTGTTCATTTTGGCGGAGGTGTGCTATAATCAAATGCGGCAGTGAAATGCGCCAACGCGTTAAAGTAAGAAAAACACTGCCGCCGAGAAAATACATATGTTATAGGGGGATAAACCTATGGAAGAGAAAGAACTGAAAACGCTGAACGGCTGGCAGTCCGCCCTTTTGCTGGTGCTGATCATCGCATCGGTGGCTCTGTGCGTGGGGCTGAAGGTGGGAGGCCCAATGATCGGGCTGTTCCTGTCGTGGCTGATTATCTACGGCTTCTGCGTAGTGTTTAAGATTGATTACAAGCAGGTGAACCAGGGGGCCTTTGACGCCCTGAAGGTGGTGCTGCCCACCATGGCCATCCTGATGGCCATCGGCGTGATGATCGGCGCCTGGATGCAGTCGGGCACCATCCCCACCATCATCGTGTACGGCCTAAAGGCCATCAATCCCACGTTTCTGCTGACCTTCACCTTATTGTTCACAGCTGTGCTGAGCATGGTGACGGGAACCTCCTACGGCTCCGCGGGGAGCGCGGGAGTGGCCATGATGGCCATCGGAAACGCCATGGGATTAAACCCCGGCATGGTGGCGGGAGCCGTCATCTGCGGCGCTATGTTCGGCGACAAGCTGAGCCCCCTCTCCGACACCACCAACCTGGCACCGGCTGTGGCGGGGGCAAAGCTGGGGGATCACGTGAAGAGCATGCTGTGGACCACGGTGCCGCCCATGCTCATCAGCATCGTGATTTTCACGGTTCTGGGCTTCAGCCAGACGGGGGAGGGCTACAATCCCGGCGATTTGAATATGTACGTGGATTATCTGGAAGGGAGTTTTCACATCGGCTTTGTGACCCTGATTCCGGCCATTCTGCTGATTGCCCTTCTGCTGCTGCGGGTGGGGGCCTTTGAGGCGCTGGGAATCGGCGCTGTGGCCGGCGCTGTGGTGGCCATGGCGTTCCAGGGCAGCAGCCTGCAGTCGGTGTTCAGCGTGGCCTACAACGGCTTCACCAGCGACACGGAGATCGCCGTGCTGAAGGCCATCTTAAACCGGGGCGGCATGAGCAGTATGCTGCAGTATGTGGCCATCATCACCTTCGCCGTGGGCATGGGCGGCATGCTGGACCGCCTGGGAGTGCTGAACCGGATTCTCTCCCTGTTTACCAAGAAGATTCACAGCGACGGCTCCCTGATTCTGGCCACCATGCTGGTGGGCTATGTGACCAGCATCGTCAGCTCCTCCAGCCCCATGTCCCACGTGCTCACGGGACGGCTGATGCAGCCCCTGTTCAAGGAGAGACACATCGAGCCCAGGATCCTGTCCAGATGTCTGGAGGACAGCGGCACCCTGGCCGGCCCCATGATCCCCTGGCACGGATACGGGATTTACATGGCAGGAACTCTGGGGGTTGCCTGGTCCCAGTACATCCTGTTTGTGCCCCTTCTGTGGCTGACACCTGTGTTCTCCATCTTTTACGGGTACACGGGGATTTCCATCCTTCACACCAAGGATCAGAAATGAGGTTTTGAATGAATAATCTTGCGCTTGGAATTATGATTCCATTTCTGGGAACCGCCGCCGGCGCGGCCTGCGTCTTCTTTATGAAGGGGCAGATCCGCCCGCTGGTTCAGAAAATGCTCCTGGGCTTTGCCTCGGGGGTGATGGTGGCGGCCTCGGTCTGGTCGCTGCTGATGCCGTCCATGGATATGGCGGCGGATATGGGGAAATTTGCCTTTGTGCCGGCGGCGGTGGGATTCCTGCTGGGAATCGCTTTCCTGCTGGCCATGGACCATCTGGTGCCCCACCTGCACATGGGCTGCGAGGAGCCGGAGGGCTTAAAGAGCAGCTGGAAGAAGACCACCATGCTGGTTCTGGCGGTGACACTTCACAATATCCCTGAGGGGATGGCTGTGGGCGTGGTGTTCGCCGGGATGCTCCAGGGGGAGGGACTGATCACCCTGACCGGGGCCTTCGCCCTCTCCCTGGGTATCGCCATCCAGAACTTCCCGGAGGGAGCCATCATCTCCCTGCCCTTGAAGAGCGAGGGATTCGGCAGCGGGAAGGCGTTCCTCTACGGGGCCGCCTCGGGGATCGTGGAGCCCATAGGGGCCGCCCTCACGGTGCTGCTGGCCGCCTACATCACGCCGGTTCTCCCCTACCTGCTGTCCTTCGCCGCTGGGGCCATGATCTACGTGGTGGTGGAGGAGCTGATCCCGGAGTCAGCGGAGGGGGAACACTCCAACATCGGCACCATCGGCTTCGCCGCCGGATTCGTGCTGATGATGATTCTGGACGTGGCT
>MHCFR05601__coassemble_1430_pt1 | contig 14862 bp, 11 predicted proteins | sample MHCFR05601__metabat2_high_PE_003 | metagenome-assembled genome bin MHCFR05601
TACCCCGCTGGCCGCCCTATCCCAGCAACCCCAGCCCTTGTTCCACTATTTCAAGCAGATGTTTGCCCAGGTGACAAACCCGCCCATCGACGCCATCCGGGAGGAGATCGTCACCAGCACGGCCGTATATGTGGGGCGGGATGGAAACCTGCTGGAGGATTTGGCGGAGAACTGCCAGGTGCTGAAGGTCAGCCAGCCGATTTTGAGCAACACGGACATGCTGAAGCTGAAGGAACTGAAGAGCGGCCGCCTGAAGACGGCGGTTCTCCCCATCACCTACTACAAGAGCGCCCGGCTGGAGCGGGCCATCGAGCAGCTGTTTGTGGAGGTGGACAAAGCCTATCGGGCCGGTGCGGCCATCTTGATTCTGTCGGATCGGGGCGTGGATGAAAACCATGTGGCCATCCCCTCCCTGCTGGCGGTTTCCGCTGTCCATCAGCACCTGGTGCAGACCAGGAGGAGGACGGCCATGTCGGTGGTCCTGGAGTCGGGAGAGCCCAGGGACGTTCACCATTTTGCAGCTCTGCTGGGGTACGGCGCCAGCGCCGTCAACCCCTATCTGGCGCTGGAGACAGTGGGGCAGCTCATCGAGGAGCATATGCTGGACAAGGATTACTCCGCGGCGGAGGCGGATTACCGGAGTGCGGTGCTCCACGGGATTGTGAAGGTCGCCTCCAAGATGGGGATCTCCACCATCCAGTCCTATCAGGGAGCAAAAATCTTTGAGGCGGTGGGTATTTCCCAGGAGGTGATCGACCGGTATTTTACCGGCACGGTGAGCCGGGTGGGGGGCATCACCCTGGAGGATATTGCCAGGGAGGCGGATGTGCTCCATTCCAGGGCCTTCGATCCCCTGGGGCTGTGGACGGACCTGACTTTCGACAGCGTGGGAGATCACAAGATGAGGAGCCAAGGGGAGGTGCATCGGTACAATCCGGAGACCATCCACCTTCTGCAGCAGTCAGTGCGAGCGGGGGACTACGAGCTGTTTAAAAGATATACAAAGGCGGCGGACCGGGAATGCTACGGCAGTCTCCGCAGCTTGATGGAGTTTGTGCCGGCGGACCGCCCTCTGCCTTTGGAGGAAGTGGAGTCGGCGGAGGAGATCGTCAAGCGGTTTAAGACGGGGGCTATGTCCTACGGATCCATCTCCCAGGAGGCCCACGAGGCCTTGGCCATCGCCATGAACCGCCTGGGCGGAAAGTCCAACACAGGCGAGGGCGGGGAGAGCGAGGAGCGCCTGGACTCCGCCGGAACGGACGACGACCGGTGCTCGGCCATCAAGCAGGTGGCTTCCGGGCGGTTCGGCGTCACCAGCCGCTATCTGGTGAGCGCAAAGGAGATTCAGATCAAAATGGCCCAGGGGGCCAAGCCTGGGGAGGGCGGGCATCTGCCGGCGGGCAAGGTCTACCCCTGGGTGGCTAAGACCCGTCACTCCACGCCGGGGGTGACTCTGATCTCCCCGCCGCCCCACCACGACATCTACTCCATCGAGGATCTGGCCCAGCTGATTTTTGACCTGAAAAACGCCAATCGGGACGCCAGAATCTCCGTGAAACTGGTGAGCGAGGCGGGAGTGGGGACGGTTGCCGCGGGTGTGGCGAAGGCGGGAGCCCAGGTGGTCCTCATATCTGGAAGCGACGGGGGAACGGGGGCAGCCCCGGGCAGTTCCATCCACAGCGCCGGCCTTCCCTGGGAGCTGGGGGTGGCGGAGACGCACCAGACCTTGGTGAAGAACGGCCTGAGAGAGCGGGTGGCCATCGAGGCGGACGGCAAGCTGATGACAGGCCGGGATGTGGCGACAGCTGCCATGCTGGGAGCCGAGGAATTCGGCTTTGCCACCGCCCCCCTGGTGGCTCTGGGCTGTGTGATGATGCGGGTCTGCAACCTGGACACCTGCCCCATGGGGATCGCCACCCAAAATCCGGAGCTTCGGAAACGCTTTTCCGGAAAACCGGAATACGTGGAAAATTTCATGCGCTTTATAGCCGCTGAGCTGAGAGAATACATGGCCATGCTGGGCGTCCGCTCGGTGGAGGAGCTGGTGGGACGGACCGATCTGCTGACGGCGAAGCCGGCGAATGCCTGCAGCCGCCGGGGAAAGGTGGATTTAAGTCAGATTCTGGCAGGGGGCTGCAGCGGCCAGGGGGCCGTGTTCTGCGGGGAGAAGGCCTATGATTTTCATCTGGAGAGAAGCCTGGATATGCGGGTGCTGCTGAAGGCATTTCAGGGGACGCTGGAGACGGGTAAGCCCTGCGCTGTGTCTGTGGAGGTGTCCAACACGGACCGCACCTTCGGAACCATCCTGGGTTCGGAGATCACGAGACGCTTCAAGGATGGACTGCCGGACAACACCTGCGTGGTGAACTGCCGGGGAGCAGGAGGCCAGAGCTTTGGGGCATTCATACCGAAGGGGCTGACCCTGAATTTGAAGGGGGACAGCAACGACTATTTTGGCAAGGGGCTGTCCGGCGGCATTCTGGCGGTATCGCCGCCGGAGCGCGCAGGGTACCGGTTTGACGAGAACATCATCATCGGAAATGTGGCGCTCTACGGCGCCACCGGCGGAGCTGCCTACATCAACGGCGTGGCCGGGGAACGGTTCTGCGTGAGAAATTCCGGAGCCAACGCCGTGGTGGAAGGCGTGGGCGATCACGGCTGCGAGTATATGACGGGAGGCCGCGTGGTGATCCTGGGGAAAACCGGGGAAAATTTTGCCGCCGGCATGAGCGGGGGAATCGCCTACGTGCTGGATGAGAACAGCGAGCTGTACCGCCATCTGAACAAGGAGATGGTGGTGATGGAGAAGGTGGAGAACCGCTATGATGTCCAGGAATTAAAGGGCCTGATTGAGGAGCACACCCGGTATACGGGATCCCCCAGAGGGAGGGAGATCCTGGAGCATTTTAACGACTATCTGCCAAAATTTAAAAAGATTATTCCCAATGATTATCGGAAAGTGATGCTTTTGTGCGCCAGGCTGGAAGAGCAGGGGCTGACGGGGGAGCAGGCGCAGATCGAGGCCTTTTACGAGAGCACAGGAAACAGAAGGGAGGCATAGCCATGGGCAAACCGACAGGATTTTTAGAGTACAGCAGGGAGAATGGGAGCGTGCGGCCGCCCAGGGAGCGGGTGAAGGATTTTCAGGAATTTCACTGCCTGCTTTCCGGGGAGGAGCAGGAACTCCAGGGGGCCAGATGCATGGCCTGCGGCGTTCCCTTCTGCCAGGCAGCGGCGGAGTTAAACGGGATGGTGTCCGGCTGTCCCCTGAAGAATCTGGTGCCGGAATTCAACGATCTGATGTGCACGGGAAACTGGGAGCAGGCTTACCGGAGACTGGCCAAGACCAATTGTTTTCCGGAATTTACGGGCAGGGTGTGCCCGGCCCTCTGCGAGGCGGCCTGCACCTGCGGCCTCCACGGGGCGCCGGTGTCCACCAAGGAAAATGAGCTGCAAATCATAGAGAGGGCCTTCGCCGCCGGCTGGGTGAAACCGGAGCCGCCCAGAGTCCGCACGGGAAAGACAGCGGCGGTGGTGGGGAGCGGCCCGGCGGGGCTGGCAGCGGCTTTTCTGCTGAACCGGAGAGGTCATCAGGTGACGGTGTATGAAAAAAGCGACCGGCCCGGAGGACTGCTCATGTACGGCATCCCCAATATGAAGCTGGACAAGGCCGTGGTGGAGAGGAGAATCCGCCTGTTGGAGGCGGAAGGAATACGGTTTGTCACGGGGACGGACGTGGGCAGGGATGTGGCCGGGGAGCGCCTGCTGGAGGAGTTTGACCGGGTGCTCCTGGCCTGCGGAGCCGGAATGGCCAGAGACATCCAGGTTCCAGGCAGGGGGAGCGGAGGCATTTATCTTGCCGTGGATTTTCTGACGGCGGTGACGAAAAGTCTGCTGAATTCCGGTTTGAAGGACAAAAAATACCCAAAGACAGCGGGGAAGCGGGTGGTGGTCATCGGAGGAGGCGACACGGGAAATGACTGTGTGGCCACCGCGGTTCGCCTGGGAGCCAAGTCGGTAGTCCAGCTGGAGATGATGCCGGAGCCGCATGCAGACCGCGGGGAGGACAACCCGTGGCCGGAGTGGCCCAGGGTGAAGAAGACGGACTATGGCCAGGAGGAGGCCGCCTGGGCCTACGGAGCCGATCCCAGAAGGTACTGTACGACTGTGACGGAATTCCTGGCAAATAAACATGGAAATGTATGCCGAGTGCGGACGGTAGAGCTGGAGCCGGAGCAGCTCCCGGACGGCAGTGCCGAGGCGCGCCCCAGGATGGTGCCCAAAGCGGGGTCAGAGAAGGAGCTGCCGGCGGATCTGGTGCTCATTGCCGCTGGATTTGCCGGAGCGGAGAGCTACTGTGCGGAGAGCTTCGGTGTAGCCTTGGATGAAAGAGGCAGCACCGCCCCGTCGGACGGCAGCCATAAAACGGCCAATCCGGCCGTCTTCACCGCCGGGGATATGCGCCGGGGCCAGTCCCTGGTGGTGTGGGCCGTGCGGGAAGGCTTGGAGGCAGCCAGAGAGGTGGATGAATCCCTGATGGGATATACCAACCTGGAACCGGGAAGGAGGAATGAAGGGTGAAGCAGGAGACCATCAATGCGCTGGTCAGGCAGATGGAGGAGAATGGGGTGGAGACGGTTCGCCTCCAGTTTACAGATATTACGGGGACTTTAAAGAGCATCGCGGTGACGCCGGCCAAGTTTGCCAGGCTGAGGGAAGAGCCGTTCTTTGTGGATGGCAGTTTCTTAGCTGGTCGGGATGGGGAAGATGGAGTGGAGCTGATGCTGAAACCGGATCCCTCCACCTTCACCGTCCTCCCCTGGAAGAGCCAGCCCGGCAACGTGGCCCGTCTGCTGTGCAGTCTCTATCAGGAGGACGGAACTCCTTTTGCGGAGGATTCCAGGGAGGTACTGCGCCAGGCGGAGCGCCGGGCGGCAGCCAATGGATATGAGCTGTCTGTGCGGCCGGAGTGTGAATTTTTTTTGTTTCACAGCGACGACGACGGCCGCCCCACGGTGGTGACCCATGAGCGGGCCGGGTATCTGGATGCCCACCCCATAGACTTGGGGGAGAATGCCAGGCGGGATATGGTGCGGACTCTGGAGGAGATGGGGGTGGAGGTGGAGGCCTCCCGCCACGAAATTTCTCCGGGTCAGCACGGCATCGACTTAAAGCCCATGGGGCTGATGGAGGCGGCGGACGGGATTGTCACCTTCCGCTCCGCCGTCCGGTCGGTGGCCAAGCGGCATGGGCTTCATGCCACGTTTATGCCCAAACCTTTGGGGGACGCGGAAGGGTCCGGGGTGCATCTGCATTTCACCCTCTGTAAAGACGGAAGAAATGTGTTTGCCGGGGAGGAAAAAGGCAGCTTTTCTGAGGAGGCGGCGTGGTTTGCCGGCGGGCTTTTGACCCATATGAAGGCCATGGCTGCTGTGTCCAATCCGCTGGTCAATTCTTACAAGCGCTTGGTATCCGGGACGAAAGCGCCCACAGAGCTGTGCTGGTCCTCCCGAAGGGAAAACAGTCTGCTTCGAATCCCGCCTGTACGCGGTACGCGGACACGCGTGGAATTCCGGGGAGCAGATGGCTCAGCCAACCCCTACCTGCTCCTGGCGCTCTGTCTGGAAGCGGGGCTGGACGGCATCGCGCAGAGGATAGAAATTCGCGAGGGGGAGAGCCTGGGGCGTCTGCCGGAAAATCTGGGGACAGCCATCGCCTGCTTCCGGGAAGATGCATTTGTGAAAAAGATTCTGGGAGAACCCCTCTGGAGACGCTACGGGGCCTGCAGACAGGAGGAATGGCTGGACTATGAGCGCCAGGTGACATCCTGGGAACTGAGAGAATATTTATACAGGTACTGACGGAGAACAGGCTGGTACGCCGGGATGGGGGGAGAGGATGAAAGGCATCATCATAGTATTTTCCAGGGAGGACGATGGGAGGAAAATCGGGCGGGCGCTGGAGCGGAATGGGTTCCAGGATTCCGTCTGCTGCACCACCGGAGCGCAGGCTCTGCAGGAGGCTTCTGTGATGGACGGAGGAATCGTCATCAGCGGCGTTCGGCTGAAGGATATGCATTGCTCTCAGCTCCGGGAGTATCTCCCCAAGGGGATGGAACTGCTGGTCGTCGGGCCGGAAGCCAAGCTTTCAGACTGCCCGTCCGATGTGATGACGGTGGCGGTTCCCCTCCGGGTTTTTGATCTGGTAAATACGGTGAGGATGATGATGGGGCGGGATGCCCAGGAGCCATCCCACCGCGGAAAGGTGCGCAGTCCAGAGGATGAGCGGGTTATCCAGAAGGCCAAGCAGCTGCTGATGGAGAGAAACCGCCTGTCCGAGGAGGCGGCTCACCGCTATCTGCAGAAGCGCAGCATGGAGGCAGGGCGCACCATGGCGGAATCAGCCAGAATGGTGCTGGTGCTTTATGAGAACGAATAGAGGAGGGAATCCAACATGATCAATCAAAATTATGCGAAACTTCAGGGAAGCTATCTGTTTTCGGAGACTGCCAGGCGGACGGCGGCCTTCCAGCAGGCCCACCCGGATCGGAAACTGATTCGGCTGGGAATCGGGGATGTGACCCTGCCTCTGGTTCCCGCAGTGACGGAGGCCATGCACCGGGCGGTGGACGAGATGGGCCGGGCGGAGAGCTTTCACGGCTATGCCCCGGAGCAGGGGTATGAATTTCTCCGGTCGGCGATCGCAGAGCACGACTACCGGAACCGGGGATGTGAGATCAGCGCCGATGAGATTTTTGTCTCCGACGGGGCGAAGTGCGACTGCGGGAACACCCAGGAGATGTTCGCCAGTGACGTACACATCGCCGTGTGCGATCCGGTGTACCCCGTGTATTTAGACACCAATGTGATGGCGGGACGGACGGGAGCGTACGACCCAGCCACCGGGAGGTACGCCGGCGTGACCTATATGCCCTGCACCTTGGAAAATGGTTTTGTGCCCCAGATTCCGGAGCGGCTGCCGGAGCTCATATACCTGTGCTTTCCCAACAATCCCACGGGGGCGGCCATCCGGAAGGAGGAGCTGCAGAAGTGGGTGGACGCTGCCAATGCGAGCGGGTCCGTGATTCTCTACGACGCCGCCTACGAGGCGTATATCACGGAGGAGGGGATTCCTCACAGCATCTACGAGTGCGAGGGGGCGAAAACCTGCGCCATCGAGTTCCGCAGCTTCTCCAAGAACGCCGGATTCACAGGCGTGCGCTTGGGATTTACCGTGGTGCCGGCGGAGCTGCGGAGGGATGGGGTGAGCCTCAGGGATCTGTGGTTCCGCAGACAGGGAACCAAGTACAACGGCACCCCCTACATTGTGCAGAAGGCGGGGGAGGCTGTGTACGCGTCAGACGGACAAAGACAGATAAAAGAGCAGGTGTCCTACTACATGGAGAATGCCGCCGTGATCCGGGAGGGGCTTCTCTCCTGCGGCTACCAGGCCTGCGGAGGCGTCAATTCCCCCTATGTCTGGATGAAGACCCCGTCGGGCATGACCTCCTGGGAGTTCTTTGACTATCTGCTGGATCACGCCGGCGTCATCGGCACTCCCGGCTCCGGCTTCGGCCCATCCGGGGAGGGGTATTTCCGGCTCACGGCGTTTGGAAGCCATGAGAGCACCAGGGAGGCGGTGGAGCGGATCCGCAGGATGTAAGTCGCAGAATGTAAGAAGTTAGTGCTTGACATTTGGAAATAGACTCACTATAATACGGATGCATAAAGAAAATCAAAAAACAGCAAAGGCATGGAAGGAGACTCACCCCCCGGAGGCCGACAGGAAGCGGACGTCACCGACTGAGAGCGTCTGCAGGAGGAAAGAGGGAAGGGAACACTCCGGAGCCGGCCGTCTGAACGGAGAGTAGGGCGGTCCGTGCACCGCGCGTTAAGCGGGAAGGCGTTACGGGTGTTGGCCCGGCAGCAGGCAAGGTGGTCTGTAGGAGCGAGGGGATAGTCTCGCCATACGGGCCGGCGCGTGCGGCGTCCTTCATGAGAGGCCTGGACGTTTGGGGATTCTCCCAGGGGAAAAGGCAATGCGGGTGGTACCGCGGGAAGAAGTTTATCCCGTCCCGGAAGATTCATTAAATGTGAATGTTCCGGGACTTTTTTGTTTGGCGGAAACTTCGTTTCCTGTCAAACCCAAACGCTCCGAGAGGATTGCGGAGGTTCCGGAACGGAAAAGGAGGAGACAGCATATGAAGCAGATTGTCGGAATTCAGGAAAAGGATACGCGCACCGTTGACGAGCTGGCCGCGCTGGAGCGGGAGGGGATGGAGGTGAAGGCGGAGGGAGCCGTCCACAGGGTGAGGAATATGGGGGAGATTGTCTTTGTGGTGCTCCGCCAGGCGGAAGGGCTGCTGCAGACGGTGTTCGACCGAGAAGGCTTTGAGCAGGCGGGAGATATCCGGGAGGGCTGCACGGTCCGCGTGGAAGGCGTGCTCCGCCGGGAGGAGCGGGCGCCCCGCGGTGTGGAGATTGCCGCGGAGAGTGCGGAAATTCTATCAGTTCCCGCCGGCCCGCTGCCCCTCCCCGTGGACAAGCGGAAGCTGGGGGCCTCCCTGGAGGCCAGGCTGGACCACCGGGCAATTTCTCTGAGAAATGTGCGGGAGCGGGCCAGGTTTCGAGTCCAGGAGGGAATCGTCCGGGGATTTCGGGATTTCCTCTACAGTCAGGGCTTTACGGAGATCCACACCCCGAAGATCGGGGCGAAGGGGGCGGAAGGCGGGGCGAATATTTTCAAGCTCAGCTACTTCCACAGGCCGGCGGTGCTGGCCCAGAGCCCTCAGTTTTACAAGCAGATGATGGTGGGCGTGTTTGACCGGGTATTTGAGACCGGCCCCGTGTTCCGGGCGGAGAAGCACAATACCAGGCGGCACTTAAACGAGTACACCAGCTTGGACTTTGAGATGGGCTACATCCGGGGCATGGAGGATGTGATGGGCATGGAGACAGAGATGCTCCGGTATGTGATGGAGATTCTGAAGCGGGAGTACGCCAGGGAGCTGGAGCTTCTCAATGTCACCGTCCCGGAGATTCCCTTCATCCCGGCTCTGCGGTTCGATGAGGCAAAACGCCTGGTTTCCGAGACTTACGGGCGGAGGGCGAGAGCCCCCTTTGACCTGGAGCCGGAGGAGGAGAGCCTGATTGGGACCTACGCGAAGGAAACGTTTGGCAGCGATTTCGTGTTCATCACCCATTATCCCTCGAAAAAACGCCCGTTTTACGCCATGGACGACCCGGAAGACGTTCGCTTTACTCTGAGTTTTGACCTGCTCTATAAGGGGATGGAAATTACCACCGGAGGTCAGAGAATCCACGATTACAGGATGCTCACGGATAAGATGGCGGCCAGGGGCATGACGGATGAGGGCATGGAGGAATACCTGGAGGCGTTCCGGTGTGGCATGCCGCCCCACGGCGGCCTGGGGATCGGCCTGGAGCGGCTGACGGTGCAGCTGCTGGGGGAGGACAACGTGCGGGAGGGATGCCTGTTCCCGAGAGACATGGGAAGGCTGACACCGTGAGAAGGAGGCGGAGAGAATGAGCGGTAGAATCGATGAGAAGACGATGGAGAATGTGCTGATTTTGGCAAAATTGGAGCTGTCGGGGCAGGAGAGAGCGCAGGCTGCGGCGGAGATGGAGAAGATGCTGGGTTATGTGGAGAAGATGAATGAGCTGGACACCTCCGGCGTGGAGCCCATGGTTCAGCCCTGGGAGATCGGAAACGTGTTCCGAGAGGACGAGGTCACCAACGGGGACATGAGGGAGGAACTTTTAGCCGGGGCGCCTGCCAGGGAGGATGGTCAGTACGTGGTCCCGAGGACGGTGGAGTAGGAGGATGACGATGAAAATATGGGAGATGACAGCCGTTTCCATCGGGGAGCGGATCAGACAGGGAGAATTCACCAGCGAGGAGGCAGTCCGGTCATTCCTGGACCGGGCGGAAGGGGAGGAGGAGCGAATTCATGCCTTCGTCCACCTGGACGGGGAGGCCGCCATCCGGCGGGCCAGGGAGGCGGACCGGGGAATCCGCGAGGGGAGATATGCCGGGCCCCTGGCGGGGGTTCCGGTGGCGCTGAAGGACAATATCTGCACCAGGGGAATTCCCACCACCTGCTGCTCAAAGATTCTTGCAGATTTTGTGCCGCCCTACTCCGCCACCGCCGCCGAGCTTCTGGAGAGGGCGGGGGCAGTGATCCTGGGAAAGACCAATATGGATGAATTCGCCATGGGGAGCACCACGGAGACCTCCTGCTTTGGCCCCACCAAGAATCCCTGGGATGTGAGCCGTGCCCCGGGTGGTTCCTCCGGCGGGTCCTGTGCCGCCGTGGCGGCGGGGGAGGCTCCGGCGGCCCTGGGATCAGACACCGGGGGATCCATCCGCCAGCCGGCTTCCTGGTGCGGGGTCACGGGAATCAAACCCACCTACGGGAGGGTCTCTCGGTACGGGCTGATCGCCTACGGCTCCTCTCTGGACCAGATCGGCCCCATCGGGCGGGATGTCTCCGACTGCGCCGCCCTTCTCGAAATTCTGGCGGTTCACGATCCCAGGGATGCCACCAGCGCGGCGGGGAAAAATGGATTTCCAGGAGGCCCGTTAGGCGGAGAAAAATCGGAGGAGGCGTTGCGGGGAGCCGCAGGATTGCGGGTGGGAATCCCCGAGGCCTACATCGGAGAGGGGACGGATCCGGCGGTGCACAGAGGAATTTTGCAGGCGGGTGAGGCGCTTTTGCAGGCCGGCGCCCTGGTGGAGACCTTCTCCCTGGGGTTGGAGGATTATGTGATTCCCGCCTACTATACCATCGCCTCCGCCGAGGCCAGCTCCAACTTGGCGCGGTTTGACGGGGTGAAGTATGGGCGTCGGGCTGAGAAAGCGCCGGAGGACGGCCTTCATGAGATGTACAAGAAGAGCCGGACAGAAGGATTCGGACCGGAGGTTCGCCGGAGAATTCTCCTGGGCACCTTTGCGCTGAGCTCCGGATACTACGACGCCTACTATCTCAAAGCGCTGAAGGTCCGGACCCTGGTGCAAAAGGCCTTCGATCGGGCGTTTGAGAAGTACGATGTGCTGCTGGCCCCCGCCGCCCCCACCACCGCATCCCGGCTGGGGGAAAGTCTTTCGGATCCGCTGAAGATGTACCTGGGAGATATTGACACGGTGGCTGCCAACCTGGCGGGAATTCCCGGGCTGTCCATGCCCTGGTGCCTGGACGAGGCGGGATTGCCGGTGGGAATCCAGATCATGGGAAACCGATTTCGGGAGGATCTTGTGTTCCGGGCTGCCTTTGCCTGCGAGGCTCTGCGGGGACCGTGGGCGGAGGTTTGGAAGAGGGAAGGAGGAGAGTGCTCATGAAACAGTATGAAACCATCATTGGCCTGGAGGTCCATGTGGAGCTGGCCACCAAAACAAAGATCTTCTGCGGCTGCTCCACCCGGTTTGGGGCGGCGCCCAACACCCAGACTTGTCCAGTGTGCGCCGGTTTTCCGGGCGCCCTTCCCGTGCTGAATCGGAAGGTGCTGGAATTTGCCCTGGCAGCGGGGCTGGCCCTAAACTGTCAGGTAAACCGGTACAGCCGGTTCGACCGGAAAAATTACTTTTATCCGGACAACCCCCAAAACTATCAGATTTCCCAGCTGTATCTGCCCATCTGCCATGATGGAGGGGTGGAGATTGAGACGGCGGCGGGACGGAAGGTCATCCGCATCCACGAGATTCACATGGAGGAGGACGCGGGAAAGCTGATTCACGACGAGTGGGGGGACTGTTCCCTGGTGGATTTCAACCGCAGCGGCGTGCCGCTGATTGAGATCGTGTCGGAGCCGGACATGAGGAGCGCCGACGAGGTGGTGGCCTATCTGGAGGCTTTGAGGGATACCCTGCAGTATCTGAAGGTGTCCGACTGCAAGCTGCAGGAGGGATCCATGCGGGCGGACGTCAACCTGTCCGTGCGGGAGGCGGGGTCAGAGACCTTCGGCGTTCGGACGGAGATGAAGAACCTGAATTCCTTCAAGGCCATCGTCCATGCGGTGGAAGGGGAGCGTGAGCGCCAGATTGAACTGCTGGAGGAGGGAAAAAAGGTGACGCAGGAGACCAGACGTTGGGACGAAAACAAGGAATCCTCCCACCCCATGCGCTCCAAAGAGGACGCGAAGGATTACCGCTACTTTCCCGACCCGGATCTTCCGCCTGTTACAGTGAGCGAAGAGCTGCTGGCGGAGATCCGTTCCCGCCAGCCCATGCTCCGAGGCGAGTGGGAGAGATGGATGCGGGAGGTCTGGGGATTGACCGAGTATGAGGCCTCCGTTCTCACCTCCTCCGTCTATATGGCGGAGCTGTTCGGGGAGACGGCAAAGCGCTCCGGAAACGGGCGCAGGACGGCCTCCTGGCTCATGGGGGAGACCATGCGGCGGATGAGGGAGGAAGAGGTGGAACCCCGGGATCTGAAGTTTTCACCGGAACACCTGGCGGCCTTGATCCGCGCGGAGGACGAGGGAAGACTCACTCCCCACTCAGCGAAAAAGGTATTTGCAGCCATGTTTCAGGAGGACGTGGACCCGGAGCAGTACATGGAGGAGCAGGGCCTGGCGGTGGTCCGCGACGAAAAAGTCCTGGAGGAAGCGGTGGATCGGGTTTTGGCCCGGTGCGAAAAGTCCGTGGAGGAGTACAGGGGAGGGAAGGAGAAGGTATTTTCCTTCCTGGTCGGCCAGGTCATGAGGGAGATGAGAGGCCAGGCGGATGCGGAGAGCGTCAGGCGGATGCTCCTCGATAAACTGAAAAAATAGTTGTAAAAGCACTAAGGGAACGGCCCTGGCATAAATTAAAATAAACAGCTTTTTGGGTGGCTTCCTTTGAAAACTTTTCCAAAACCATTGACTGCCGGCGAAGAGAGAGAATACCTGGGGCGTTTGAAGGATGGCGACCAGAGAGCCAGGGACGTGCTGATCGAGAGGAACATGAGGCTGGTGGCCCATGTGGTGAAAAAATACCAGGGAACGGATTACGACACAGAGGATCTCCTGTCCGTGGGCACCATAGGCCTGATCAAGGCGGTCAATACGTTCAAGACGGACCGCGGATCCCGCCTGGCCACTTATGCGGCCAAGTGTGTGGAGAACGAGATACTCATGCTCCTGCGGGCCAGCAAAAAGTTTTCCAGGGAAGTCTCCCTCTTTGAGCCGATTGGCGTGGATAAGGATGGGGAGACCGTCAGTTTGGTGGATGTGATCGAGGCGGAGGGAAAGGAAACCCTGGACTCCATCATCCTGGATCAGGATGTGAAGGAACTGTATCAGGCGTTTGAAACCTGCCTGAAAGACAATGAGAAGCAGGTTCTGAGCCTTCGATACGGTCTGTTCGGGAAGCGGGAACACACCCAGCGGGAGATTGCCGGGGTTCTGGGAATCTCCCGTTCTTATGTGAGCCGCATTGAGAAGAAGGCCATCGAAAAACTGCGCTGCCAGTTTGAGAGGGGAGAGGAGACCGGGAGCGGAGCCATCACCAGGGAATAGAGTAGATCACAGCCCCGGCGGCGCCGCTCACCGCCATGACCAGGATCGGGTTTAAACGAAACCTCCGCAGCAGAAGCAGGGACAGCAGGAAGAGCGCCACTGCGATGAGGTTTACAGGAATCTGGAAGCCGCCAAGCACGGTGGAACCGGCCAGGGCCATGGCCAGAATGGTGCCGGCAGACGCGGCGATCAGGCCGATGGACGCCGCCCGAAGTCCCCTCAGCACGGTAAACACTGGGCCAGCGCTCCTGTACTTGGAAAAGAAGCAGTACAGACAGAGGCAGATGACGAAGCCGGAGATCACGCAGCCGAAAGTGGCCAGTACGGCCCCAGGGATGCCCAGGATCCGGATGCCGGTGAACGTGGAGGTGTTCACCGCCAGAGGGCCAGGGGTCATCTGGGAGATGGTGATGATGTCCGTAAATTCCTGCATGGAGAGCCAGTGATAGTTGTCCACCATCTGTTCCTGGATCAGGGGAATGGTGGCATATCCTCCTCCTATGCTGAAAAAGCCGATTTGGAGAAAGGCGAGAAGCAAAGTCAGCCATGTCATCAGAATGCACCTCCTTGTTTAGAATGTCTCTGTGCGGTTTCCCCGCAGCGGTTCCCCTCCGCTTTTCCGTCGCTGTGGGAGTGGGAGCGGGACTGGGCAGGGACGGGCACGGGGCGGCGGGAGACAGCCGCGTTTACCGCCTGCTTTGCGGACAGATAGTAATAGGTCAGGCAGGCCGCCACACAGATCAGCAGGATCACCATCACATTGATTCCCAGGAGAAAGCTCCCCGCAAAGGCGGCCGGCATGAGGCTGGCGAAGAACGGCCTTTTTTCCTTCAGGACAGCCGCGCCCATGTCAAACACGATATCCACGATGAGTGCCCCCACAGCGGCTTCCATTCCCTTTAGCACGGCTGCCACAACGGGGAGATCCCGGAATACCTGATAGCAGGTGGAGATGACCGACAGGATCAGGAAGGGGGGCAGCACGGAGGACACTCCGCAGAGAACTGCCCCGGAAAATCCTGCGGAGCGAAAACCGGCCAGAACCGCCAGGTTGATGGCGATCGCCCCCGGGGAGGACTGAGCGATAGCCGCCATATCCATCAGCTCATCCTCGGAGAACAGATGCTTTTCCGTGACGAAATATTTGCGGATCATGGGGATCACCACGTAGCCGCCCCCGAAGGTGAAGGCGCTGATGAAGAAATTCACTTTAAACAGCCAGAGGTATAGGCTGAGACTCTTTTTCTGTTCCATATCAAACTCCTCTTTCTTATCATTTTGAGCCCCCATAGTATATCTCTTGCCATCAAATAAGTAAAATGTTATTATTTTATTGATTTCATTACTA
>MHCFR05601__coassemble_1497_pt1 | contig 13907 bp, 14 predicted proteins | sample MHCFR05601__metabat2_high_PE_003 | metagenome-assembled genome bin MHCFR05601
GCCTCCAGCCTCATGTATGGGAATCTCTTCTCAAATTCCGAGATGATGTATGCCTGCACAAATTTGTAAAAATTCTGATTCAGCGCAATATAGATCACCTTTTTCTGATTTTCCGCTCCGGACATCTGCTGGATCTTCTCCATGGCCTGACGCTTGATCTCCATCATGGCCCTGGCCCCGGAAAGGTAGAGATTTCCCTCGGGAGTCAGAGACATCCCCTCCCGGCCCCTGACAAAAAGAGTCGTTTTCAGCTCCGCCTCCAGATTTTTCAGCTGCTGGCTGAGGGCTGAGGGGGTGACATACATCCGCTCCGCCGCCCGGGAAATACTCCTCTCCTCCTCGATGGCAATTATGTATTCAAGCTGTCTTGTATCCACTGATAGCCCTCCTTTCCATCGTAGCTCTCCATGATTCTGCGGGACTGCCCATTGTAGAGCAGAGAATCCCCCTCCTCCCTGGCCGCCCTCTGCAGGATACAGTAAATCAGCAGGCGCTCCACCCCGTCCGGTTCCCGCCCGCGGCTCAAGACAATCCCCATCTGCTCCGCCGGATGGCTGGTCAGGGCAAGCACTCTGCACCTCATCTCGTCCGTGCGCTCCGCAAGGCGTTCCGGCAGAAAGGCGATCCCAAATCCCGCGTTCACCAGCTCCCGCGTCAGAAAGAAGTCGGATGTGGTGTAAATCACATTTGGCTCAAATCCCGCCTCCTGAAACAGCCTGTCTATGATCTGCCTCTTTGAGGTGTTCCGATCCGGGAGGATGAAGGGGAAATTTCTCATCTCCTCCAGGGAGATCAGCTCATGATTTCGGCTGTTCTCCATCAGCGGGTAGGAGAGCTCAAAATTTTCAGGGATCACCACATAGATTTCCCGGCTGGCAAACTGATAAAAATTTTCATCAGACCCGTGAGAATCCCCCTGGCTGAAAACTGCCATGTCAATCTCCCCCCGGGCAACCTGTTCCTTAAGCTGCTCCTCCCTCCCGATAATGGGAATCACCGTCACATCCGGGTACTGGCCGCAGACCAGGGGGACTGCCTTCGCGGCCGCCCGCCTGGTCACCGGATCGGCAAAGCCGATCTGGATCGTTTTTATGGAGTCTGCCTGGTAGGACAGGATTTTCCGGTAGGTCTGCTCCTTGATTCGAATCATCTCTGACGCCGCGCTGATGTAGACGGCCCCCGCCGGCGTGGGATACAGTTTATTCTGGTAGGAGAAGAAGAGCTGGGTGTTCAGACTCTTCTCCTCCGCCGCCAGGAACTGACTCAAGGCCGGCTGAGAAACGCCGAGAACCCTGGCTGCCCCGGAGAGACTCTGCTGCCTGGCTATCTCCACAATGTAGTTCAGCTGCTTTGTCTGCATCTCAATTCTCCTTGTAGATATAAGTTTTTCTTAATCATATTATAAAATTAACCAGCTTGTCCAGAGAAATACCGGCAATTATAATATAAAATATAGAAATCACCGGTGATCAAAGAAAAATACAATAATTTTATCTAAAAAGGAGACGTGAATCATGACAACAGAAATGATTATCGTGCTGCTCCTGCTGCTGTTTGTGGTCATCGCTCTGCTGACCCACATTATCCCCTACGGCGTGGCAGGAATGATTTGCTGTGTTACTCTGGTTCTCACCGGTGTCTTCACCATCGAGGAATCCTTTGCCAGCATGTCCAGCGGCAACTGCATTATGGTCGCCTGTATGATCGTAGTCGCATCCGCCCTGGGAAAGCTGAGCTTTATCAAAAAGCTGCAGAACCGTATGCAGCAGATGAAGGGGTCTCAGGGAATCCTGCTCCTGTGCATCATCTTTGGCTTTACCATCCTTTTATCCCAGTTCATGGGATCCACCGCCTGCCTCTCCATCATGATCCTGCTGGTGCAGGCCCTGGATTCTGACAGTGAGATTCAGCCCGGGCGCATCTTCTTCATAGTGGCTGTCATGAACTGCCTCTGGGTGTCCCGTATTCCCATCGGAATGGGAGTCGCCATGACCGGCATCATCAACTCCCTGTACACGGGCATCGGCGGCCCGGAGAATATGCTCTCCACGGCAGACTTCCTGAAAGTGGGACTGATTCCCTCCATCATCGGCACCGTCTACTGCCTGCTGTTCTACCGCCTGGTTCCCAAGACGGTGATGAACGAGGCCGCTGCCCCCGCCGGTGTGCAGAAAAAGGATGAGCCGCCCTTAAGCTTTACCGGAGAGCTGGTGATCTGGGGCGTATTCATCGCCGTAACCCTGGGATTCATGCTGCAGGATGTGGTGGGAAGCAATATTTCCAACATCATTCCCGCCGCCGGCGTGCTGGTGATGATTCTTTTTAAAGTTCTCCCCGTAAAACAAGTTACAGCTACCCTGAGTTCTGATATGATATTTATGGTAATCGGTATGCAGACCATGTCCAGCGCCCTCTCCGCCACCGGGGTGGACAAGCTTATCGGCGAAGGCGTGCTGAAAATCCTGGGGAGCAACCCCAGCGGTCTGACTGTGGTGATTGTGTTCTGTCTGGTTGCGACGGTGATGACCAACTTCATGAACAACATGGGAACCATGTCCGTGCTGATCCCCATCGCCGCCTCCACCGCCATCGCCGGCGGGTTCAACGTTCGGAACGTGGTCCTGGTAGTCGCCGCCTCCGCGTGGATGATGGCGTTCGTGCTCCCCACGGGAAGCTCCGCCGCCATCATGGGATTCGGAATGGGCAACCACAACCCCTTGAAGACCATGAAATTCACCCTGCCCCTGATCGCCATACTGGTTGTCAGCCTGATTATCAGCGCCAGCATCTTCTACCCCATCTGATTTAAAAAAGGAGGAACATTATTATGAAGTACACCATTGACCCGGGCAGAAAACGCCCCAGCGTAAACTTTATCGACAGCATCGTATATTCCAGGAAGCCGGATCTGGACGGAAATATGCTGGATCTGGAGATGTCCATCATGCTGCAGAACGGAAACAGCGAGATGCGCCTGGCCGCAGGATCGGAGGGGGAGGACCGGAAGAAATACTTAAAGCCCGCCATCCTCTGGGTTCCCGGCGGCGGATACCGCGGATGCGACAAAAACCTCATGGCGGCGGAGTGCGAGTACCTGGTGGAAGCCGGCTACGTGGTGGCCTCCATGTACTACCGCAGCAGCGCCCAGGCAAAATGGCCGGAGCAGATCAAGGACGTGAAGACCGCCATCCGCTTTCTCCGGGCCAACGCGGACAAGTATGAGATCGATCCCGACCGCATCGGCGTCATGGGAAGGTCCGCGGGCGGACATCTGAGCGCCATGGCCGGCATGAACACCGACAACTTTGAATCCGAGGAGTGGTCCGAATTCTCCTCCCAGGTTCAGGCCGCCTACGACATGTTCGGCCCGGTGGATTTTGTGGCCCTGATGGAGGCGGATGAGATCGCCATGAAGGACCCCAACCACAGATGGAAGACCGTGGAGGACACCCACGCGGGGGCTATCATGGGCGGCGACCCGGCGACCATGAAAGAGCGCGCCAAATCCGCCTGCACCAAATACTACATCAACCCCAAGATGTCTCCCATGCTGATCATGCACGGCGACGCCGATCCCCTGGTTCCCACCGCCATCAGCGAGGAATTCTACCAGCAGATCTGCGATGCAGGCATGGAGGACCGCACCGACCTCTACATCCTGAAGCACGCCGGCCACGGCACACCGGAGTTCTTCCAGCCGGAGACCAAGAAGATCGTGGTGGAATTTTTTGACCGGTATCTGAAATAAATAGTGAATTCAACGAAAAAGAGCTCCTCATTGGAGCTCTTTTTCCGTCTCTCTTTTCATTTTGCACTGTCTGAAGCGCTCCGCCGTCGTCTCGATGGCCCCCGTGGGGCAGACTGCCCGGCAGTCGCCGCAGCGGATGCACTCCACGCTGTTGGGCTTCTCCCACACCGGGATATCCATACCGCAGGCCTTTTGGCAGGCGGAGCACTTCACGCACTTGTCCTCGTCCACCCGCAGCCGGTACAGGGCGATGGGGTTGAACCATCCGTACACAGCCCCCAGGGGACAGAGATACTTGCAGAAGGGGCGGTAATATTTCACCGACAGGAGAACCACCGCCAGCAGAACGGCAAACTTCCAGCCAAAGAGCGCTCCCGCCGCGGAGCGGAAGCTCGGATTTGCCGCCAGCAGGGGCAGTCCCCCCAGCAGAGTCCCGCTGGGACAGATGTACTTGCAGAACCAGGGTTCCCCCATGCCGGTGACCGTCACTGCCACCGTGGCCGGCAGGATCAGCACAAACAGGGCCAGCACCCCATATTTCAGATAGACCAGGGCGCTGTGGCCCGGCAGATTCTTTCTCTTGCGGAAAATGGGGATCCGGTGCAGCAGATCCTGCACCAGCCCGAAGGGGCACAGCCATCCGCAGATAAACCGCCCCAGGCAGGTGCCAAAGAGGATCAGGAAGCCAAACACGTAGCAGGACACCTGAAACTTCCCGCTGTCCATCACCGCCTGGAGAGAGCCGATGGGACAGGCTCCCAGGGCGCCCGGGCAGGAATAGCAGTTTAGCCCCGGCACACAGACAGACTTCAGCTTTCCCCGGTAAATCTTCCCCTCCAGAAATCCTAAAACGTAGCCATTGGTGAGGGCGAACCAGGCGGCCTGGACCCAATGGCGCATCACTCTGCCCTTTTTCTTCTCAGCCAATGCCGATGCACTCCATGCAGATATTGGCGGCCTTGGTGAGCACCAGGGCCACCTCTCCCCGGAAGATTCCCGCTGCCAGGAGAATCACCCCGGCGCACAGGAGAGCCAGGCGCAGAGCTGTCCGTCCTCCGCCCGCGAAATCCCCGCGGTTCTCTCTCCTGCCCCTCATCCTTCCTCCTGACCCGCCTGGGCCAATTTCTCCTCGATCACCTGAATCCAGGCGTCCTTATCCTTCGCACCTATATCCGCAAGGCCGATCTGCTGCCCTTTGCTGTCCACAAAGATGGTGGTGGGGACTCCCGTCACCCTGGGCAGAAGATCCGTGAATATCTCCCCCACAGGCACAATGTGAAGGTAGTCCGCCCCGGTCTCCTGGGCATCCGCCTTGGCTGTCTCCACCACATCCTCCAGAATCTCACCGTCCAGATTCACCGCGTCGGTACAGATCCCCACGATCTGAAATCCCTTATCCGCATACTCGTCTGAGATCTCCCCCAGATCCGGCATCTCCTGGAGACAGGGGCCGCAGAAGGTTCCCCACAGATTGATCATGGTCACATCGCAGTCCGCAAAAATGCTCTCGTCCACCGGATTTCCGTCCAGATCCTGGGCTGTAAAATCCTCAAACACCGTCACCTGGCGGCTGGACTCCCCGCCGCTCTCCCCCTGCCCGCAGGCCGTCAGCGCCCCAAGCAGTGCAGCCATACCTGCTGCCGCCATCCACTTTCTGTTCATCTTCATATTTCTGACCTCATGCCTCCTTTTTTCTCTTTCTCTCCCGGCGCTTCTGCCGGTTCCTCTCGTTTCGCTTTTTCTTCTCCTCGTCTCTCCGAACGCTGATCTCCGCCGCGCCCTCCTCATCCACCGGCTTGATGGTCTTCACCACAAAGACCGTCCCGTCCTCCGTCCGCTTTATGCGCAGTTTCCCCTTGTGGAGGCCGTGTTCCCTGCAGGCGGACAGGCACAGATACGCCCTCTGCCCCGACGGAAACCAGCGGATCTTCTTCTTCATGGTCTTCTGGCAGACTGTGCAGACCATATCCGTCACCCGCCGGTCGCCGATGGCGTCCTCCCGGGACGGGAAGGTCCTGGACACGTACTTGGTGTATCCCGGGAACCGCAGAAATACCTCCTCCTTGCGGTTCTCCGGAAGCCGGTAATAGTCGATGGAGATAAACGGCTCCGCCTTCTCCCAGTCCAATTTCTCCATCACCCGCGCCGTATAGCAGGCGTCGTCAAACGCCTGGTGAAACGGCCGGTCCTCAGGGATTTCCAGCTCCCTCACCGCCGTGTCCAGGGCCGTCTTCTCTTCCCCATTTTTCCTAAACAGGCTGTACAGCTTCTGCACATCGTAGTAGAGAAGCGGCTTGGGAAACGGATTTTCCATCCCGAAATAGGCGATATTTCTCTGAAGCTCCGTCAAGTCCATGGGGCCCCAGGTGCAGTAGACCGCGTCCGGCCCGCACCACTCCTCAAAGTCCCTCATAACCGTCTCAAAGGGCTGGCCCTTCGCCTTCAGCTCGTCCATGGTGATATGGGTCACCTGAGAAATCTTATAATGAAGTTCCCGGTAGACCTGAGGGCGCACCAGGCGGTTGAACTCCGAGATGATTTCCAATTTATCATTTAACTTCACTGCCCCGATCTCGATGATCTCAAAGGTGAGATTTCTCTCCGGCAGTTCCCTCCCGCAGGGGTTCTGATTCCATTCTAAATCTAGTACTACGTATTCTCTCATAATGGGTAAATTATATAATAGATTCACAGGAAAAACAAGGCCGGCCCTCTCAGGCCGGCAGTCTCCTCGTATATTTTACCGTTTCCCGGACCACGTAGGCAGCTGTCAGCGCCTCCGTCAGGGGCATGGCGAGCCATATGGCATCCGCCCCGAAGAGCAGGGGCAGCAGGTAGATGAAGATGCCGCTCACCGCCAGTCCCCGGCCCACCGACACCACAAACGCCGCCCCGGGCTCCATGAGAGCCTGGAAATAGTAAGTGGAAAATACGTTGGCCGGCAGCAAGAGGAAGGAGATCCCGTACATGCGGAAAATCGCCGGCGCGATGGCCAGCACCTCCTCCGTGGGGGCCATGAAAATCCGGATAAACCCGTTGGGAACCGCCATGGCAAGCCCCGTCCAGATCAGGCCGAACACCGCCGCCGTCCCCAGGGCGTACTTTAAAGTCTCTCGGATTCTTCCCCCCAGCCCGGCGCCGAAATTGGTGGAGAGAATCGGCTGGGCCGCCTGCCCCACGCTGTAGGCGCAGCACTGGACAAAGGTGCTGATGTTGACAATCACCCCGTACACCGCCAGGGCGTTGGTGCCCAGATATTTCATAATCTGGCGGTTGAAGAGGATGGTGAGAATTCCCATGGCCACATCGATGAAGAAGGTGGAAAATCCCGTGACGCAGATTCTCCTCAGCTTGTCCCCCAGCCGGGCGGGGCGCACCAGCCGTAGAGTATTTTTCTTCGTAAAGAAATGGGCCAGCAGCACCGCGAAGGTGATGGCCGAGCCCACGGCCGTGGCCAGACCGGCGCCATATGCCCCCATATCGCAGACAAACACGAAGAAATAGTCCCCGAATATGTTGAAAATTCCTCCCGCCAGCACCGCCGCCGTGGCCAGCCCCGGGTTCTTGTCGTTGCGCAGGTAGGCGGAGAGCATCTGGTTGAGCAGGAACAGGGGCACCGCAAATTTGATGGGGGCCACATAGGCTCTCGCCAGCTCGAGGGTGTGATCCCCGGCCCCGAAGGCCACCAGAAGTGGCTCGTCGAACAGGGCGATGAGCACCCAGATCGAGGAGGCCAGCACCGCCGACCCGATGACGGAGGCGGTAAAATACTCATTTGACTCCCGCTCTCTCCCCTGGGCGGAACCCCGGATCATGCTGAAGAGGACCGACCCGCCGATTCCCATCAGCAGGCCGATGCTGTAGATGATGTTCCAAATCGGGGCCACCACCGCCAGCGCCGCCGAGCCGTCGGGTCCGTGGTACTGACCCACCATGGCCATGTCCACCACCGCGTAGATGGACGAGATCAGCGTGCTGCCGAAGGACGCCGCCAGGTAGCGGAAATAGATGGTCTTGATTTTGCTGTTCAAAAAATCCATGGAAAATAACTCTCCTTAAAATTTCTCCCAGTGGATTCTCTCCTCCGGCAGGTCCTCCAGCCTTCTGGCCTCCGGGTGCACCGCCGGCATGCCCAGGGAGAGGATCGCCTCCAGCCGGTATTTCTCCGGGAAGCCCAGAATATTCCTCACCACCTGCTCCGTGCTCTCCCCGTTTACCGTGCGCAGCCTGCCCTGGATCCAGCAGCTGCCCACTCCCAGGGAGGAGGCCGTCAGGTGCATATTCATCATGGCCGCAGAGCAGTCCTCCGTCCACACATCCGTCTTCTCCTCGTCCCCCAGCACCACGACGGCGCAGTCCGCTCCCTTTAACATCTCCGCCGAGCCTTCCCTGCACTGGGAGAGCTTATTTAAGGTTTCCCGGTCACGGACCACCACAAACTCCCAGGGCTTGGCGTTGTGCCCGCTGGGCGTCAGAAGCCCCGCCTGGAGAATCTGCTTTAAGCTCTCCTCGGGGACTCTCTCCCCCGTGTATCTGCGGATGCTGCGCCGCTCCATCAAAAGTTCCACCATGGTCTTTTCCATCAAGTGTGCCTCCTTCTCTCTGACAATCGTCTCATTCAAATCTGTATTCTGAGGATAAACCTCCTTCTGCCCATTATAATCGATAAAGAGAACCCGCGCCACTTGAATTTTCATATTGACGAATCCCATGGATTGACGGAAAATAGAGCTATTCTTGTGAATTATTTTTCGTGAACAGTGAGGAAATTTTATGAAACTGCATTCTATATTCAGTCATACTGCTGCCGCCCTGGCGCTCTCCGCTCTCCTTCTCTCCGGGTGCGGCTCATCCCGCTACCATGACCCGGATCTGACGGCGGCCTTCGCGGCCCAGGAGACGACCCAGGAGGCGGCCCAGGGAACGACCCAGGAGGCGGCCCAGGGAGCAGCCCAGGGGGCGGCCCAGGAAACTTCCCACGGGCCGGGAGCGAATATTCCCGCCGTGCCGGAGACCTCCCCCGAGGCGGACTCCCCCGCCAATCCGGAAGCCTCCTCCGGCCCGGACTCCCACAGGCCGGAAATTCCCGCGGAGGCTGAGCCGCAGCCCGTCCGCCTCCTTTTCTCCGGCGATATCTACCTCTCCGACCACGTGTTAAACGCCTACGACCGGGCAGGAGACATCTCAGGGGTTCTGGACGACGGCTACCGCTCCCTCATCGGGGAGGCGGACTATTTCGCCGCCAACCAGGAATTTCCCTTCAGCAGCCGGGGACAGCAGGCGCCGGATAAGCAGTACACCTTCCGGCTGCCGGAAAGCCGCGTCTCCCTCATGAACGAGATCGGCGTGGATCTGGTCACCCTGGCCAACAACCACGCCCTGGATTTCGGCACCGACGCCCTCCTGGACACCGTGAGCACCCTGGATCAGGCCGGCATTCTCCACGTGGGGGCCGGAGCCGATTCGGAGGCGGCCAGACAGCCGGCCATCGTGGACGTGAACGGTGTCCGGGTGGGCTTTATCGGGTCCTCCCGGGTCATCCCCGTGGCCTCCTGGACGGCGGGCGCCTCCTCCCCCGGCATGCTCACCGCCTACGATCCGGCCCTTCTGGTGCAGACCATCCAGGAGACCCGCCCCCTCTGTGACTACCTGGTGGTGCTCATCCACTGGGGCGTGGAGCGGGCGGAAATGCCGGTGGACCATCAGACCTCCCTGGGCCGTCAGTGCATCGACGCTGGGGCCGACCTGGTGGTGGGCAGCCATCCCCACGTTCTCCAGGGCATCGAATACTACCGGGGAAAACCCATTGTCTACAGCCTGGGAAATTTCATCTTCGGCAGCAGCATTCCCCGCACTGCCCTGCTGGAAGTCTCCCTCACGCCTCAGGAAACGTCCTCCGACGCCTCCCAGGACTCCCCCCAGGACGCCTCCCGAGACGCGAATGTCTCCCCGGACGCCTCCCTGACCCTTCACCCCGGCACCTCATCCGGCGGCTTCACCAGGATGGTCACTGAGCCCGCCAAAAAGGAAGAGTTTTTCCAGTACATAGAGGGAATTTCTTTTGATATTTCCATCGACGAGAGCGGAGCGGTCACTCCGCCGTCCGACACACAGGAGGATTTGCAGAAATGATAGGAATTGGAACCATCGCCAACACCGGCGCAGTCATCGCCGGCGGCTTGGTGGGAATGCTTTTTAAACGGGGACTGTCCCAGAGATTTCAGGACACCATCATGCAGGCCATCGGCCTGGCCGTCATGTTCATCGGAATCTCCGGCGCCTTAGAAAAAATGTTCACCGTCCAGGGGAGCGGCCTGAGCGCGGACGGCACCATGATGTGCGCCGTCTCCCTGGCGGCGGGGGCTGTGATTGGAGAATGGCTGAACATCGAGCGCCGCTTTGTCAAATTCGGCGACTGGCTGCGGAAGAAATCCGGCCGGGAAAAAGACTCCAAATTTATCGACGGCTTCGTCATGACCACCCTCACCATCTGCGTGGGAGCCATGGCCGTCATCGGCCCCCTGCAGGACGGGCTGGCAGGGGACCCGTCCATGCTGTACACCAAGGCGATCCTGGATGGAATCATCGTGGCCATCTTCTCCGCCGCCTTCGGGGTGGGGGCCGTCTTCTCCGCCATCCCCCTGCTCCTGTTCCAGGGCAGCATCACCCTGTTGGCCAGGGGAATTCAGGTATTTCTCACCACTCCCATGATCGACAGCATGTCCATGCTGGGCTCCATGCTCATCTTCTGCGTGGGCGTCAACATGATCTTCCCCGTAAAGATCAAAGTCGCCAACCTGCTGCCGTCCCTGGTCATAGTGATTCTCTACACGGCCTGGCTGGGATAAGACGAAATCAGGCTCCCAGAATCCGGCTCTCAGAGGCCAGATCCCAGGAACCAGATCCCAGGAGCCTGCACCTTACCAGCCCTGATTCAAGCACTCTCCGTTGGTCTCAATCACATGCTTATACCAGTCGAAAGAATCCTTTCTCAGGCGCTTCAGGGTTCCATTTCCCTCGTTGTCCTTGTCCACGTAAATGAATCCGTAGCGCTTCTTCATCTCCCCGGTTCCCGCAGAGACAATGTCGATGGGACCCCAATAGGCATATCCCATCACTTCCACTCCATCCTTGATCGCCTCCTGCAGGGCCTTCAGATGCTCTCTCAGATAGTCGATGCGGTAGTTGTCGTGGATTTTTCCATCCTCCACCACGTCCACCGCTCCCAGGCCGTTCTCCACCGGGAAAAGCGGCACCTGATACCGGTCATACACCTCATTTAACGTGTAGCGGAATCCCAGGGGATCGATCTGCCAGCCCCAGTCGCTGGTCTTCAAAAACGGGTTGGGGGTGTTCTGCTCGCCGCCGGTGTCGAAGAAGGACGGCTTGCCCGCCTCGTGGGCCGTGGTCTTATAGTAGCTGAAGGCCAGGAACTGGCTGGGATACTGCCGGATCACCTCCAGATCCCCCTCTTCTATCTCAAGCTCCACGCCCTCCTCCTTCCACACTCTCTCAATGTACCCCGGATAATAGCCCCGGATCATCACATCGGAGAAGAACAGGGATTTGCGGCGGATATCCATGGTCTCAAACACCGCCTGGGGATCGCAGTTGTAGGGGTAAATGTTGCTGAGGGACAGCATGCACCCGATCTGCGCGTCGGGGATGATCTCATGGCACAGCTGATTGGCCTTCGCGCTGGCCACAAACATGTGGTGGGCTGCCTGATAGATCAGGTTCTGCCTGGTTTTCCTGTCCTCTGAGCCGTCAAAAATCACCCCCGCCACATAATCCGCATTTCTGCGCATGTTGTTGATCTCGTTGAAGGTGAGCCAATATTTTACCTTATCCTTGTACCGGCGGAAAATGGTCTCGCAGAAGCGCAGATAAAATTCAATGAGCCTGCGGTCCCGCCATCCCCCGTATTTCTCCACCAGGTTCACCGGCATTTCGTAGTGGGAAATGGTCACCAGCGGCTGAATGCCATACTTCAGCAGCTCGTCAAACAGGCTGTCATAAAACTCCAGACCCTTCTCGTTGGGCGTCTCCTCCTCGCCGCAGGGGAAAATTCTGGTCCAGTGGATGGAGGTGCGGAACACCTTAAATCCCATCTCCGCAAACATGGCCACATCTTCCTTGTATCTGTGATAGAAATCGATGGCCTCCTTCTGGGGGTAATAGATTCCCTCCACAGGTCTTCCCCGGAACTTGTGGTGGAAGCCGTAGGGGAAGCAGGACGCCAGATCCAGACCCTTTCCGTCCTCCAGCCACGCGCCCTCCGCCTGATTGGCGGCGATGGCTCCTCCCCAGAGAAATCCCTCTGGGAACTGGTCCCTGTACTTTGACTGGTACTTCATATGATATCCTCCTTCTATTATTTTTCCTCATTTCCATGTTTTTCGCTGCCATCATAGCACAGGGAAATATATTTGTAAAATCAATTATTTAGTTATAATATATTTATAAAACCATTATTTAAAAAGGATATGTGCGAAGATTAATCTGTTTCTTCCGCCTAAAATAATGATATACTCAATGAAAATACACTCTGGGAGGAAACTGGAAATGGATAATCAAAAAATATTTCAGATGCCCTTTTCTGCAATCTGGCCGCTGCTGGAACAGAAGGCGCTGCGCAAGGGGCGGACAGCTGCGGAGGTAATCACAGTCACCCAATGGCTGACCGGTTACGGGGAAGAGGATATTCACAGAATGCTGGAGGATGGAACTGCATATGGAGACTTTTTTCGGAACGCACCCGCGATGAACCCCAACCGCTTTCTCATCAAAGGGTCCATCTGCGGCGTAAAATTAGACAGCATCGAGGACCCGCTGATGCGGGACATCCGCTATCTGGATAAGCTCATCGATGAGTTGGCGAAGGGAAAGGATTTATCAAAAATATTGAGGACATGACTGGCATCGGTTCTGTCTTAAAGGAATTGTGAATCATTTTAATCTGTAATAGCAGATGTTCTTTCCAGCACCCTCCCGTTTCAATTCTCCAGCGGCCACCAATTTCCGCAGCGCCCCCTCGATGGAGTTGATGCTGAGGGAGGGACAGAGTTCCCGGATGTCCTGCTTGGTAAACCGGCCGACCTTCTCCATGGTGACTCGGCGCACAGTCTCCAGGGCAGGAAGTTTGGTCTCCACCAGAGCAAAGCGATCTGCAAAATCTTTGCAGGCGGAAAGAATGATTCCCAGCAGATACTTGATGAACGGAACCACATCTTCAGTGCCATCGTACCACCCGAACTGGGCCTGCCGCTTCACCTGGTAGAACAAAAATGCGTCGGTACAGGCTTTGATGTAGCTCAGCACTGTCTCCGGCGACACGGACCGGCCTTCGCTTTTTAGATACTTGGAAATGGCGGTGGAGGAGAAGGCAGTACCTATATTAGAAGTCACATAGGCAATGATCCGTTCCAGCATATCCACATCCCGGATGTTATTTCGTTTGACGATATCTTTGAGTTCCACGGAGCCCCACAGGTCCCGCAAATACTGGCGGCTGGCCGTTTCGTCATAGCGGAGGTTGGACAGGTATGGCATACCGCCTGCAGTCAGATACTTGCTGAAGCACTGGCGGTTATCTGCATTCGGGCAGACAGTGTGGTACAGCTCGATAAACTCCGCAAAGGAGAAGGGATAGACCACAAACTCCACATATCGCCCGGCCAGATAGGTCGCCAATTCGCCGGAAAGCAGCTTTGCATTGGAACCGGTGATGTAAATATCGCAGTCCAGCTCCACGCGAAAAGAATTGATACATTTTTCCCAGGCGTCCACCTCCTGTATTTCGTCAAAGAAAAGATAGACCTTGCCTTTGATTTCCGAAGCCCGGCGAATGATTTCATCATGGAGCGCCACGGCGGTACAGAGATGGGCGTTGCTCATATTCTCAAAGTTGATAGAGATAAACTGACTGCTGTCCACACCGGAGGCGCATAGCTCCTCTTTAATCAGGTCCAGCATAACCGACTTGCCGCTTCGGCGGATACCTGTCAGGACTTTTACCAAGTCGTTTCCGATGAAAGGACGGATACGGCTCATATAGGTCTCCCGTTTAATCATATTGATCTGCCTCCCTCCTTGGGTTGTTCTTATGATATCACGGATATACTGGATTTCCAAATAATAAATATGATTTTTAACGGTT
>MHCFR05601__coassemble_1504_pt1 | contig 13855 bp, 11 predicted proteins | sample MHCFR05601__metabat2_high_PE_003 | metagenome-assembled genome bin MHCFR05601
GCACTTGGTGTGCATGATCTTGATCTCCTTGGCCGTCGCCTTCATCATCTTGGTGTTGGAGAGGGCTACGCCGGATTTGTACTGCTCCAGGTTGGCGATGGTGGTGTTGAATGTCAGGTCGCCCTTCAAGAACAGTCCGTTGGCCTTACGTTCCTCTGTGATCATGGCAAAGCCGTGCTCGATGGCCTCCTTGGCGCTGTTGAAGTTCATGAGGCGGTTGTTGAAGTACACACGTCCCGCTGCTCTGGTGCGGACACCGAATATGGTCTCCAGAAGCTCTGTACGTCCGGCGCCTACCAGGCCGTACAGGCCGAAAATCTCGCCCTGCCGCACATCGAAGGTGATGTCCTGCAGATGGGGTTCAAACTTGGTGGATAGATGCTGCACAGACAGGATCACATCCCCCGGCGTATTGTCCACCGGCGGGAACCGGCTCTCCAGGGAACGTCCAACCATGGCTGTGATCAGCTCATTCATGTTGGTCTCCTTGGAGCTCTTGGTCATAACCAGATTTCCGTCTCGGAGAACGGAGATCTCATCACAGATCTCGAAGATCTCATCCATCTTGTGAGAAATGTAGATCAGAGCCACGCCCTGGGACTTTAACATTCTCATCATCTCGAACAGCTTGTCAACCTCCTGAACCGTCAGGGAGGAGGTGGGCTCATCCAGCACGATTACCTTGGCGTTGTAGGAGATTGCCTTGGCGATCTCACACATCTGACGCTGGGATACGGACATATTCCGCATCGGCTGGGTCAGGTTGACAGTCATTCCCAGCTTACGAAACAGCTCGGAAGCTTTTTTCTTCATTCTGCCTTCATCAATCACGCCCATGGAATTGACGGGGTAGCGTCCCAGGAACAGGTTGTCGATGACGTTTCTCTCCAGACACTGGTTCAGCTCCTGATGCACCATGGCCACTCCGTTCTCCAGAGCGTCCTTGGGGCCTGAGAAGCTGATCTCCTTGCCGTTCAAGAAAATCTTGCCCTCATCCTTCTGATAGGTTCCGAACAGGCACTTCATCATGGTGGACTTACCGGCTCCGTTCTCACCCATAAGTCCCATTACCGTTCCCCGTTTTACATCCAGGTTGATATGGTCAAGCACTCGGTTTCTTCCGAAGGACTTGCACATACCGCGGATTGATAAGACGATATCATCTTTCTTATCTGCCATTCTCTTTACTCCTGTATATACATATTATCAGTTACCTGGGGATGCGGCCTGGGCCGTTTTCCCCTTATAAAGTTATTAGGGAGAATTGCTTCTCCCTAATAACAGGTCATTCTTATGAATCACCGGTTAAGCAACCCTGTGTTCAAGAATTGGAATATTACTGGCTCAGCAGTGCGGTATAGGAAGCCGCGTTGTCCGTCTTAACCATGTTGATGGCGAAAGCGTCATACTGGCTCGGGTTGCCCAGACGGTTGGTGATGTTGGACTCGGTCTGTCCATCGCCGCCGATGTAGTCAACCTTCAGGTTAAGCAGATCGTCGTACTTCTGAAGCAGCGGCTGATAGGTGGAGCTCAAGAAGTTATCAGCTGCGTTGTAGATATCCAGCCATACGATCTTCTCCGGATGCTCAGCAGCGTCAAGCTGGTTGGAAACCGGTGCGTAGGTAACGGTGGAATCTGTGAAATCCTGATAGTTGTCAGCGGTAACTGCTACGTTCAGAGCGTAGTAGGAACGCTCTTCCTCTCTGTATACGTATACGTCGTCGGTCAGAACGTTGCCGGCCTCATCAGCGGTGCCGATACCGGTGTCGATATCTACGCCGTCAAGAGCGTTACGAAGAACACGGAGGGTCAGGTAAGCCTGTACGTCTGCGTGCTGGCTGATGGTTCCGCCGTAGCCCTCAGCGATGGCTGCAACAGCGTCGCTGTTGGCGTCGTATCCGAAGGTGGGAACGCCGTTGTCCTTGGACCAAGCGTTGAACATGGACATGCCCATGCCGTCGTTGTTGGAAACTACTACGTCGATGGAATCACCGAAGGAAGCGGACCAGGTGTTGATGGCGTTTCCAGCGGTAGCTGCATCCCAGGTAGCTCCAGCGGAGTTCTTCATCTCCTGAGAAGCCAGCTCACGAACGATGTAGCTCTTGCCGTTCACCTCCAGGGTTCCGTCCTGAACGATGGTGGCGGTGCCGTCGGTGTTGGTTCCTACGGGGTTGCTGTCGATCTCGCCGTTGGCCTCAACGCCGGTTCCCAGAGCGTTACGAACGCCTCTGGTACGTGCGATGGAGTCGTTGTGTCCGATATCGCCGATGGCGAGAACGTATCCGATGATGCCGTCGCCGTTGCGGTCGATGGTGTCGATGTTGGCCTCGATGTACTCCTTAACCATGGTTCCCTGAAGCTCAGCACCCTGGTTGGCATCGAATCCTACATAGTAGGTGTTGTCGTTAAAGCTCAGCGCTGCCATATCCAGCTCGCCGGTGGAGCTGTTGGAAGGCTGACGGTTGAACCATACAAGGGGCTTATCCTTGTTGGCCACCTCTGCCGCTTCCTCGGTCTCAGCTGCGTCATCTGCTGCTGCGGTGGTCTCCTCAGCTGCTCCGCCCGCTGCAGTGGTCTCCTCGGTGCTGCCGCCGCCGCATGCTGTCAGAGACAGTGCCATGCAGGACGCCAGAGCCAGCGCTGCCGCTTTCTTTGTTAATCTCATTTTTAATTCCTCCCTTTCTCGTTTTTGATTAGGCACTATGACCTATCGATGGTTTGAGTATACCATTATTTTGTGCACATTTCTATATGTTTTTTTTCGATTTGGCTATAATTTTTTTTGGTTTTCAGATGTTTATTTTGAAATATTTTCCTTATCCGCAGTTTTCTGTTCAAATTCTACAATATCCGCAAAATACCCCTGAAAATCAGCTGTCAAAATGATCTGCCGTCACCGGAGTCTGGGCGCTGCGGTAGTATTTGTGGTCCTCCAGCTCCACCCAGTCCTCCACCGGCTCATCCTGGGCCAGGCAGCGGGCGATCTCAAAGATGGTGTCGGCGTAGGAATCCAAATCCTGGTTCACCGTGCCCATGAGCTTTCCCTCCTCCAGGGCCTCCATGCCCTGGGGGGTGGCGTCGATCCCCACCAGCTTGATCTCCCTGGTGATCCCGGCCCGCTCCATGGCGTCCAGGGCTCCCAGGGCCATCTCGTCGTTGTTGCTGATCACCAGCTCGATCTCGTCGGGGTACTCCTCCAGCCACTGCTCCATGAGGGCGGAGGCCTGGTTTCTGTCCCAGTTGGCGATGCCGCCGGTGAGCTTCTCGATGGGAACTCCTCGGTCCTTCAGGGTCTGGATGGACCACTCTGTGCGGATTAAGGAGTCCTGATGGCTGCTCTCCCCCTCTAAAAGCACGTATTTGACCACGCCATCCCCGTTTAAATCCAGGCTGGAGTGGTCCGCGTCGTAGGCGTCCGCCACGATGGTCCCCTGGATCACCGCCGACTCCTTGGCGTCCGCCCCCACGTAGTAGAGCTTGTCCCAGCGATTCATGTCCTCCTCCACCGGCTCCCGGTTGAAGAACACCACCGGCACATCCGCCTCCATGGCCCGGTCTATGATGTCGCTGGCCGCGGAGCGGTCCACGATGTTGATGCACAGGGCGTCGCAGCCCAGGGAGATAAAGCGCTCCACCTGGCTGTTCTGGACGCCCTGGTTGTCCCTGGCGTCCACAATGTCCATCACCACCTTGATCCCCGTCTCCTGCTCATACTCCTTCACCCTGTCCTCCAGCTCCGCCCGCAGGGTGCTCACAAAGGCGTCCTCCCAGCGGTACACGGACACCCCCAGGCGGATGGAATCTCTCTCCTCCTCGCTCTCCTTCTCCCCGCAGCCGGACAGGACGAACGCCGCCGGCAGAATCCACAGGCAGCCCCAAAGCAATTCTCTTCTCACGGCAGATTCCTCCTTCTCAGTCCATGGGATAGAGCATGGCCTCATACTTCTTATCCCGCATATTTTCCTTCGTTATATAGTAGTAGTTCATCCGCACCGGCTCCTTCACATCCCCGTCCCGGATGGCCTCTACGGCCCGCTCCACGCTCAGATAGCCGGCGGTGTACTGGTCATAGGTCACCAGGCCGTCGATGACGCCCGCGTCCAGGCTGTTTAAGAGGGATGTGGTGGATCCCAGGCCGTAGACGCCGGACAGCTGCTCTCTGCAGGAGGCGTCGGATTTTAAATACTCCGCCAGGCCCGTCAGGCTCTCCCGGTCCAGGGCGATCACCGCCGCCCCGGGGAGCTGGTCCGCTGCCGCCGCAAACTGCGCGGCGGCCTCCTCCCGGTTCTCCCCGGAGAACTGCCACTCCCTCTTCTCCTCGTACTCTGCCCCCTGGCTCTCCAGCACATCCAGCACTCCTTCCAGGACCTGGTCCGTCCTCCCCTCCTCCCCGAGGGAGGAGAGAAGCCAGAACCTGGTCCCCTCAGGGACCTCCTCCAGGGCCTTCTCGGCCAGCAGGCGTCCCGCCTGGAAATTGTCCACGTAGATCCTGGCGTTTACCCCGGGGTGATCCTCCCCGGCTCCCAGCACCACCAGCGGAGTCTCCGGCCATTTCCCCTGGATCGCGCCCTGAAATGCCTCCGCGTCCACGGGGATCACCACCACGGCGTCCGCTCCGTCCCCCACCTCCCGGTCCACCAGCTTAGTCTGCTCCTCCTGGCTGACCTCCTCGTAGAGGGTGATGTAGCTGGTGTCCGCGTAGTAGTCCCTGGCCGCCTGGTCCACGCCCTTCTTAAAATTCTGATAATAGGTGTCATTCACGTCGTCCAGCACGATGGACACGGTGTGGATCTCCCTCACCTTCTCCTTGATGATCAGATCCGTGGAGGAGGCCAGATACAGAAATACCAGCAGGACGGCGCTGGCCGCCCAGAGAATTTTCCCTCTCACCGACATCATCTCCCCTCCTTTTCCTGGATCTCGCTGTAGGGCACCGCCGGCAGGTGGATGATCACATCCGTCCCCTCATCCGGCTCCGACTGGATTTTCAGGCCGTAGGCCTCCCCGAAATACAGGCGGATCCGCTCGTTGACGTTGCGCACCCCGATGCCGGAGCCGCGCCTGGACGGCACGTGGCCGGTGTCCTTGAAGAGATTCTCCACCTGCTCCTCCGTCATGCCCAGGCCGTTGTCCCGCACCATGAGGTAGAGGTCATCCCCCTCTCTCCAGACGCGGATGAGGATCTCTCCGTCCCCGTCCATGAACTCCATGCCGTGGTAGATGGCGTTCTCCACCATGGGCTGCAGCATCAGCTTCAAGCTGGCCAGCTCCAGCACCTCCTCGCCGGCTTCGATCTCGTAGGTGAATTTATTTTTAAAGCGCATCTGCTGGATCATCAGATAGTTGCGCACGTGCTCCAGCTCGTCCTTCACGGTGATGATGCTCTTGCCCCGGCTCAGGCTGATGCGGAAGAACCGGGCCAGGGCCGTCACCACCCGCACCGCGTCCGTCTTCTTCTCGTTCTCGATCATCCACACGATGATGTCCAAGGTATTGTAGAGAAAGTGGGGGTTGATCTGGGACTGAAGGGTGTCGAACTCGCTCTTTCGCTTGGACTCGTGCTCCGCCACGATGTCCGCCATCAGCTGGCGGATCCTCTGGGCCATGCCCTGGATGGACCGCCCCAGGCTGCGGATCTCCGCGGAGCCGCCGATGTACACCGGGGCGTCCAGCTCTCCGTTCTCCAGGCGGCTGACGGATTTCTCCAGCTCATTGATGGGATCGGTGATCCTGGAGGAGATGTAGGCGTTGATCATGGCCAGGATGAACAGGAAGAGCACCACGATAAAGATGGCGAACAGCCTGGTCTTCAGCACATTCAGGCTCATGCTGTCCGTGGGACTCACTCCCACCGCCTTCCAGCCGGTGTAGCCGATGGAGCCCACGGTGGTGATCCTCTCCTCCCCCTCAAAGCGGTCCCGGTAGCTGCCCTCCCGCAGCCCCGACACCCGCAGGTTGTCCTCCTCCACCAGGCCGGCGTTGATCAGCTGCGCCTTGGGGTGGCAGATGATCTCCCCGCTCCCGTCCATGAGGTAGAGGTAGCCCTCGTCGCCGATGGAGACCTCCCCCACGATCTGCTCCAGGCTGTCGTACTTGATGTCGATGAGGAGGACGCCCTGGGTGGTGAAGGGGCCGTCGGTGATCTCCACCGCCCGGGAGACGGAGATCACCCACTTGTACTGGGTCTCGCTCCCGTCGAAGAGGGACTGCACATGGGGGGAGGAGAAATGGAGGTTCTCCGGCCGCTCCAGGGTCTGGGTGAACCACTCCTCCTTGGAGAGGTCCATGTGGGGCTTCATCCTGGCCGCCGGGACCACCTCCAGCATCTGCCCGTCGTTGCCGAAGACGGCGATGCTCTCCACGCTCCCCTTGTTGTTGTCGTAGAGGAGCTGCAGTTCCTGGTGGATGGACTCCTGGGACAGGTCCGCATTTTTGATGACGCCGTAGTACAGGGAGTCCGACAGCTTCATGATGGTCTGCAGAAAGGACTCCACCGACCGGCTCACCTGCCGCACCAGATTTTCACTCTCCACCTCCATGGACATGTTCAGCTGGTTGGTGAACCGGGTGTTTAGGGACAGGGCGATGAGAATTCCCATCACCAGGGCCGTCACGGTAAAATAGCTGAAAATGGAATAGCGGATGCTTCTTCCCTCCAACCTGTTTTTCATCTGAATCTCCTTTTACTTGGCTCCCCGGTACTTGGTGGGGGAGACGCCGAATCGTTTCTTGAACACGTAGCTGAAATAGTTCTGCTCCTGGTAGCCCACCTTGGAGGCGATGATGTAGGTCTTGTCGTCAGTCTTATTTAACAGCTCCACCGCCCGATTCAAGCGCACCTCCGTGAGGTAGGCGATGTAGGTCTGTCCCGTCTCCTTTTTGAACATGGTGGAGAAATAGGCCGGGCTCATGTGGAGATGGCGGCAGATCTTCTCCACCGACAGCTCCGGGTCGCTGTAGTTCTCCTCGATATACTGCTTGGCCTCCCGGATCATGTTCTTGGCCGTGTTGTCACGCTCCTGGCCCAGGGCGTCCCCGATGCGGCAGGCCACCCGGATCAGCCAGTTGTAGAAGTCCTCCCGCTTGTCCATCTGGGCCAGGACCTCGAAGTAGTCCCGGTCCGTGCCGAGAATCTCCGACAGGCTCAAGTCGTACTGCTGCACCAGCTGGATCACCGTGCTGGCCACGCTGAGGATGTAGGCCTGGTACTGGAGAATGTGGACTTTGGCGTCCATGCGGCCGGCGATGGCCCGGGCGGCCGCCTCGATCTTCTCCCGGGGGCCGAACTTGATGGCCGCCACCAGATCCGACTCCTCCTTCTGGTCCAGCTGGAGCTTTCCCCGGTTCACCGGCTCCACGTCGTTGATGTAGATGACGCCCCCCTCGCCCACGATGGCCCGGTATCCCAGGGCATCCACCGCCGTCTGGTAGGAGCGGCCCATCCGGTCCAGGGAGGGACTGCTCACCCCCACCCCGGCGGTGACGGCGACCTCCAGCACCTTGCGGCACTCCTTGCAGATGTCATTCAGCAGCTCGATGAATCCCGTCTGGGTGTTGGTCTCGTCGATGGCGGCGATGAGGACCATCTCCCGGAAGGAGTTGAAGATCACAAAGCGGCAGTAGGGCTTTAATTTTTCCTCCATCAGCTGCTTCACGGAGATGGGGATCAGCTCCTGCTCCTGGTGTAGGGAGCTGGTGCCGTTGCCGTGCTCCTCCCCCGGCTCCACATGGATGACCGCCACCACCCACTTGGAGGCGCCCAGGATGTCCACCTCGTACTCCTTCAGCTTCTCCTCCGCCGTCTCCGCGGCCACACTGCCCGTCACCAGAGTGTTGAGAAAATGCTCCCTCATGAGGGGCAGGCTGGCCACGTAGCGCTCCCGCAGAAGGTCCACGTCCCGGCGCATGGCGATCTCCTCGTCCAGGTTCCTGCGGATCTTCTTCAGGATGGCTGTCATCTCCTCCACGTTCACCGGCTTTAAGATGTACTCCGTCACATTCAGCTGGATCGCCCTCTGAGCGTACTCGAAGTCGTCGAAGCCGGAGAAGATCACCACCTTGGTGGAGGGGTAGCGCTGACGGATTTTCTCTGTCAGGGTCAGGCCGTCCATGTAGGGCATCCGGATGTCGGTGACCACCACGTCCGGCTCCAGAAGCTCCAGCTTCTCCAGAGCCTCCTCCCCGTTCTCCGCGTCCCCCACCACCTCAAAGCCGGCGTCCGCCCAGTCAATTTTCTTGATAATGCTCTTGCGGACCTCCTCCTCGTCGTCCACCAGCATGATTTTGTATAAGCTCATCCCAAAGTCCTCCTGTATAGAAACGTCAGGCACACCGCCAGCACAAGTCCCAGCCACTGGGAGCCGTACATCAGCCGGTTGGCCCGCGCAATATCCTCCGCCTTCACCGGGCGGTCGTCGTCACCGATCAAGGGCTTTTTCACCAGACTGCCGAAATACCAGGCATCCCCCGCCAGCTGCACATGGAGAATGCCTGCGCAGGCCGCCTCCGTCTGGGCGGAGTTGGGGCTTTTGTGATTTTTTCTGTCCCTGAGAAAGATTCTCCAGCCATTTTTCCCGTCCATCCCAGAGAGAAAAGCCGCCCCCAGCATCAGGAGGGCAGAGATCCGGGACGGGAGAAAGTTGGCCGCGTCGTCCAGCCGGGCCGCCGCCCGGCCGAAGTATTCGTATCTCTCATTGTGGTATCCCACCATGGAGTCCATGGTGTTGATCCCCTTATAGAGGAAGCCGAGCACCGGCCCGCCCAGGGCCATGTAGAGCAGGGGCGCGATGACCCCGTCGGAGGTGTTCTCCGCCACCGTCTCCACCGCCGCCCGGATGATTCCCTCCCGGCTCAGGGGCTTCGTGTCACGGCCCACAATCATGGATACGGCGAATCGGGCCTTCTCCACATCCCCCTCCGCCAGGGCATCGTACACCTTCATGCTCTCATCCCTCAGGGATTTTGCCGCCAAGAGCTGCCAGCACATGGCGCTTCCCAGGAGGAAGCGGAGAGCCGGGTGGACCTGTCCCGCCGCCCACAGAAGCAGGGCCGGAATCCCCCCGGAGAGGATCAGCACAAAGGCGCAGAGCGCCGCCCCTCCCGCCAGTTCCCCTCTGGCCGTCTTTGGAAAAATGGCCCGCAGCCATCTCTCCCCCGACGCAATCCATGTCCCCATGGTGCGCACCGGATGGTACCAGCCCTGGGGATCCCCCAGCAGCCGGTCCACCGCCATTCCAACCATCAGCATTCCCATGATCTGTCTCATTCTCTGTCCCCCTGCAAGTCATTTTATAGGATGGGCCGGACCGCGCACACGGCGGCGACCGCCATCAGCTGCCACAGCTCCGCTCTCTGGAGAAAATATCCCGCCAGGTCCCCGGTGATCCCGCCAAACTCCGCCAGGGCCATCCGCCGGTAGCAGATAAATGCCAGGGCGGCGGCCAGGGTGCAGGCGGCGGCCATCAGAGGCCCGCAGGCGGCGGCCATCAGGCACACCCCCAGGATCCCCCAGAGGGCGGAGGTCCCCCGCACCGTCCGCTCTGCGGCCGTGCGGGAGAAGGAGGCCGCCAGCCCTTCCTTCTTCGCCTTGGGGAAGGATACCACCGCCCAGGCGGAGAGGGCTCGGCTCAGGGTGAAGATCCCCGCCGTCACCCCCAGGCTGCCGTCCGGGATCAGGCTGAAGGCGGCCCCGAAGGCCAGGAGATACATGGAGCAGCGGATCACCGCGAAGGCCCCGGTGTGGGGGTCCTTCAGAATCTCCAGCTTTTTCTCCCGGTCCCCGAAGGAGCAGCGGGCGTCCGCCGTGTCCAGATAGCCGTCCATGTGGATGCCCCCGGTGACCGCCAGGGGGATCAGTGCCCCCAGGCAGACCCTGGCCGTCCCCGGCAGGCCCAAGAGCTCCGCCGCGGCCCCCAAGGCCAGGTAGATGCCCCCGATCACCAGGCCGATGGCCGGGAAAAAGCACATGGCGTACCGCATATGCCCGTCCGTCCAGGATATCTGGGGCATGGGGATCCTGGAATACATGGAAAATGCCACAATCAGGCTTCCGATCCAGCGCATCTCTGCTCCCCCTCTCCCCGGCTCACTGCCCTTTCTGCGCTCTCTTTCTCTGAGCGTTCTGCGCTCTCCTTCTTTAAGCAGACGGGGATGCCGAACACCACCTCCGTCACCTCCCCGGCGAGCTCTGCCAGCCGCCGGTTCACATTTCCCAGAACTTTCATATATTCTTCCGTCTCGCCTCCGTAGGAGAGGCCCCCGGAAAACACGTCGTCCGTCACCACCGTCACCTCCGCCGCGCACTCCGCCAGCCGGCAGATCCCCGCGAGGATCCTCTCCTCCGTCGCCCTCCCCCAGCAAACAGGGTCCGGCTCCCGGCGGTCCTCCCGAAAATACTCGTTGGCCGTCAGGTTGGACAGGCATTCCAGCAGAACGGCGCAGCCCGCGGGGAGCTGGATCTGGTCCAGGTCCAGGGGCTGCTCCAGGGTGGCAAAGCCCTTTCCCGCCCGCATGGCCCGGTGGCGGCGGATCCTGGCACGGCACTCCTCGTCCCAGGGGATCATGGTGGCTATGTAATATCTCTCCCGGATCTCGGAGGCGGCTGTCAGGGACTCGGCGAAGGCGGATTTCCCGCTGCCGCTGCCCCCGGTCACCAGCCTAAGCATGGGAGAACTCCTGGTACTCCTGGATGGAGTTCTCCTGGAAGGTGCTCATCTGGCTGTACACATCCGCCGCCATCTGAAACAGGGGGAGGGCTGCCACCGCTCCCGTCCCCTCGCCCAGGCACATTCCCGCCTGAATCACCGGCTTTAAGCCCAGGGCGGTGAGCACCATGGCCCCCGCCGGCTCCGCCGACACGTGGGAGGCCAGCATGTAGTCCGCACATCCCGGGCACATCCGCTCCGCCGTCAGGGCGGCGGCGGCGGAGATAAAGCCGTCCACCACCACCGGAATCCCGTACATGGCGCCCCCCAGAAAGACTCCCGCCAGGCCGGCGATGTCCAGCCCGCCCAGCTTTTTCAGCACATCCATGGGGTCCTGCCAGTTGGGGCGGTGCAGGGCGATGGCCTTCTCTATGACCTGGACCTTGCGCTCCAGGGACTCGTCGCTCAGCCCGGCTCCCCGTCCGGTGACCGCCCGCACCTCCTTGCCCAGGAGCACGGAGACCAGGGCGCTGCTGGTGGTGGTATTTCCGATGCCCATCTCCCCGGTGGCGATGATCCGGCATCCCCTCTCCTTCAGGCGCTTCACCTGGCCGATGCCCACGGCCACAGCCGCTCTGGCCTCCGCCTCCGTCATGGCCTCCTCCCTGGCAAAATTCCTGGTGCCCGCCATGATCTTGCAGGACTGAAGGGGGTATACGCGGCCGCAGCCCTCCAGGCTGTCCGCCACCCCGATGTCCACGGGAACCACCTCGGCCCCGGCGCGCCTGGCCATGATGCAGACGCTGGCGTTCCCCACGGTAAAATTCCTGGTGACCGCGGCGGTCACCTCCCGCCCCGTCTGGCTGACTCCCTCGTCCACCACCCCGTTGTCGGCGCACATGACCACCACCGCCTTCTGGTCCAGGTTCACGTCGGCGCTTCCGGTCATTCCGGCGATTTTAATGATCACATCCTCCAGGACTCCCAGGCCGTGGAGGGGCTTGGCGATGTGGTTCCACCTGTCCGCCGCCTCCTCCATGGCCCTCCTATCCGGTTTTCTTATCTCAATCATGGTGTCGCTCCTCCCTGAACACTCTGCATTTTTCCAAAAAAGCTCCCGGCACACCCGGGTTTGAGGGGTAGTACAGGTGGGGAAATCCCGCCGTCACCCCCTTCTTTCGCTCCATGCACCGCCAGCTTCTGCCGCCGGAAGGCTTCCTGGCCAGGCACAGCTCCCCGTTTTCCGTGCAGTCCCAGTAATGAAATTCATGCCCCCTCACCGGGCCCTCCGGCAGGCCCGAGAGCTCCAGATAGCCGAAGCGGGTGAGGCGACCGGCATTTTTGCAGGAGCCGGGCAGAAATCCGGCCATGGCGTACATCCTGCCGTCCGCCCCCTCCAGCTCCTCCTTCAAATACATGAATCCGCCGCACTCCGCCATCACCGGCAAGCCGGCCTCCGCCAGCGCTCGGATGCTCTCCCTCATGGGGCGATTGCCCTCCAGCTCCCGGCCGTACAGCTCCGGGTAGCCGCCCCCCAGCAGGAGGCCGTCCGCCTCCGGCGGGCAGGGATCTCTCAGGGGGCTGAATTCCACCAGCCTGGCCCCCATCTTCTCCAGGAGGCGCAGGTTCTCTTCATAATAAAAGCAGAACGCCTCGTCCCGGGCCACGGCGACGGTGACAGGGTCGGTCCCGTCCCCCTCTGGGAAGCCCAGGCCGGCCTCCGCCAGGTCCGCGCTGGGGAGCGCCGGACTCGGGCTGGTTTCAGATAGGTCCGGACAGATTCCAGCCAAATCCGGGCAGGTTCCAGCCAAATCCGGGCAAGTCCCCGCCAGGGACAGCAGCCGGTCAAGGTCTAAATGGGCCTCCATCTCCTCCGCGGTCCGGGCAAAGATCTCCCGCAGCCGCTCCGTCTCCTCCGGCATCACCAGGCCCAGGTGCCGGCTCTTTAACTCTATATCCGGAATCTCCGGAAGACAGCCCAAGAAGGCGGCTCCCGTCTCCTCGATGGGTTTCCTAAGCCGCTCCGCCATCTTGGGGCTGGTGCGGTTCACGATCACCCCGGCGATGCGGCTGTCCGGCCGAAACTCCCGGAACCCCTTCACCAGGGCCGCTAGGGAGAGTCCGGCCCCTCTTCCGTTCACCACCAGCACCGCCGGCGTCTCCGTGATGGAGGCGATGTGGTAGGCGCTGGCCTGGACGCTGTCTCCCCCCAGGCCGTCGTAGTAGCCCATGACTCCCTCCACCACTGTCATGTCCGCCTCCGCCGTCTCCTCCCTCAGCCGGCTGCGGATCGCATCCGGCCCGGAGAAGTAGGAATCCAGGTTTCCGCTGGGAATCCCCAGCACCCAGCGGTGGAACATGGGATCTATGTAGTCCGGCCCGCATTTGTAGGAGCGGCAGGACAGCCCCCGCTGTTTGAGGGCCGTGAGCAGGCCGCAGGTGATGAGAGTTTTCCCGCTGCCGCTCCCCGGCGCGCCTATGAGAATTCTTCCGCCCATGGGCTCTCCTCCCCTCCGAAGGCGATCACGTACACCGGATTCTGGCCTTCCATCAGATGGTACCGCCCAGCTCTCCTGCCCCTGGCCGTCTGCAGGGACACGATCTCCCCGGAAATCTTTCTTCTCTCCAGCCAGGAGACTGCCTCCCCCAGGCTTTCCAGGGAGATGGTGTTGATCACCACCCGGACTCTGGGGTTTCTCCCCATGGCCAGATCCAGGATCTCCCCCATCCGGCCGCCGCTGCCCCCGAGAAATACGTGGGTGGGGTCTGGCAGCTGTCCCAGCGCCCCCGGGGCATCCCCGGAAATCACCGTCAGGTTGTCCCGGCCGAATTTCTCCCGGTTTCTCCGGATCAGCTCCACCGCCTGGGGATTTTTCTCCACGGCGTACACCTGCCCTTCCGGCAGGAGAAAGGACGCCTCCACCGACACGGAGCCGGTGCCCGCGCCCACGTCCCAGAGGACGGAATCCGGCGCAAGCTCCAGCCTGGAGATGGACACCGCCCGCACCTCGCTCTTTGTCATGGGGACTTTTCCCCGGATAAACCATTCATCTCTCACTGCCCGTCCTCCTCTATCCACATCACGGCCAGGGAGGCAAAGCGCTCCCCCGCCAGCTCTTCCGGCTTTCCCGTCACGATCCTCTCCTGGGGGGAGCCGAGATTTTCCCCCACAAAGACCGTCACTGGAAGGCCGGACAGCTCCCCGCAGATCT
>MHCFR05601__coassemble_1505_pt1 | contig 13850 bp, 11 predicted proteins | sample MHCFR05601__metabat2_high_PE_003 | metagenome-assembled genome bin MHCFR05601
AATCTGAAGAAGATTTCCGGCGCTGTGCCCGGCTTGAGCCAGGAGGAGAGAAACGCCATCATGGAGGAGATCCGGGTGCAGGTGGAGGAGGCTCTGGGGCTTCTGGACCGGGCGGATGGACTCCTGGGAAGTTTGGAACAGAATTTCGACCTCACAGAGGAGGAGTGGGAGATCTTAAAGGAGAGCCTCTCCTACGCGGAGAGCGGCCATTTCGGCCAGGCGGGGGACGGGACGGCGACGCCGTCGGAGATGGACGCCTACTGGATCCCGGAGGAGGCCGACGGGGAGTACGCGGCCATGAATGAGAATCTGGAGCTTTTAAAGGGGAATCCCTATCTGGACGAGGTGAGGGGGATGCTGAATCAGCTGAGAGCCATTCTGGGCGACGGCAGAACCGTCCAGGGGACGGCGGAGACCATTCTGAACAAAATAAGCGGCGTGCTGGACACGGCCAAAGACACCGCCGGCGACTCCGCCAGGGTGCTCTCAACCCTGCGGGGGGCCGATGAGCAGCTGGTGTACCTGCTGGAGGACGCCAGAACCTTGATCGGAACGGTGAACAGCTACGTGCCGGATATGATGGAGGCCCTGCGGGCCACGGAGGATCTGATGACGGGGCTGAGCCGAACCATCGACACCACCCACTCCTTCCTCTCGGTGGTGGATGAGACGCTGAAGGCGGCGGGGGACTCCCTGGACCAGGGAGCTAGGGACAGCCTCCAGGGGGCCAGAAGTCTCCTGGACAAGAGCCTGCAGATGCTGGACGACACGTCCAATGTGAGGGCGGCGGGGGCGGAGATGAAGTCCGCTCTGGACGGACAGCTGGACAAATTTGAGGAGGAGAACCGTTTCCTCAACATGGACCCGGAGGCGGAGATGATCTCCTTCACATCGGAGAAAAATCCGGAGCCCAACAGCCTGCAGATCATCGTCCGCACGGAGGAGATCAGCGAGGATCAGGCGGCCACGGACATCTCCGACGAGGAGAGCGGGGAGAAGGCGGATGAGGGCCCCTTCCGGAGAATGTGGAATGTGTTTGTGAAAATGTTCGAGGCCATTGTGGACATCTTCAAAAACCGCTGACGGGGAGTGTGGAAAACTCACCCCTCCCCCCGCCGGTCAGGTGAAGCGGGCCGCCGGTCAGGTGAAGCGGGCGAAGGCCTCGGAGACCGCCCCCGCGTTGGCCAGGTACCGCCGAATCACGTAGGTGAGATCCTCCCCGTTCTCGGAATTGGAGTGAAAATCCGCCGGCAGGGGGGAGACGGACCCCTTTGTGAAATGGTTGCGGCACTCGGCGGACAGCTTTAAGAGCTGCATCTGATCGCTCTTGGACACGTCCCCCAGCTGGATGAGAAACTCGATCTGCTCCAGCTCGGAGAAGACCTGCCACATGGTGATGAGGGCCTTCTGGTCCATGTCCCGCTGGGGGGACGGGGCCAGCTTGTCCAAGTAGGAGACGGCCTCCCCGTACACCATGTGGAAGTAGTTCAGAATTTCCCTGGCCACCGACAGGTCGGACCAGCCGCGGATGGTTCCCCAGATGATCTCCCAGTAGGAATTGTGCAGGCGGAACATCATGTGGATGTTGAACCGGAACATGGCCTCCTTGCTGGTGGGGAAGACCAGGTGGTTGACGGCGTAGACTAAAACCATAGCCGCCAGCACCGAGAGAAGCCGCATGGTGATGGCCTCGTTCTGGGGGATGGACATGGAGGTCATAGTCAGGGCGTAGCAGGTGGCGAATATGGGCTGATTCCAGGTGCCCGCCGTCATGCAGTACATGATGGAGAGGCAGGTGAGGGCGAAGATAAACTGGCTGGCGGTGCTGGTCAGGTGGGGGAGAATCAGGTACACCGCCACGCAGCCGATGGCCGTCCCTATGGGCCGGGTGCGGGTCCTGTGATCGCTCTCCTCGTAGGCCGGCATGAGCATGAGGAAGGCGTTCATGGGGAACCAGTAGGCCCGGGAGATATCGGACAGATAGCTGACTGCATAGCTGATGGTCATGACCACGGACAGGCGCAGGGCAAACCGCATCTCAAAGGACTCCAGGGAGCAGCGCTGCCACAGGGAGATGACCAGCTCCTGCATGCTGGTCTGGTGGCTGCGGAAATCGGGGGGCCCGGACTCCGTCACCTCCTTCAGGATGAGCATCATCATGTGGAGGAATGAGCGGAAAAAGATGCGGAGCCGCCCATTTTCCAGGTCCATGTTCGCCAGCAGCCTTCTGGCCTCCTCGATCAGCGCCTCATTGTCGGAGAAAGAGATCTGATCCCGGACCTTCTTCACGTAGAGGGCCAGCTGATGGACGGCGTCCATGTGGGCCGGGCTGGCGCTCTGCTTCCAGGAGGAGTCGGCAGCCAGGTAGGAGGCTCTCTGGAACAGGATGGCGAACATGTCATACAATTTCACAGAGTTCAGCTTTGCGGCGAAGAAGCGGTGGCTGGAGTAGGAGAGAGTGTGGAATTTCAGCTCCAGCTTCCGCAGGCGGGAGACGGTGCCCCCGGAGATCTCGCCGGAGGCGATGGCCTCCATCAGATCCGACAGCTCGTCCAGGCCCAGACCCACCTCCGTCCAGGGATCCACCGGCTTGCGGGTCAGCTTGGCATAGATCTGGAGGCAGAAGGCCAGGACGATCACCGCCATGGTCAGAATTATGAGAATGGTGGTTATGTTTTCCTCCGAGGGGGGACTGAACTCCAGAAAGACGAACATCATGGCATAGGAAAAATACCCTTTGGGATTGAACTGGGAGCTGTGAAGAAATACAAGCAGAAAGGGCACCGTGAAGTTGAGCAGGATGCAGAGGGCCAGGTTGAAGGAGGAGACATACGCCAGAAAGCACAGCAGGAGGCTGCTGAAGAGCAGGCGCACGTAGTAGGAGAAGGTGTGGTCCTTCAGCCTCTGCCCGCTGAAGACGGCGGTGAAGGTGGAGACGATGACGGCGTACTGCCGTCCGAAAAAGTTCACCACCAGGATGTACAGAAAGAAGAAAAAGGCGATGACCGGGAGAGCGTTCCGCACCCGGTCTTTTGCTGTGAGGACAGTCTTGTTGATTTTCTGGTTCATGGTTCCTCCGTTTCCCCGGCGTTTGCCAGCTTTAAAAATTCGGACATTTCCCTGGTGACCCATTTGTCCCTGTGGTAGACGATTTGACGCCAGATCTGCATATGAAAATCCTTCACGTCCAGGGCGGTGAGCGCTCCCCGCTGGACGTCCTTCTCGATGGAGAAGAGGGGCAGCAGGGAGAGCCCCGTATTGTCCCGGAGCATCTGGAGAATGAAGTCCGTGTTGCCGATCTCCAGGAAGGGACGGATGTTTTTCTGGCGGGAGGCCAGGTAGCTGTCCAGGATGCTGCGGTAGCTGGCGGCCTTCTCCGTCAGCAGAAACGGCTGGGCGGCGACCTCCTCCAGGTCCAGATTCTTTCTGCCGGCGAAGGGGTGGGCGGAGGAGGCGGCGAAGACGATCTCCTCCGGCTCCTCCAAGACCTTGATCCAGCGCTGGTCGTACAGCCGTTTGTCCAGAAAATATACAATGTCCAGGGCGTTCTCGTTCATCATCTCCAGCAGAGCCTGGGGAGAGTCGATGGTGATGCTCACGCTCACCTGGGGAAAACGGCGGTGATACTCTGAGAGAATGGGCGGGATGATGGAGGAGCAGATGGACTCGATGGTGCCCAGGGCCAGGGTGCCGGTGAGCTCCCGGGTGCCGGCCATGGCCTCCCGAATCTCCTCCAGGTTGTGGGTGAGGGAGACGGCGTAGCGGTAGAACAGCTCCCCCTGATGGGTCAGGCTGACCTGCTTCCCGATGCGGTCAAAAAGGCGCACCCCCAGCTCCGACTCCAGGTGCTTGATCTGTATGGTGACGGCCCCCTGGGAATAGTCCAGTTTTCTGGCGGCCTTGGAGAAGCTTTTCAGCTGGGCCGCCTGGAGAAAGGTGGCGATTTCCCTGAATTCCAAGACATGTTCCTCCCCTCCGAATCGTTTAAATATTTTAAACGATTATTTTAAAAGCTTAAATTTTACATTTAATAACATTTATCATATAATAATATGCAAGAGAGGTCAATGCAGAACGGGGAAAAAACTGTGTATTCTGCATAAAAAATGAGGGAAGGAAGCATTCAAATGAGAAAAACAGACGAGAGATACCAGGCGTACATAAACATTCTGAAGGAAGAGCTGATTCCGGCCATGGGCTGCACCGAGCCCATCGCCCTGGCCTACGCCGCAGCCGTGGGCAGGAAAACTCTGGGAGAGCTTCCGGATAAGGTGGTGGTGGAGGCCAGCGGCAGCATCATCAAGAACGTGAAGTCCGTGGTGGTTCCCAACACCGGCCATATGAAGGGCATTGAGGTGGCCGCAGCCGCCGGCATCGTGGCGGGGGATCCGGATAAGGAGCTGGAGGTGATCGCCCAGGTGACGCCGGAGCAGGTGGGGGAGATAAAGGAGTTTCTGGGCAGGACAGAGATGGAAGTCCTCCTCGCGGACAGCGGCCTGACCTTCGACATCATTGTGACCATGTATAAGGGGGAGGATTACAGCCGGGTACGAATCGCCAACTACCACACCAACGTGGTGCTGATTGAGAAAAATGGACAGGTTTTAAAGGATGTGCCGGTGGCCGGGGAGTCCGAGGAGGGGCTGACGGACCGCTCCCTGCTGGACATGGCGAATATCTGGGATTTTGTCAACACGGTGGATGTGGAGGATATCAAGCCGGTTCTGCAGGTGCAGGAGAGCTACAACTGGGCCATCGCCCAGGAAGGGATGAAGAATTCCTATGGGGCCAATGTGGGCAAAGTGCTGCTGGAGTCCGTGGGGGACGACGTGGCCACCAGGGCCAGGGCCATGGCGGCAGCCGGATCGGATGCCAGAATGGACGGCTGTGAGCTTCCGGTGGTGATCAACTCCGGCAGCGGCAACCAGGGAATGACCGCATCCATCCCGGTTCTGGTGTACGCGAAGGAGCTGAAGGTGAGCGAGGAGAAGAAGTATCGGGCCCTGACCCTCTCCAACCTGACGGCCATTCACCAGAAGACCCCCATCGGCCGACTGTCCGCCTTCTGCGGGGCGGTGAGCGCGGGAGCCGGCGCCGGTGCCGGCATCGCCTACCTCTGCGGGGCTGATTTCGACACCGTGTCCCACACGGTGAGCAACGCTCTGGCCATGGTGTCCGGCATGATCTGCGACGGGGCGAAGCCGTCCTGCGCTGGAAAGATCGCCACGGCGGTGGGGGCCGGCATCCTGGGCTATCAGATGTGCATCCGAGGCCAGCGCTTTAACGGCGGCGACGGTATCCTCGCGGACGCCGTGGACCAGACCATCGCCAATGTGGGCCGGGTGGCCAAAGAGGGCATGAAGAGCACAAACGAGACCATCATCAAGGTGATGATCGGCAAGTAAATGCCCTGGCCGCTCCCTGTGGGCAGGCCGTCTCTCAAGTGTAGATCCTGGCCTGGAACAGCTCCAGGGGAATAAAATGTTTGTTGATCGCGATGATGACGCCTTCCTTTCCGTAGAGGATTTCCTGTACGAGAAGGAAGGTGTTTTGTTTTGAGAGGACGTATTTGCGGGCGCTGAAATTGCCGGCGTTGGAGGCGGTCAGGTGGAGGTTGCTGCCGGCTGCCTGGCTGTAGATGCCGGTCTCCAGAAACTCCCTCAGCATCTCCGGGCGGTTCAGATCGATCTCCAGCCGGGAGATCGCCTCGATGGGGAGGATGGAGAGCGTGTAGGCCACCGGCTGCCCGTGGCATTTGTACCAGAGATCGGCGATGACCACGGCGGCGCAGTGCTGCTTTAAGCTTTCGGCGATGGGCTTGGAGGGGGGCTCCAGGCGAAACTCCATCTCCAGGCTGTCCGGCTGATCCTTGCAGCAAAAATAGACAGGATTGCCCAGGGTTTCCAGGCCGTGCCGGTCGGGATCAGACAGGCTCTCCTGACAGCGGATAAAATTGCCCTTTCCCCGGATATTTTTTACTAGGCCGTCGTCGATGAGAAGGGACAGGGCGCGCCGGAGCGTCATGCGGCTGACCCCCATGCGGGAGGCCAGCTCAGGCTCCGAGGGGAGCTGAGTTCCCGGGGGATAGACACCTTCCTGGATCATCCGGTACAGCTGGTCATAGACCCGGACATGCTTTAAATTTCTGGACTTTTCGTTCTTCTGGGCGTTCATGGCGGACCTCCTGGATTTTAGACAAGTACATAAGAACATACTACCCCACCAACGGGAAAATGTCAATAAAACAGACAAGTGAAAAGGGGATTGAAATTAGACAAGCCAAGTGATATTATACAAGTATAGAGGCGTTGTACAGAAATGTGTGAAAGGAGAAGAAGTTTATGCAGAACTATTCTGGAGAAGTGGGTTTACAGTATCATATCAATCTGAGAAAGGGCGACGTGGGCCGCTATGTGATTCTCCCCGGGGATCCCAAGCGCTGCCAGAAGATAGCGGCGCACTTTGAGGACGCCAAGCTGATGGCGGACAGCCGGGAGTTTGTCACCTACACCGGCTACCTGGACGGGGAGAAGGTGAGCGTCACCTCCACCGGCATCGGCGGCCCGTCGGCCTCCATCGCCATGCAGGAGCTGGTGGCCTGCGGGGCGGACACCTTTCTCAGGGTGGGCACCTGCGGCGGCATGGACCTGAATGTGAAGGGCGGCGACATCGTCATCGCCACCGGGGCCATCCGCATGGAGGGAACCAGCAAGGAGTACGCCCCCATCGAGTTCCCGGCGGTGGCGGATCTGGATATTGTCAACGCAATGGTGGCGTCCGCCAAGGATTTGGGGTATAATTACCATACAGGCATTGTAGAGTGCAAAGATTCCTTCTACGGACAGCATTCCCCGGAGACCATGCCGGTGAGCTACGAGCTGCTGAACAAGTGGCAGGCGTGGCTGCGCTTGGGCTGCAAGGCCTCGGAGATGGAGTCCGCCGCCCTGTTCGTGGTGGCCAGCTATCTGGGAGTGCGCTGCGGATCCAACTTCCTGGTGGTGGGCAACCAGGAGCGGGAGGCAGCCGGCCTGGAAAACGTCATCTGCCACGACACGGAGGCGCCCATCCGGGTTGCCATCGGGGCGATCCGCAGGCTGATCGCCCAGGACAGAGAGGGAAAATAACGGAAAGTTGAGGAGACGCGTATGAAAAAATACAGACGGATTTTTACGGTGGTGCTGGACTCCCTGGGAGTGGGACAGGCGCCGGATTCCCCCCAGTACGGGGATGTGGGGGTGGACACCCTGGGACATATTTCGGAGAAGATGGAGAGCTTTCACATCCCCAACCTTCAGAAGCTGGGGATCGCCAACCTTCACCCCTTAAAGCAGGTGGCCCCGACGGAGCACCCCATGGCGCGCTTTGCAAAGCTCCAGGAGAAGAGTTTGGGCAAGGACACCATGACCGGCCACTGGGAGATGATGGGGCTCTACATCACCCAGCCCTTTAAGACCTTCACCGACACCGGTTTCCCGCCGGAGCTGATCGAAGAGCTGGAGAAGCGCACCGGCCGCAAGATCATCGGAAATAAGAGCGCCAGCGGCACGGAGATCCTGGACGAGCTGGCGGAGGAGGAGATCAACGAGGGACACCTCATCGTGTACACCTCCGCCGACAGCGTGCTGCAGATCTGCGGCAACGAGGAGACCATGGGGCTGGAGACCCTGTACAAATACTGTGAGATCGCCAGGGAGCTGACCATGAAGGAGGAGTGGAAGGTGGGCCGCGTCATCGCCAGACCCTATGTGGGGAGGAAGAAGGGCGAGTTCAAGCGCACCGCCAACCGCCACGACTATGCGTTAAAGCCCTACGGAAAGACGGCCCTGGACGCCCTGAAGGCGGCGGGATACCAGACCATCTCCGTGGGAAAAATCTACGATATCTTTGACGGGGAGGGGCTGACGGAGTCCAACAAGTCCAAGAGCTCCGTCCACGGCATGGAGCAGACCATCGAGATCGCCAAGAGGGATTTTGAGGGCCTCTGCTTCACCAACCTGGTGGATTTTGACGCCCTGTGGGGACACAGGAGAAATCCCATCGGCTACGGGGAGGAGATCGAGCGCTTTGACGAGAAGCTGGGGGAGCTGCTGCCCCTGCTGAGGGAGGACGACCTGCTGATTCTGACGGCGGACCACGGAAATGATCCCACCTACACGGGCACGGACCACACCAGGGAGCTGGTTCCCTTTATCGCCTACAGCCCGTCCATGAAGGATGGCGGCCCCATCGAGGGAGCGGACACCTTCGCGGTGATCGGAGCCACCATCGCCGACAACTTTGAGGTGGAGATGCCGGAGGGAACCATCGGCTACTCCATCCTGGACCGGCTGGTATAGCATGAGCGGCACGCATTTGCCGGAATGTGCCCCTTAAAGGAGTGAGAAGATGGATAAGAGAGAGATTTTAAAGCGGCTGGATCACACCCTGCTGAAGCAGGACGCCGTCTGGGAACAGATAAAAGAGATCTGCGACGAGGGCATGAAGTACGGCGTGGCCTCCGTCTGCATTCCCCCCAGCTTTGTGCGGCGGGCGGCGGAGTACATGGGCGGGCGCCTGCCCGTCTGCACGGTGATCGGCTTTCCCAACGGCTACGCGACCACGGCGGTCAAGGTGTTTGAGACGGAGGACGCGGTGAGAAACGGCGCCGATGAGATCGACATGGTCATCGACATCGGCATGGTGAAAGAGAGAGACTACGGCGGCGTACTGGAGGAAATCCGGGCGGTGCGCAGGGCCTGCCAGGGGAAGATCCTCAAGGTGATCATCGAGACCTGCCTTTTGACGGATGAGGAGAAGGTGGAGATGTGCCGGGTGGTGACGGAGTCCGGGGCGGACTATATCAAGACGTCCACCGGCTTTGCCTCCGGAGGAGCCACCTTCGCTGACGTGAAGCTGATGCGGGAGCATGTGGGAGCCCAGGTGAAGGTGAAAGCCGCGGGAGGTATCTCCTCTGCGGCGGATGCGGAGCGATTTATTGAGCTGGGAGCAGACCGGCTGGGGACCAGCCGCCTGATCCGGCTGCTGGAGGAAGCGTGAGCCTTATGACAGAGATGGTGCTTTTTTACACGCCGGAGAACACGGAGCGGACGAGAAAGCTGAAGGGAATCTTCGTGCGGCTGGGAGTCCGCATCCGCAACATTTCCCCGGAGCAGATGGGGGAAACGGTGGGATTCTTAGCGGGACTTGAGGGATATGGACCGGCGGAGGCGAAGGAGGATTTCCCGGCGCCGGAGGAGGAGATGCTGGTGATGAAGAATTTCACCAGCCGGAAGATCGACGAGCTGATTCTGGCCATTCGAAAAGCGGGGCTCAAAAAGATTGAGCTGAAGGCGGTGGTGACGCCCACCAACGCGGGATGGACATTTTACAAATTGTATGAGGAGATCCGCGAGGAGAGGCGGCAGGTGCTGGAGCAGGCGGAGAAGAGCCGGGAAAACGCACCGGAAGCCTGAGAGCGGTCAGGGAGGAGGAAGGGCTGTGTTAAAAGATTTGCTGAAGAAGAGCCGGTCAATCCGGAGATTTTACGAGGAGGATGAGGTGCCGGAGGAGATGATCCGGGACTGGGTGGACAACGCCAGGTATACGCCGTCCACGGCCAACGGGCAGACGTTAAAATTCCGCATCTGCACCTCCCAGGAGGATAAGGAGATCATTTTCCCCAATTTGAAATGGGCCGGCGCCCTGCCGGACTGGGATGGCCCGGAGCCGGGGGAGCGGCCTGGTGCCTACGTGCTGATCTTTGACGATCTGTCCCTGGCCAAAAGCCGGCCGGTGGATACGGGGATCTGCGCCCAGACCATCATGCTGTCGGCGGCGGAAGCCGGGTACGGCGGCTGTATTCTGGCCAGCGTAAACCGGCCGGAGGTCATGAGGGGGCTGGGAATCGACCAGGAGAGATATGCCCTGGCCCTGGTGCTGGCCATCGGCAGGCCCAAGGAGACGGTGATGCTGGTTCCCGTGGGGGAGGACGGCAGCACGAAATACTACCGGGATCCGGATGGAATCCACTATGTGCCCAAGAGAGGGCTGGATGAGATCTTGATTTGAAATAGAAGGTTTTAAAGGGCTGTCTCATCAGACGGCCCTTCGACGATTACAAACAGTATTTTTTTACGACTCAATCGTATCACCTGCCTCTCGGAATGCAAGGGCAATCTCATAGTTATTCGTTGGTTCGTACACCTCTTCACTTTGTTCACCAAGAACAATGTCCCGAAAATAAAAATCCCGAAGATTATGATTATCTTTTACATGATTAAATCGAATAACATTGTCTGCCGCCCTGGATTCCGCCTTTACACCCCACCCCAAGCATGATACACTTATTCCGTAAGAAAGAGGATTATTATGATAGGATCGGATGACAGCAGACAATATACAGAGTGCTTGTATGAGGTGATAAACGGCAGGGAAATTCGGGTCAACGCCTGCCGCAGCTACGGGGATACAGCGGTGATTCCGGGAGAGATCGGCGGTCTGCCGGTGACGGAGCTGGGGGCGTACACGTTTTCCGCCGGCAGGCGGAAGGCCCCGGCGGGAGTCTGGAGCGACGGGGCGGAAGACGGCTTGGGGCTGGAGGAGACGGTCGGGGCGGGGGCGTCCCAGGAGGCGCCGCCCCTTTTGGAGGGGGAGCGGCTGAGGGAGCTCATCCTGCCGGAGAGCGTGAAGAAGGTGGGGGCCTACGGGTTCTACAACTGTGCCAATCTGGAGAGCCTCACCTGCCACAGCCATTTCAACGACATCGGGGCGGGGGCCTTTACCGGCTGCAAGAAGCTGACCCGCCTGGATATATTTATGGACGAGGGGGAGACCAGGCCGGGACTCAAGGATATCCTGTCGGAGCTGCGCCAGGAGGTGCATGTGATCTACCGGACGAAGGAGGGGGAAACCCGCCTGGTTTTCCCGGAGTACTATGAGGATGCGGTGGAGAACACCCCGGCCCGCATCGTGTCCGTGAAGGTGTACGGCAGCGGCCATTTTTATCGGTACTGCTTTGACGGCAGGGAGCTGCAGTTTAAGGACTATGACGCCCAGTTTGAGAATCTGCTGATTCAGGACCGGGCGGAGCTGGCGGCGGAGGCGGCCATCGGGCGTCTGCGCTGGCCCCTGCACCTGTCTGCGGAGGCAAAAGAGCGCTACGAAACATATATCCACAGCCATCGGGCGGAGGCAGCCCGGTGGCTTCTTAGAGAGAGGGATGGGGCTGGCCTCAAATGGCTTCTGAAGTTCTCGGACTTTGGCAGGGACGAGCTGGCGGAGGTCATTCAGACCGCAAACCAGATGCAGGCGGCGGAGGAGCTCTCCTTCCTCATGGATTACCAGCACGAAAAGTTCCGGCCCAAACGGAGGAAATTTGAACTATGATCGATCCGGTGAGGGACCGCCAGCTGCGGGAGCTGGACGCGGTCACCATCTGCACAGAGATTCTTGCCGACGCGAGAAATGAACTTTATATGAATATGCGGTTCCTGGACGTAGCTCTCAGCAGCCTGACCTTTCAGGCGGACCCCGGCTGCGCCGGGGTGGGCACCGACGGCTACGGGATCTTTTACCGGCCGGAGTACCTGATGGGACTGTACCGGCGGGGGCGGGTCTATGTGAACCGCGCCTATCTGCACATGGTGCTCCACTGCCTGTTCTGCCACCTGGACACCAGGGGAAAGCGGGCGGAGGACTACTGGAACCTGGCCTGCGACATCGCCATGGAGTCCATCATCGACGGCATGTACCAGAAATGCCTTCATGTTCCCCTATCCCCCTACCGCCGGGAGATCTACATGCGCCTGAAAAAGGATCTGAAAGTGATGACGGCGGAGGGGGTGTACCGGAAGCTGCAGGAGATGGAGCTGAACGAGGGGCAGTATCAGAGAATGGCGGCGGAATTCCTGGTGGACGACCACCACTATTGGAAAGAGGACAAGAAGGGGGCCAGCGGGATGCCCCGGAAGAACAAATGGGACAAGAACCGGGAGCAGATGCAGACCAACATGGAGACCTTCGCCAAGGAAAATTCTGAGGACAGCGGGGACCTGCTGGAGCAGGTCCGGACGGAGAACCGAAGCCGCTATGACTACAAAACATTTCTCCGCAAATTCGCAGTGCTGAAGGAGGAGATGCAGGCGGATCCGGACACCTTCGACTATGTATTTTACACCTACGGCTTGGAGCTCTACGGCAATATGCCCCTCATCGAACCCCAGGAGACCAGGGAGGTCTTCCGGGTGGAGGATTTTGCGGTGGTGGTGGACACCTCCATGTCCTGCTCCGGCGAGCTGGTGCGCAGGTTCCTCAACGAGACCTACGCCGTCCTCTGCGAGTCGGAGAGCTATTTTCGGAAAATCAACATCCACATCATCCAGTGCGATGAGAAGATCCAGGACGACCGCGTGATCACCAGCCGGGAGGAGATGGAAAAGTACATGGAGGATTTTACCGTCCGCGGGTTCGGCGGCACGGATTTCCGGCCGGCCTTTGAGTACGTGAACGCCCTGATCCGCATGGGGAGATTTCACAAGCTGAAGGGGCTGATCTATTTCACCGATGGGGAGGGGATCTTCCCGGTGAAGCGCCCGCCCTACGACACGGCCTTCGTGTTCGTGAAAGACAATTATACCGACGTCTCCGTGCCCCCCTGGGCCATAAAGCTGGTGCTGGAGCCGGAAGAAGGAGAAGACCTATGAATATTAAGCGAGCAAAACAGGAGATAAAAAATACCATTCAGGCGTACCTTTTAAAGGACGAGTTCGGCCGCTACGTGATCCCGTCCATCCGCCAGCGGCCGGTGCTCCTGATCGGCGCGCCGGGCATCGGAAAGACCCAGATCATGGAGCAGATTGCCAGGGAGTGCGGGGTCGGGCTGGTGTCCTACACCATCACCCACCACACCCGCCAGAGCGCCGTGGGGCTGCCCTTCATCGCCAAGAAGGAGTACGGCGGGAGAGAATATTCCGTGACGGAGTACACCATGAGCGAGATCGTGGCCTCCATCTACAATAAGATAGAGGAGACGGGGCTTGAGGAGGGAATTCTCTTCATCGACGAGATCAACTGCGTGTCGGAGACCCTGGCCCCCACGATGCTGCAGTTTCTGCAGTGCAAGACCTTCGGCAACCACAAAATCCCGGACGGATGGCTGATTGCCGCCGCGGGAAATCCCCCGGAGTACAATAAATCTGTGCGGGAGTTCGATATCGTGACCCTGGACCGCCTGAAATTGATCCAGGTGGAGCCGGATTTTGCCGTCTGGAAGGAGTACGCCCTGCAGGAGGCCATTCACCCGGCCATCATCTCCTATCTGAGTGTGAAGGAGGCCAATTTTTGCCGGATTGAGACCACGGTGGACGGCAAGCTTTTTGCCACCCCCAGGGGCTGGGAGGATCTGTCCCGGCTGATGGAGGTGTACGAGGAGCTGAAACTGCCGGTGGACCGGGAAGTGATCATACAGTACATCCAGTTCCCGGCCATCGCCAAGGATTTTGCAAATTATCTGGAACTTTACTATAAATATGAAAATGACTATCAGGTGGACGCCATTCTCCGGGGGGAGATCCGGGAGGAGCTCTGCGAGAAGGTGAGCCGAGCTCCCTTTGATGAGAAGCTGAGCGTCATCAGCCTGCTCCTCACCCGGCTGGGAACGGCCTTCCGGAACGTGTGGGAGGAGGAGCTGCGGCTGGAACTGCTCATGAAGCGGCTGAAATCCTACGGGGAGCAGGAGGGGGACGGCCCCGCCCGCATGGCGGCCATTCTCACGGCCCTCACCGCTGAGCGGGAGGGAAAGAAGAGGGCGGAGCTTCTGGGCAGGCAGGAGGACCGGCGCTATCTGCAGGTGATGGGAGAACTGGAGAATTTCT
>MHCFR05601__coassemble_1512_pt1 | contig 13775 bp, 13 predicted proteins | sample MHCFR05601__metabat2_high_PE_003 | metagenome-assembled genome bin MHCFR05601
AAAGTTTTATCTGTCTGCCTTCTCCTTCCCCTGGCTGTGGGCGGTCTCTCCGCCCTTCTCACCAGAAACGGGATGAAGGCATTTAAAACCATCCGCAAACCGCCGCTGACGCCTCCGGAGTGGGTCTTCCCCGCAGTCTGGACAGTCCTGTTTCTCCTCATGGGCATGGCCTCCTTCCTGGTTCTGGATTCCGGGAAATCCCGGCGGGAGATCCGCCGAGCCCTGGGCGTTTACGGCCTTCAGCTGGGAGTAAATTTTTTCTGGCCCATCCTATTTTTCAACCTGGGGGCCTATCTCTTCTCCCTCCTCTGGCTGATCCTGCTGTGGATCCTCATCCTGGCCGCAAAGCTGCGCTTTTCCAGGATTTCCCTGTCTGCCGGCCGGCTCCTCCTCCCCTATCTGCTGTGGACCGCCTTCGCCGGCTATCTAAACGCCGGAGTGTGGCTGCTCAATTAGAATCTCTTCCCCATCCAGCCACTCCATGGCCCTTCTCCATCTCCCCGGTATGTCTGTGAAATGTCCGCCGCCGTGCATCTCCAGCGGCACCTCCCCGAAGCGCCCGGCTGCCCGGAACATCCCGGCGGTCTCCCTGGTTCTCTCCCCCACCAGGCGCATCTGGGCCGGACCGCTCTTCTCCTCCTTTTTCCCCAGCGAGAGGTATACCCGGCCGCCCTGTTCCGGCAGGTGGGCCGCCAGGTACTCTGTCCACCCCTCATACCAGAGGGAGCCGGAGAGGGAGGCCGCCGCCCCGAAGGTTTTCCCGGCGCAGAAGGCCCACAGGGCAAACAGGCCGCCCAGGGAATATCCGAGGATCGCCCGGCTCTCTCTCCCCGGCAGAATGGGCAGCCTGGCCTCAAGGATCTCCAGTGCCGCCTGGATCTCCTCCAGAAAAGCGGGGCCTCCCCCCAAGAAGGGGGCTCTCCCCGCCGGGGCCTGCGCCGGCCAGGGCGTATAATCCCTCTCCCAGGAGGCGGAGGGCGAGAGGAGAATCCTGGGGCTGCGCCCGGCGGACAGGCGGTCCAGCTCCTCCCTCATGTCTCCCCCACAGAGCACCGCCAGGGGGAAGGGTCCTCCCCCTTTGGAATCCGCAGCACATACTCTCTCCCGCCTATCAAACAGATCTCCCCGCTCATGCTCTCCACTCCCTTCATCCGCAAGCTGTCGATTTTGATTTCTAATATACACCCTTCCCTCTCCCCCGTCAAACGCGGAGCCGGAAGCGCGCCCACAACAGGCCTGTAAAGTGAAACAGATACGTGCCCACGATCTTTGCCCCAGCCAGCAGAGGACGGAATCATGGAGAATTTCCCGTTTTTCCGTCCTCTCCTCTTGTCATCTGGTATTCAATACTATATAATGGAAGGCGAGGTGACACAATGAAAACGAATGAAGAAAGACTGAACGAAATGCTGGCCCACTTAGACCGGCTCTCCCATATAAAGGCGTCCCAGATCCCGGAGATTCCCCTCTACATGGATCAGGTGACCACATTTATGGAGGAACACCTGAAGAATTTCAAGCGCAGCGAGGAGGACAAGGTTCTCACAAAGACCATGATCAACAACTACGCCAAGAACAACCTCCTGCCGCCCCCGGATAAGAAGAAATATTCCAAGGAGCACATGCTCCTGCTTATTTTTATCTATTATTATAAGAATCTTCTCTCCATCTCCGATATCGAGACCCTGCTGGCGCCAGTGACGGAGAAGCATTTTCAGGCCAGCTCCCCCGTCTCCCTGGAGGATATCTACACACAGGTGTTTGCCCTGCGGGACGAGCAGAAGAAGCGGCTGGTGGAGGACATGGACCAGAAATTCCAGGCGGCCAAGGCCACCTTTTCGGACGCCCCCGAGGATGAGCGGGAGTTTCTCCAGCTGTTCGCCTTCATCAGCGAGCTGGCGTTCGACGTGTATCTGAAAAAGCTGGTCATCGAATCCCTGGTGGATCAGCTGCGGGAGGAGAGATCCCCCAAGGATAAAAAAAGACGGTGAGAATCCAACTCCTCACCGTCTTTTTTATTCGTACCGCTTTCTATTCATGCCGCTGTGGGCCGCGCCCTGGGGCCGGCCCGCAGAATTACGCCTCGTCCTGTCTGTCCTCCCCGTCGTCCTGCACTCTGGCAAATACCATGTCGTAGCCGTCGTTTCCGTAGTTGAGAGAACGGTTTACCCGGCTGATGGTGGCCGTGGATGCGCCAGTCCGGGAGGCAATCTCCAGATAGGTCTTCTCCTCCCGCAGCATCTTTGCCACCTCGTAGCGCTGGGACAGGGAGAGAAGCTCGTTCACAGTACAGACATCCTCGAAGAACTTGTAGCATTCCTCCACATTTTTCAATGTCAGAATCGCCTGAAACAGGTGATCCACCGCTTCTGTCTTGATCTTCTTGTTCATGGCTTCACATTTTCCCCTTTAGTTTGTTATGATCTGCATTGGAAATTCCACACATTTCCACCGCTCTTTTCGATTTTAACATACTAAAGCTATAAAGTCCACCCCTAATTTTCTCAAAGATCTTAAGAAAGTATGAATTTTTCGATTACATGGGCGATGCCGTCCTCATTGTTGGACTTCGTCACGAAGTCGGCGGCCTCCAGCACCGGCGGCACCGCGTTGGCCATGGCCACCCCCAGACCGGCGTACTGGATCATGGACAGGTCGTTGTATCCGTCCCCGCAGGCGATCATATTTTCCCTGGTGAGTCCCAGGACCTCCAGCATTCTGGCCAGAGATTTTGCCTTGTCGATCCCCATGGGCAGAATCTCCAGGAAGAAGGGCGCGGAGCGGTACACGCTGAATCCCTCCCCCAGGGCCTCCTGCACCTTGGGCTCCACCGAGGCCATGTAGTCCCCGTCCGCCAGCATCAGGTACTTGGGAACCTGAAAGTCCATGTGGCCGGCCATGTCCTCCACCTGGCGGATCTCCATGTGGTTCACCCGGCTCTCCAGCTGGGCGTACTGGTCTTCCGGGGTGGCGGTGATGATGTGATCCCCCTCGTAGGTGAGGATGTTCACGCCGTTCTCCGCCGCCAGCTCGATGATCCGGCGGTTGCTCTCCAGGGGCAGAAGCCTGGAAAATATGGTCTCCCCCGTCTTCCAGTCGATGATCATGCCGCCGTTGTAGGAGAGGACGTACCCCTCATAGCGGTTTAACTCCAGCTCGTTTGCCAGGTGGCTCACGCCCTGGGTGGGGCGCCCGGAGGCCAGAACCACCCGTTTCCCTCTCCTCTGCATCTCCATCAGGGCTTCCTTGGTCTTGGGGGTGATTATCTTCTCATCATTGGTCAGCGTGCCGTCCAGATCCAGCACAATGATTTCATATCCCATGGTCAATTTCTCCTTTTCGTACTCACAGCGTCGGCTGCCCGTTTACCGTTTTTCAGTGTACGATAAATCTGGAAAAATTGCAACGCTTTATCGCACCAGGCAGGGCTTTTTGGAGTCGAATTTCCATCCGGGAATCAGGTACTGCATGGCCATGGCGTCGTCCCGGTCGTGGGTGGGCAGCTTCCGGTAGAGGCGGTTGGCCTCCTCCACCTTTTCCATGTCGATGGTCACTCCCATGCCAGGCCTCTGGGGCACCTCCAAAAAGCCGTCCCTGATCTGGGGGGTGTCCTTCAAGAGATTCTGCCCGTCCTGCCAGATCCAGTGGGTGTCCAGGGCTGTGGGATTTCCCGGGGCGGCCGCCGCCACGTGGGCGAAGGCCGTGAGGGTGATGTCAAAGTGGTTGTTGGAGTGGCTTCCCCAGGTCAGGCCCCAGTCGTTTAAGATCTGGGCCATGCGCACGCTGCCCCCGAATCCCCAGAAATGGGGGTCCGCCAGCACGATATCCACCGACTTTAAGGACGCCGCGTGGTAAAACTGTCTCCAATCCGTGGCGATCATGTTGGTGGCCACGGGGAGCTTCACCGCATTTTTAAACTCCGCCATCACCTCGCGGCTGGAGTAGCCGGCCTCCGGGCCGCAGGGATCCTCGATGTAGGTGAGAACTCCCTCCATGGGCCTGCAGAGGCGGATCGCCTCCTCCAGGCTCCAGGCCCCGTTGGGGTCGATGTTGATGCGGCCGGCGGGGAATGCCTGTTTCAGGGCGCGGACCGCCTCCATCTCCTTCTCCCCCTCCAGCACTCCGCCCTTCAGCTTGAAATTGCGGAATCCGTATTTCTCATGGAGCACCTGGGCCTGCTCCACGATCTGCTCCGGGGTGAGCATCTCCTTCCTCCGCATCCGGAACCAGGGATCACGGCTGTCCCCCTCGTCCAGGTACTCCAGATCCGGCGCTTTGGCCTTGTCCGACACGTAGAACAGATACCCCAGGGTCTCCACCCTGTCCCTCTGCTTTCCATCTCCCAGAAGCTCGCACATGGGCAGGTCCAGGTACTGGCCCAGAAGGTCTAAGAGGGCGCACTCGATGGCCCACTCCGCCTTCACCACGAATTTCAGCTTGCTGATGTCCAGGCTCTGGATCCCCTCCCCGTCGTCCTCCTCCGACTTTTTGCTGGCCTTGTGGATGCGGTCCAGGATCTTTCTGTAGGTTCCGATGGGCTGTCCCACCACCAGGGGGATGCAACTTTTCAGCGCGTCGCAGGTGTAGTCCCCGCCGTGAATCTCGCCGATGCCCGTGTGGCCGGCGCTGTCCTCCAGAATCATCAGATTCCGCGTGAAAAACGGGGCGTGGGCTCCGCTTAGAGTCATGAGCATGCTGTCCCTTCCCGCCACGGGGATCACCTGCATCTTGGTCACTGTGGGCGTTCCTCTCTCCATCATTCTTATCTCCTCCTCATCGTTTTTCCCTTTTCCAGGGTTTCTGATTCTGCTATAATCATGGTACAGCAAAACGCCAGAGAAGGCCAATTCGAAAATGTGATTGGCGCGATTGGGAAATGTGATTGATCCCGCTGGCTTTCAGCTGCCGGAAAGGAGCCGCCATGGACACCCGATATCTGACATACATTCTCACCATCGCCGAGGAGCGGAACATGACCAGGGCCGCGAAGAAGCTCTATGTCTCCCAATCCTCCCTCAGCCAGTACCTGACCCGCCTGGAACAGGAGCTGGGGACGCCCCTGTTTCTCAGGACCAGGGGCGAGCTGGTCCTCACTCCCGCGGGGGAGCTCTACGCCCAGGCCGCAAAAAAGGTGCTGGGCATCAAAAAGCAGCTCTGCAAGGACATCGCCGCCCTGGATCATCGGGGGCACATCACCGTGGGCGTCACCTCCCAGTTCGGCCTTGCGGTCCTGACGGAGGTGATTCCCCGCTTCAACGCCATTTTCCCGGACTACCGCATCGAGATCACGGAGCAGGGGCTGCCGTCCCTCACCCGGCTGCTGCTGGAGGAGAGCCTGGATCTGGGGCTCATCGCCGCCAACTCCGTCTCCCCCTTCTCCCCGGGCCAGACCGACCTGCTGCGCCGGGAGGAGGTGCTGTTCGCCGTCTGCTCCTCCCACCCGCACAATGGGAATGGGGAGGACTCTCCCCCGCTTTCCGGGGGCAGCGCGCAAAAAAATCCCCCCGGGATCCTCTCCCGAAGGGATTTGAAAACGGTATTCGGCGGGGAGAATTTTCTTCTCTCCCGGCAGGGCTCCACCCTGCGGGTGCTCACCGACCAGCTGTTTGAGGAGCTGGATTTCTCCCCCTCCGCCGTCTGCGAGACCAACAGCGTCCTCGCCAACCTGGGCATGACCGCACGGGGCATCGGCGTCACCTTCATCGGGGAGTCCTGCAAAAACTCCGCCGAGCCGGTGACCTACTACTCCCTGGATCCGCCCCTCTCCCGCTTAAACCTCCTGGTGCGGCGGAAGAACTGGCGTCTGAATGAGGCGGAGGAGCATTTCTGCGATCTCATCCGGGAGTATTTCTCCGCCGAATCCTGACGGATCCTCCCCTGCGGCAGCCGCCTCCGAGTAAAGGCGTTTTAGAAGAATGCGGCCCTCACCCGCTCCCCGCCCTGGCTGTACCTGGAGAAGCAGCGCTAGGGGGCTGGATTGCCTGCCCTCTCCCGTACTCCGCCACCTCCTGCTCCATCCGCTCCAGGATGCGGGAATACTTGAGGAACCAGTCGCTCCAGGCCTGCTTGTCCTCCTCCCTCCGCTTGTAGCAGCTGCGGTGTTCCAGGCTGGCCCACAGATCCATGGCCATGGTGCGGAACTGGATCTCCACCGGGTAATACTCCATCCCGTCCACCCGGTAGATGGGAACCCCGGTGACCAGGTGGTAGCTCTTGTAGCCGTTGGGCTTGGGGTTGGCGATGTAGTCCTTCTCCTTCACGATCTCCAGGTCCATCTGGCGCTTTAAGGCCCTGGTCAGCTTGCGGATTCCCTCCAGGTCGTAGCAGATCACCCGGATCCCCGCGATGTCCCGCAGGTAGTTTCTGGCGTCCTCCGCCGTCTCCTCCATATCCCGGCGCCTCAGCTTCCCCTCAATGCTCTCCTTCGTCTTGATTCTCTTCTGTATATGGTGGATGGGCTCCTCCCCGCAGCGGTCCCGGTAATCCTCCGCCAGAACCCGGATCCGATTCTCCATATTCTCCATGCACTCCCGGTAAGGGGTGATCAATTCCTGGTATTCTCTCTCGTCCATGATTCCTCCTTCTCCTCTTTTTCCCCATTTTAGAAAAAAAATGTGATGAAGCTGTGAAATCCGCCACACCCCTCATTTTCCGGCCTCATACATTATACTATCTCGCTGAAAGGAAGGAATTCTTATGAATCTGAACTATTCTGCCGCCGCCATGGCCGCCGTCCTGGCTCTCTCCCTGGCCGGCTGCTCCCAAAACACCTCCCCGGACCTGACGCCGGTGACCTTAAATGAGGTGGCCCACTCCGTGTTCTACGCCCCCCAGTACGCCGCCATCGAGCTGGGCTATTTTGAGGAGGAGGGCATCGACCTCTCCCTGGTCAACGGCGGCGGGGCCGACAAGGTGATGACCGCCATGATCTCCGGCGACGCCGACATCGGCTTTATGGGATCGGAGGCCAGCATCTACGTCTACCAGGAGGGGTCGGAGGACTACGCCGTAAACTTCGCCCAGCTGACCCAGCGGGCCGGAAATTTTCTCGTGAGCCGCAATCCGGAGCCGGATTTCCAGTGGGCGGACCTGAAGGGAACTTCCGTCCTGGGCGGCCGGGCCGCGGGGATGCCCCAGATGGTCTTCGAGTACATTTTAAAGAAAAATGGGCTGGACCCCAAGACGGATCTCTCCATCGACCAGAGCATCAGCTTCGGCCTCACCGCCGCAGCCTTCCCGGACAGCGGAGCCGACTACACGGTGGAGTTTGAACCCTTCGCCACCGCCCTGGAGCAGCAGGGCCAGGGCTATGTGGTGGCCTCCCTGGGGGTTGACTCGGGCTACGTGCCCTACACCGCCTACTCCGCCAAGCGCAGCTACATGGAGGAGCACCCGGAGATCATCCAGGGCTTCACCAATGCCATCCAGAGAGGCCTGGAGTACGTCAACTCCCACTCCGCCGAGGAGATCGCCGAGGTCATCCATCCCCAGTTCCCGGAAAACGACGTCTCCACCCTGGCGGTCATCGTGGACCGATACAAAAAACAGGATACCTGGAAGACCGACGCCGTCTTCACCGAAGACAGCTTCGATCTCCTGCAGAATATCCTGGAAGAAGCTGGGGAGCTGGACGCCCGAGTGCCCTATGAGGATCTGGTGACCACCGAGTTCGCCGAGAAGGCCGCCGGCTGACTCACTCCACCGGAATCCACACGTTGTGCCAGTTGAAATACTCCTCCTCCGGCCTGCACATGGCGACGATCTGGGTGACCACGTCGCCGCCCAGCTGCAGGCTGTGCTCTCTCATGTAGTCGAAGGCCGGCTGGAGCACATGGTAGGTGAGGAACTGGCTGGATCGGGAGGGGACGCACATGTACAGGCAGAGCCTGGACGGGTGAAAACGGATTTTCTCTGACTCCTGCACATTTAAAAGGCGGGCAAACGGTTCCTCGATGCCGATGCCGAAGTCAAAATCTGTGCTCCCCGCCTCGATATCCTCCTTATGAAACAGGGCCGTGGAAAATACAAACGGCACCTTCTCGCACATCCGCCCAATCTCCCGCTGCTCCTCCTTGGACAGAATCAGCTCATAGTTGACCTGGGTGTTGATCCGGTACATGGCCGGGCTCATCTGCAGGGTCAGCTGGTGGCTCTGCTCCTTGGAGTCCTTGATCAGCGTCCGGTTCATGCGCAGTTTTTTCAGCAAATTCATCTGGTACATGATCTTCTGCTCCAGGGCTTCTTCCTGGCGGGACAGCACATCGTCGATCTCCCCGATATTCTCCTTCTGCAGAATATCCGCCGTCTCCTCGATGGTGAAGCCGAACCCCAGATAGCACCTGGCACGGATAATCATGTGCAGGTCCCAGGTGGTGTAATAGCGGTATCCGCTCTCCTCGTTGTGCAGGGGACGGATAATTTTTTTCCTCTCATAGTAGCGGATGGTCTCCGCGGTGACCCCCAGAATTCTCGCCATTTCCCCGATGGTGTATGTCTTGTACATATTCCTCAACCCTCAAATTCTTTTAGACTTTTGTGATTATTTTATCACACTTTCCCCGCAAAAAGCACGAAATTTCTCTCAGAAAAAGGGATTGACTCTCAAACTGCTTGAAAGCCTATGATCTAATCGTCAAAAAAATAACGATACCAGCAGACAGGAGGATATCTAGTATGAGTGAAAAAAAGGCAGTTCTGATCACCGGAGGCGCCATGGGTCAGGGAAGGGCCCACGCCTACAAATATGCGGAGAATGGGTTCGACGTGATCCTGGGTGATATGCAGGAGCCGGAGAGCGAGGCCTTCCAGGAGACCATCCGGGAATGTGAGAGGCGGGGGGCAGACGTCCTGGCCATGAAGTGCAACGTAACCTCCACCGTGGACATGGAGCGCCTGTTTTCTGAGGCCTGGAAGCGGTTTGGCCGCCTGGACGTGGTCATCGCCAACGCCGGCGTCATCAATTTCGGCTATACCTGGGAGCTGACGGACGCCCAGGTGGAGAAGGTGATCAACATCAACCTCATCGGCACCTGGCGCACGGACAAGTACGCCGCCCAGTATATGCTGAAGCAGGGGTTTGGACGGATCATCAACATCTCCTCCACCTCCGGCCTCTACGGCACCCCCAAGCTGGCCACCTACTGCATGTCCAAGTGGGGAATCCTGGGCCTGACCAAGACTCTGGCCAAGGAGGTGGGACCCAAGGGCATCATCGTAAACGCCCTCTGCCCCACCAAGGTGAAGACTCCCATGTGCGAGACCATGGAGTACGTCCAGTTTATCAACGATCTCACCGGGAAGAATTTCCAGTCTGTGGAGGAAATGTACGCCGGAGTGCCCTTCCTGGAGGTGGAGGACATCTCCTCCATGGTCTACTGGCTGGGCACCAGCCGTGAGGCCGGCAAGTTCAACGGCCGTGAGGTGGCCCTGGACCTGGGGACACTCCAGTAAATCCAGAAAAACTATACATGTATATAAATCAGGAGAGTGTACATTATGAAAATTACAAAAGCAACCCGCTGGCGCGTGTTCGCCGGCGTATGGATCCAGAGTCTTTTTACCTCGGCCACGGCATTCTTCAGCCTGTTCTCCCTGCCCATGTGCAGCCAGTTCGGCTGGAGCAGCTCTGATTTCTCCATGGCCTACACCATTTACATGTTCATCTACTGCGCCGTGGGCTTCCTGGGCGGAATCCTGGCGGAGAAACTTCAGCCACGGGTGGCCATCTACCTCGGTCTGATCCTGTTCGCCGGCGGCTGGATACTCACCGGCTTCGCCGACTCCATCCCGTTCTTGTACATCGCCTACGGAGTCATCGCCGGTGCGGGCGCCGGAACCATCTATCCGGCCTGCCTTCCCACCGCCCTCAAATGGTTCCCGGACAAGAGCGGTTCCATCTCCGGCCTTGTGCAGGCTGGAGCGGCCTGCGGCCCCTTCATCATGTCCCCCATCGCCCAGATGCTCATCGACAGCTTCGGGGCACAGCAGGCCTGCCGGATTCTGGGAGTGGTGTTCCTCATCGGCGTGGGCGCTGTGGCCTGGATGATCGTTCCCTGTCCCGACGGCTGGACGCCTGAGGGCTGGGTGCCGTCTAAAAACCAGAGCCGGGAGCTGAACACGAAGAACTACAACATTCCTCAGATGATCAAGCAGCCCGTCTTCTGGGTACTGTTAGTAATGTTCATCTTCGCCAACGCCGCCGGAACCATGATGGTCAGCGCCACCTCCCCCATCGCCCAGAACCAGATCGGACTGTCCGCCATGACCGCGGCCCTCTGCGTCAGCCTGATGACCCTGTTCAACATGTTCGGACGCATCGCCTTCGGCTTCATCTACGACCGGCTTCAGGGCTGGAACTCCCTGATCCTGATCCTGGTGATCAACGGCATCTCCATGCTGATGCTGACGGCGGCAGGTTCCTACGCCTACTTTATCCTCTGCATCGCTCTGGTGGGCTTCTCCTTCGGCGGCCTGCTGGTGGTCTTCGCCCCCATGGTGAAAATCATCTTCGGCTCCAAATTCTACAACCGGAACTACGGCCTGATCTTCATCGGCTACGGCATCGGCGCCTTCGTGGGACCGAAGATCTCCTCCAGCTTCTACGACGCCACCGGCTCCTATGTGATGGGCTACTTAGGCTCCGCTGTGCTGGCCGCCGCCGCCATCCTGCTGGTGCTGGCTGCCAAGCGCATGACAAAGCAGATGGCGCAGGGTCAAACTACGCCGCCAGAAAAAACTGCCGCCACACCCCTCGCAGGCAGTCAGTAATCCCCGCCTTCTCCACGGCCCTCGCCGCCACCACGGGGCGGGTCCCCAGCTCTTTCCCATCCAACATGTAGCGGAGCACACCGGCCTGCTGCCCCTTCTCCACCGGGGCAGTCAGGCCTTCTCTCAATTCCAGCCGCCGCTCCACCTGTTCAAAATTCTCCCCGTTCATCCCCAGATAGGAAAATGTCCCGTCATAGGCCAGGGGAACGGTCTCCTCCACCCCGCCCTGCACCGGAATCTCCGGCAGGGGAAGTCCCTCCCCGTCCTCGTAGAGGCGGCAGTTGGCGTATCCGTAGTTCAGCAGGTTCACCGCGTCCTGGAAGCGCGCCTTGTAATCCGGCGCCGCCATCACCGCGGCGATGAGCCGAACCCCGTCCTTCTCGGCCGTGGCGCACAGGCAGTATCCGGCGGCGGAGGTGGACCCGGTCTTTAAGCCGGTGACGGTGAAATTGGTGGCCATCTTCAGCAGCTTGTTGGTGTTGGACAGGCCAAATTCCTTGGATCCCTGCCTCGTCACGTGGGTGATGGTGTCCATCCAGATGGTGGAATACTGGTGGATCTGGGGATACCGGTTGATCAGCTCCCTGGCCATGAGGGCCACGTCCCTGGCTGTGGTGTAGTGGCCGGGGTCCTCCGTCAGCCCGCAGCAGTCCACGAAATGGGTGCCGGTCATGCCCAGCCCCTCCGCCCGCTGGTTCATCTGCCTCACAAATTCCTCCTCGCTGCCGGCGATATACTCCGCCATGGCCACCGAGGCGTCGTTGCCGGAGGCGATGACGATGCATTTGATCAGGGTCTCCACCGTCTGCTTCTCCCCCTCCTCCAAAAACACCTGGGATCCGCCCATGGATTTGGCGCGGGCGCTGGTGACCACCTCGTCCTCCAGGGAAATTTTCCCCGACTCCAGGGCGTCGAAAATCAGGATCAGGGTCATGATCTTGGTGATGCTGGCGGGACTTCTCTGCCCGTCAGCCTCCTTCTCACAGATCACCTGGCCGGTGGATGCCTCCATGAGGATGGCGCTGGGCGCCGCCACCTCCGGCCCCCCATCCCCCAGTCTCAGATCCGACTGCGCTGCCGCCGCCGGAAACGCCGCACTCATCAGAACTGTCAGTGCCGTAAGCACCGCCGCGATCCGTCTCATAGCTTCTCCCCTATTTTTTCTATATTATCAGTATAGACCCCCATCTTCCAAAAAATGTAAGAAATATTTTGCCTCCGCCTGTGACAATCCCCCTGGATTTATGTTATACTGGAGCCATCAATATTTTTATGGAGATTGTATGAGCAAACAAGAATACAGACAACGATTTTACCGCAGGAAAATGCGCGGAATCAGCCGCTATTTTCCTTTTTTTGCCGTTATCTTCCTCTCTGTTTTCATCGTCTGCGGCAGCATTTACCTGATTTGGGATTTTTACAATTACTATATCGCCCCGGCGGCCTCCGGCGGGCCCCAGGTTCTGGGGGAGGCGGAGGGCACACCGTCGGAGGTTCCAGAGGTTCTCACCGGTGCAGAGGCCCTCATCGCCCAGGCGGACCGCCTGACCATGGGGTACGATTACGACGCCGCCATCGACCTTCTCAACGGCAGCGAGTACGCCGGCGAGCCGGAGGTGACCCAAGCCGTCGGCGAGTATGAGGCCGCAAAATCCACCCTGGTCCGGGCCAACCCGTCGGAAGTCACCCATGTGTTCTTCCACACGCTGATCATGGACACCGCCAAGGCCTTCGACGGCGACTCCATGCAGAACGGCTACAATCAGATGATGACCACCCGGGATGAATTTCTGAAAATTCTTCAGTCCATGTACGACCGGGGCTATGTCCTGGTGAGCATCCACGATGTGGCCCGGGAGGTAACCGATGAGAACGGAAACGTCTCCTTTGTGCCGGGGGATATCATGCTGCCGGAGGGAAAGAAGCCCTTCGTCATGTCCCAGGACGACGTGTGCTACTACGAGTATATGGAGGGAGACGGCTTCGCCAGCCGCCTGGTCATCGGGGAGGACGGAAAGCCCACCTGCCAGATGGACCTGGAGGACGGCACCACCGTCACCGGCTCCTACGACCTGATTCCCCTGCTGGAGGATTTCATCCAGGAGCACCCGGATTTCTCCTACCGGGGAGCCCGCGCCATCATCGCCTTCACCGGCTACAACGGCGTCATGGGCTACCGCACCGACTCCTCCTACGAGGGCGTCAACCCCAACATCGAGGAGGATCGGGAGACGGTCCGCCAGCTGGCCCAGTGCCTGCGGGACAACGGATGGGAGCTGGCCAGCCACAGCTGGGGACACCGGGATCTGGGATCCATCTCCTACGAAGAGTTTGTGACTGACACGGATAAATGGGAGCAGGAGGTGGAATCCCTCATCGGCCCCACGGACATCATCCTCTACCCCTTCGGGGCGGAGATCGGGGACTGGCACCCCTACACCATGGAGAACGAGCGCTTCGCCTACCTCCACGGGAAGGGCTTCCGCTACTTCTGCAACGTGGACTCCCGCCAGTACTGGGTGCAGATCGGGGAGGATCATATGCGCCAGGGCCGCCGCAACCTGGACGGCTACCGCATGTACTACGATCTGCCGGAGTCCAACCCCACCAAGACCTACCTGGACGACCTGTTCGATGTGGAGGAGGTGTTCGACCGGAGCCGGCCTGTGCCCGTGCCCCCCATGAACCCCACCTCGGAGACGGCTCAAAGCGAATCATCTTCTTAATGAGAGACGAGGCGCCGCACCTTTTGGTGCAGCGCCTCGTTTTTTTCTGCGGCGGATCGGGGAAGGCTTTCCGCCCGGATCCTACTGGATCTTATCCCCCGCAGCCAGCCTCCTGGCCATGGATTTCAACTTTTTTCTCAGCTCCTCATCCGCCGTCTCGGCCTCCAGCTCCTTGATCACCTGCCGCAGTTCCTCCCGGTCCGGATGCATCCTGTAAAATATGTACTCCCGGTCCCCCGGCTGGATGTCCGCCGCCCGGCGGCACAGCTCCTCCGCCCTGGG
>MHCFR05601__coassemble_1558_pt1 | contig 13245 bp, 9 predicted proteins | sample MHCFR05601__metabat2_high_PE_003 | metagenome-assembled genome bin MHCFR05601
GGAGGCGTGGATTATGGAAATTGAAGAGTGGCTGGGGAAAGACAATCAGCTGGGAATTGATATCTGGAAGAGAAAGTATTGCTATAAAGAGGAAAATTTTGAGCAGTGGCTGACCCGCATCAGCGGCGGAAACGAAAAGATCGCACAGCTGATCCGGGAGAAGAAGTTTTTATTTGGCGGCCGTATCCTGGCCAATCGGGGGCTGGAGTATGTGGGAAGGAAGATCACCCTCTCCAACTGCTATGTGATCGAGCCGCCCCAGGATGAGATTGAGAGCATTTTCGAGTGCGCCAAGAAGCTGGCCCGCACCTACAGCTACGGGGGCGGCTGCGGCATCGACATCTCCCTTTTAAGCCCCAGGGGTGCGAGGATCAACAATGCGGCCAAGGAGACATCAGGTGCTGTGTCCTTCATGGACCTGTACTCTCTGGTGACGGAGCTCATCGGACAGAATGGACGCCGGGGCGCTCTGATGATTTCCATCGACTGCTCTCATCCGGACGTGACGAATTTTATCGACATCAAGACCGACTTAAATAAAGTGACCAAGGCGAACATTTCCGTGCGCATCTCCAGGGAGTTTATGGAGGCGGTGAAGAAAAACGGCACGTTCCGCCTGCACTTTACCAGGGAGGCTACGGGGGAGAGGATCGAGCGGGAGGTCAACGCCAGGGAGATGTTCCACCACATCGCGGAGACCAACTGGGATTACGCGGAACCCGGCGCCCTGTTCTGGGATCGGGTGAAGGAGTGGAATCTTCTGAGCAGGACGGAGGGATTCTCCTACGCGGGGGTCAACCCCTGTGCGGAGGAACCTCTGCCGGCGGGAGGAAGCTGTCTGCTGGGCAGCATCAACCTGGCGGAGTTCGTGACGGAGCCTTTTACCTCCTCGGCGGCCTTCGACTTTGACGGCTTTAAGCAGTGCGTGCGGGAGTGCGTGCGGGCTCTCAATGAGGTGCTGGACGAGGGAATGCCGCTCCATCCCCTGGAGGAGCAGCGGGAGAGCGTCCGCGACTGGAGGCAGATCGGCCTTGGAATCATGGGCCTGGCGGACATGCTGATCAAGATGGGGCTTCCCTACGGGGATGCAGAGTCCCAGGAGCTCTGCGACCGCATTGGCTTCGCCATGGCGGACACGGCGATCGCTGCCTCCGCTGTGCTGGCGAAGGAGCAGGGAATGTTCCCCAAATGCGACATCAATGCGGTGATGGAGACGCCCTATTTTGAGGCCAACACCTCCGCTCCCACCAAGGAGCTGGTGAAAAAGTATGGTCTGCACAATTCTCAGCTGCTGACCATCGCCCCCACGGGAACCCTCTCCACCATGCTGGGGATCTCCGGCGGGATTGAGCCGGTCTTCGCCAATTACTACGTGAGGAAGACGGAGTCCCTTCACGGAAAGGACGTCTACTACAAGGTGTATACCAAGATCGTAGATTCCTACATGAAGGACCACAAGCTGACGGATGACTCCATGCTGCCGGACTATTTTGTCACGGCTATGACCCTGGATTATCGCCAGAGAATCGATATGCAGTCGATCTGGCAGAAGCATATTGACGCGTCCATCAGTTCCACCGTCAATGTCCCCAACCAGTTCACCGTGGAGGAGACGGAGAGCCTTTACCTGTACGCCTACGAGAAGGGGCTGAAGGGGATCACCATATTCCGCGACGGCTGCAAGCGCGTGGGAATTCTCACCCCGGAGGAGGAGAAGAAGCAGAAGGGAGCTGTGGCCGGAGAGGGACTGAAGCGGGGAGAGATCATTCAGGTCAATGACGATGTGATCGGCAAGAAGCGGAAGCTGATCACCGGCTGCGGCAGCCTGCACTGCATCGCCCTGTTTGACCCGTACACAGGGGCGCTGCTGGAATCCTACCTGAGCAAGGGATCCACCGGCGGCTGCAACAATTTCATGATCGGCCTCTCCAGGATGATCTCCATCAGTGCCAGGGGCGGAATCGACATTTACACGATCATCGATCAGCTGAATTCCACCGGCGCCTGTCCGTCCTACACGGTTCGCAGGGCGACCAGGGAGGACACCAGCAAGGGGTCCTGCTGCCCCATGGCCGTGGGAAATGCGCTCCTGGATATGTACAACGAGGTGCAGGCGGAGCTGGCAAGCAGGAGAAAGGGGGAGCCGGGACCCGCGCCGAAGGCGCCGAAGCCCAAGGCGGTGAAGACCGTGAAGGCAGTTCCCACATCCATGGTGTGCCCAGAGTGCGGGGAACCTCTGGTTTTTGAGGGAGGCTGCAATCTCTGCAAGAGCTGCGGATGGAGCAAATGTCTGTAAAATAACAGCGGAGGGCTGCGGAAAGATTCTGGTATCCTGCAGTCCTCCTTTTAACACCTGTTTCAAAGGGAGGATATACCGTTGAGTGAGAATTCTATGACAGCCGCTTCCAGACAGAGATCCGATCTCAGAAGACAGATGGAGAGGGTGATCAGCCTGAGCATACCGGCGATCTTGGCGGAGATCAGCTCCATGGCGATGCAGTATATTGACGCGGCCATGGTGGGGAGCTTGGGGGCGAAGGCATCCGCCTCCATCGGCCTGGTGTCCACCTCCACCTGGCTCATGGGCGGACTCTGCATTTCCGTGGCCACCGGCTTTTCGGTGCAGGCAGCACACCTGATCGGGGCGGAGCGGCAGGAGGAGGCGAAGCACGTCCTTCGCCAGGCATTTTCCACAGCGATTGTGGTGGGACTCCTCCTGTGTGCGGTAGGGGTGTCCATCAGCGGATGGCTGCCGGCCTGGCTGGGAGGGGAGGAGAACCTGCGGGCGGACGCCAGCAGCTATTTCTTCATCTACGCCTGTGCGCTCCCGGCGGTTCAGCTGCGTCAGCTCTCCGGGAGTATGCTCCAGTGCAGCGGAAATATGAAGACGCCCAGCATCCTGAATGCGGCCATGTGCGGGCTGGATGTGATTTTTAACTGGCTGCTGATTTTTCCGGATCACCACCTTCCGTTCCTGGGAATCACCATTCCCGGGGCCGACATGGGAGTGGCGGGAGCTGCCCTGGGCACGGCTTTGGCGGAATGGGTGACGGCGGCGCTGATGGTATTTGCGGTGTCCGTGCGCTCCCCGATGCTGAGGCTGACCGGGAGAGGCAGCTGGAAGCTGACGCCTCAGTGCGCGTCTGCTGCGGCCAAGATCGCTCTGCCCATGGCCTTTGAACATACGGTGCTCTGCGGGGCACAGATCGCCTCCACCCGCATCGTGGCTCCCCTGGGGACGGTCTCCATCGCCGCCAATTCCCTGGCGGTGACGGCGGAGAGCCTCTGTTATCTCCCGGGATACGGAATTGCTGCGGCTGCGACGACCCTGGTGGGACAGAGCCTGGGAGCCAAGAGGAAGGATCTGGCAAGGCGGTATGCCAGGCTGTCCGTCCTTCTGGCCGTGATCCTGATGGCGGCCATGGCGCTGGTGATGTTTTTCGCCGCCCCCCTGGTGTTCGCCATGCTGACGCCGGATCCGGCGGTGCGGGAGCTGGGGGTGCGGGTTCTGCGGATTGAAGCCTTTGCCGAGCCGCTCTACGCGGTGTCCATCGCGGCGGCAGGGGCTCTGCGCGGAGCCGGGGACACCTTTGTCCCCAGCCTGCTGAATCTGGCCAGTATGTGGGGAGTCCGCATCACAGCGGCCACCATTCTGGCGCCTCGCCTTGGGCTGACGGGCGTGTGGCTGGCCATGTGCGGGGAACTGTGTGTGCGCGGGCTGCTGTTCTTGGTGCGCCTTCTCCGGGAAAAGTGGCTGGAGCACGCTATGGTCATTTAGTATACACTTTAGCTATGGATATGCATTTGATATAAGTATTTGAAATTTTGAACAGATTCTATATACTGAATACAGATAAAAACAGAGGAATGAGATCGAATGACAGACATATTTTTTGAGAATGAAGATGGGAGGTGTTTTTCATGCTGAATCCGGAGCTGTGGGCCCTTCTGGCGGATTCCTTCTGGAAGATCCTTCTCCCGGGGCTGACCATGACCATCCCCCTCACGGCAATCTCCTTTGCCCTGGCGATGATGATCGCCATCGCGGTGGCGCTGGTGCAGTTTGCCAACATTCGGGTGCTGAAACAGATCGCCCGCTTCTATGTGTGGGTGGTGAGGGGGACGCCCCTGCTGGTGCAGCTGTTTGTGGTCTTCTACGGGCTGCCCAACGTGGGGATCCTGATTGATCCCTTTCCGGCGGCGGTTCTGGTATTCTCCCTGAATGAGGGGGCTTACTGCTCGGAGACGGTGCGGGCCGCCCTGGAATCTGTGCCGCCGGGGCAGATGGAGGCGGGGCAGTGCGTGGGAATGTCCTATCTGCAGGTGATGCGGCGCATCATTCTGCCCCAGGCTCTGCGCATCGCCTTTCCCTCCCTCTCCAATTCTCTCATCGCCATGGTGAAGGACACCTCCCTGGCGGCCAATATCACGGTGACGGAGATGTTCATGGTGACCCAGAGAATTGTGGCCAGAACCTATGAACCCCTGGCTCTCTACATAGAAGTGGGCGTGGTTTACCTGATTTTCTGCACGGTGCTCACCAAGGTGCAGAGGCTGGTGGAGAAGCATATGCGGGTATGTGCGTGAGGAGGCGGAGGAGATGCTGGAAGTAAAAAATGTTAGAAAATCCTTCCATCGCCTGGAGGTTTTAAAGGGCGTGGACCTGACGGTGGACCAGGGAGACGTGGTGGCCATTTTGGGCCCCAGCGGTTCGGGAAAGACTACGCTCCTGCGGTGCATCAATTTTCTGGAGACGGCTGACGAGGGAGAGATGGTCTTTGACGGGGAGCATTTTTCCATGAATGGGATTTCCAGGAAGGATATCGCCAGGCTGAGAAAGAAGACGGCTTTTGTATTTCAAAATTACAATCTTTTCCGCAACAAGACGGCACTGGAGAACGTGACGGAGGGACTGATCATCGCCAGGAAGATGCCGAAGGCACAGGCGATGGAGATTGCGGAGCAGGCGCTGAAAAAGGTGGGACTTTCCGACCGCAGCGATCATTATCCCAATCAGCTGTCCGGAGGCCAGCAGCAGAGAGTGGCCATCGCCAGAGCGCTGGCCACCAGCCCGGAGATCATCTATTTCGACGAGCCAACGTCGGCTCTGGACCCGGAGCTGACCGGGGAGGTGCTGTCGGTGATGCGGCAGCTGGCGGATGAGGGGATGACCATGCTGGTGGTGACCCATGAGATGAATTTTGCGAAGAATGTGTCCAACAAGGTTGTCTTTATGGAGGACGGAGCGGTGGTGGAGTCCGGTTCCTCAAAGGAGTTTTTTGCCAATCCCAGAGAGGAGCGGACGAGAGCTTTTCTGAGGACTCTGAGCGGTGTAATTTGAGTAAAAATAGTATTCAAAGGAGAGGTTGAGAGATGAGAAGAAGAGATTGGATAGCGGTGATGGCCTTGACGGCGGCGGTGCTGGGCGGAGCGGCTGTGAGCGGCTGCTCCCAGAACGGCGGGCAGACCCAGACAGGCGGGGAGAACGCTGAGGACGGCTCCCAGAATGCGGCCGGGGAGGCGGGCCAGGACCTGCTGGCACAGATTCAGGAGAAGGGATCGGTGACCATCGCCATGGAGGGAACCTGGGCGCCATGGACGTACCACGACGAGGATGACCAGTTGGTGGGGTATGATGTGGAAGTGGGCCGGCGCATCGCGGAAGGCCTGGGCGTGGAGGCAGAGTTTGTGGAAGGGGAGTGGGACGGCCTTCTGGCTGGACTGGATGCTGGGCGCTATGACATGATGATCAATGGCGTGGATATCACGGAAGAACGTCAGAACGCATATGATTTTTCGGAACCATATGCATACAACCGCATGGCGGTGATCGTCCGCGGGGACAACCAGGATATCCAGTCCATGGAGGATCTGGAGGGAAAGCATACGGCCAACACCATCTCCAGCACTTACGCGGAGACGGCGGAAAAGTACGGGGCGGAAGTGACGGGCGTGGACGATCTGAACCAGACTTTTGAACTGCTGCTCAGCGGCCGGATTGACGCCACCTTAAACTCCGAGGTGACCTACTACGACTACATGAAGGCCCACCCAGATGCGGATATCAAGATCGCTGTGCTGGCGGACGATGCCTCGGAGGTGGGAATTCCCTTCCGCAAGGGGGAGGAGACGGCCAGCCTGCGGGAGGCTGTGAACGGCATTCTGGATGAGATGAGGGAGTCTGGAGAGCTGTCCCAGCTGTCCGAGAAGTATTTTGGGACCGATATCTCCAGCGCATCGGCGAACTGATATGGACGAACGGACATGATGATGCAGATGGAGAAGGGGAAGCGTCCGCCGGATGCAGCCGCTTCCCCTTCTCCCATTGCCGTTTGGTCAGTCCCAGCTGAGTTTGCCGGTCTTTGCGGCCTCCTCATAGCGGGAAATCTTGTAGTCCAGCCGGTCCAGAGCCGTCTCGATCTGCTCCTTCTGCTTTAGAAGAGTGTCCCTCTGGTCCTTGAGGAGATCCAGACGCTTGGAGATGGTGGAATCCCCCTGCTGATACAGCTGGACATACTCCAGCAGCACCTCCACGGACAGGCCGGCGCTGCGCATGCATTTGGCCAGCTCCACCCAGCCCAGATCGCTCTCCTGATAGTTGCGGATCCCTCCGGAACTTCTGGTCACGCGGGGAATCAGTCCCACTTTCTCGTAGTAGCGCAGGGTCCCCTGGGGAATGTCATATTTTTCGCTCACTTCTTTGATTGTCATCAGAATCATCTCCTTGATAGATATAGTATAGATCTTAAAGCTGACTTGAAGTCAAGAAAAAAGTTGTCCATTTGTCAGAATTTGGGGTGCTGCAATAAAATTGACCACATTTCTTAATAAAAAAGTCGCAGGTTCGTTCCCCATTTGTGATATACTCCACGTAGACGCTTACATGGAAACAGCGAGATTACCGAGGAGGATATGAGAATGAGATGGAATTATATACGCACATGGATGTTGGCTCTGGGGATGGCCGCTGCGGCCTCCTTTCCCGGATTGGCTGCGGAAAACGGGCTGGACGTCTCCAACCTGACCTGGGACGTGGACAGCGGAAGCGCCAGCTGGACCGGCGCGGCGGATGCCTCCAGCTATGAGGTGCGTCTCTATATGAACGGGGTCCCCATCGCCGACGCGAGAACAGTCTACGGCACCAGCTGCAATTTTCCCGGGGCGATGATGAGCGGCAGCTACACCTTCCAGGTCCGCGCGGTGGATGAGGAGGGAAAACGGGGCGAGTGGGAGACCTCAGAGCCCTGGAACATCAGCTGGGCAGACATCGGGTCCATGCCGGAGTACAGCTATTATGGGAACAGCAGCGGAGGTCCCGGGGACCCCAACGCTGCGGCCAGATGGGTGCAGAACGAGAAGGGTTGGTGGTATCAGAATGCGGATCAGAGCTATCCGGCGTCCTGTTGGCAGCAGATCGGCGGAAAATGGTACAATTTCAACGAGTACGGCTACATGCGCACGGGCTGGATCCTGTGGAATGACGTGTGGTACTACTGCGGTGCGGACGGCGCCATGCTCACGGACACCGTGACGCCGGACGGGTATACCGTGGGCAGCGATGGGGCCTGGGTGCAGGGCTGACGGTCAAATCCGTCTTGAAGACAGAGGAAAACTGTGCTAGAATAAAGTTAGATTTCAGAAGAAAGAGGGGAATCCGTTATGGAGAAAGAAATTTTAACATTTGTTCAGGAGAAGACGAACGATTTGATGAATGCCGCTTCCTGCTACGCGGGATTGAAGGAGGCTGCCCAGGCATGGCTGGACGCAGTCGGAACGGACAAAGAGGCTGAGATGACGAAAAAGTACATCGAAGAGCTGGAAGCTGACATCATGCCGGTGGATGGATTGATCGCATTTGCAGAGTCCGAGGCGGGCGCTCAGGTGTTCGGACCGGAGAAGACCAAAGAGGTGGCGGCTCACGGCAAGGAGATCAAGGCGGCCGGCGCGAAGTACTGCGACTGCCCCGCGTGCGCGGCGGCGGAGGCCATTCTCTCCAAGAAGGAGCAGATACTGGGCTGAGATGTGAAATGTGAGGAATAAGGACGGCGGAGCTGCACAGGATGCAGTTCCGCCGTTTTCGTACGCACTTGTATTTTACCATCCAGCGTCCGTGTTGACGGGAATCCGCTTCCGGCCCAGACGGCTGAAGAAATGGTAGTAGATGAAGAATGCCACGGATGTGGTCGCCCAGGAGAGGGGGTAGCTGATCAGGATGGTGATCATGGTCCGGTTGAAGGGGACGGCGATGATCACCCAGGTGATCCTCAGCACACAGACACCCAGGCAGGTGAGCAGCATGGGAATCCAGCAGTCGCCGATTCCCCGCAGAGCTCCGGAGTAGATCTCGATCAGGATGTAGGTGAAGAACATGGGCACCATAAAGTGGAGAATGTCCAGTCCGTTGGCGATTACCGCCTCATCGGTGGAGAACAGGCGGAAAATATACACTCCGAAGAAATAGAGCACCAGGGAGAGGAAGATGGTGGTGACAAAGGTCATTCCCAGGCAGACCCGAACTCCCTTCTTCACCCTCTTGGGCTGGTTTGCCCCGTAGTTCTGGCCCACGAATGTGGTGATGGAGATTCCGACGGCGCTCATAATCATCCAGAACAGGCTGTCAATCTTGGAGTAGGCCGTGTATGCGGCGATGGTGGTGGTCCCCAGGGTGTTCACGCTGGACTGAATGATAATGTTGGAAATATTGTACATGACGGACTGCAGTCCGGCGGGCAGGCCGATTTCCACGATCCGGCGAACTAGAAATCCGTCCAGGCGCAGCTTTTTTATGTGCAGCTTGTAGGATTCGGAGGTTCTGGTCAGCACCAGAAGCACCAGGGCGGCGCTGACGGCCTGGGAGATGATGGTTGCCCAGGCGGCACCTGCCACCTCCATGTTGAATTTCACTACGAACAGGAGATCCAGCACAATGTTGGTAAAGCAGCCCGCGATCAGGAAAAAGAGCGGCCGCCTGGAGTCCCCGATGGCTCGGAGGATACCGGCTCCCATGTTGTAGATCAGGTTCGGAATGATTCCGATAAAATAAATCCGCAGATAGGTGGTGGCATAGTCCATGACAGAGTCAGGGGTGCCCATGGCCTTCAGGGCGTAGGGAGCTCCGAAGAGCCCGATCACCATCATGCCCGCGCCCACAGCGATGGAGAAGGCGATGGCTGTGTGGACCGCCTGGCTCACCATCTCATCTTGCTTGGCGCCGAAAAACTGGGAGATGGTGACGGTGGCGCCGGATGCCAGGCCGGTGAAAAAGCCGACGAACAGGTTTACCAGGGTGCCGGTGGTTCCGCCCACAGCCGCCAGGGCCTCCGTGCCCACATACTGGCCTACCACCACCGCGTCGACGGTGTTGTAAAGCTGCTGAAAAAAGGTCCCGAACAGGATCGGGAAGAAGAACAGAAGAAGCTGCTGCCAGATCACTCCCTCTGTGATGCTGTGCCGATTGACTGCGGCACGTTCCATACTCTTTTGTCTGCTCATAATTCATCCCCAAATGTACGCAATATAGTTTAGTAGGTTACCGGTCTCATTATATTTACTTTTTCGCCTTTTGTAAAGCATTATTGATGGCATTTAACAATGCCATGGAGGTATACCGGCTGTCGCTGGCGTAGGAGAGATTTTCCGTGGACTGGGAGGCGCAGATCTGCTCTGCCAGATCGTCCAGAGCCGGCTGCACCAGGGGGTACATGGTGGTCACGGCTTCGTTTAAGGGCACCAGATCGATGGAGTTGATGTGATCGCTGTCCACGGACACCTGCACATCCACCTGCTCATTTCCCAGGCGGATGGAGGAGGTGTAGACCCCGGGCGTGTACAGAGATTTGACCTGGTCAGAGGATGCCGGAGAATCCTTTTTCCCCGGGCGGAACATGAACAGGAAGAGGGAGATCAGCAGGATGCCCAGGAGAAGGAAAATGCCGGTGTAGATGATCTCCTTCATCCGCAGCACCACGATTTTTGTTTTGGAGCTCATAAAAAAGACCTCCGGATGGGTTTGATACAGCCTATGTGGATGGAAAAAGGATTATGAAAAAGTAAAAAAGGAATTGTAAATGAGTCTCCAGTGTGTTACAATAACAGAACAAATGTTCGTATCAAAACCAGAGGAGGCAGACAGGATGGCGCTTCAGTTTATCATGGGAGGATCGGGGGCCGGGAAGACCCGCTTTTTATACGAAAGGCTGATTGAGGAATCGGAGAGAAGGCCGGGGCAGCAGTTTGTGCTGATCGTCCCGGAGCAGTTCACCATGCAGACCCAGAAGGAGATCGTATCCCTCCATCCCAGGAGGGGGACGATGAATATCGATATCGTCAGCTTTGAACGGCTGGCTTACCGGGTGTTTGAGGAGCTGGCGGTGGTGAACCCGGCGGTGCTGGACGATATGGGAAAATCCATGATTCTGCGCAAGGTCGCCGCCATCCGCGGGCGGGATCTGGGGATTTTCCGCGGTCACCTGGGCAAGGCCGGGTTCATCGGACAGCTGAAATCCATGGTGTCAGAGCTCTATCAGTACGGGATTTCCCTGGAACAGCTCCGGGAGATGGAGACCTGCGCCTCCAGCCAGCTCCTGAAGGCGAAGCTGCGGGATCTGGGGGTCCTGTACGAAGGGTTTCAGGAGTACATCCGGGAGAAGTTTATCACGGCCGAGGAATTGCTGGGAGAGCTCTGCCGTGTGTTTCCCAGATCAGAGCGGATGCGGGGGAGCACGGTGGTGCTGGACGGCTATACCGGCTTCACGCCGGTGCAGTACCGGCTGCTGGAGCAGATGCTGGTGTGCTGCAGGGATGTGAAGGTGGCGGTGACGGTGGAGCGCTCTGCAAAGCCCTACGAGAGGAGCGGGGTGCAGAATCTCTTCTATATGAGTAAGGAGACGGTCTGCCGCCTGAGCGCCCTGGCGGCTGCCAACCATGTACCCCAGGAGAGGGATTGCTGGCTGGAGAGAAGGCCTTATCCACGATTTAAGAGCGGGGAACTGGATTTCCTGGAGCAGAAGCTGTACCGCTACTCCCGGGCATTCCGCAACGGCCAGCCGGAGAACATTTTCCTGTACCGCGCCTTAAATCCCAGGGAGGAGATTCAGTTTGTGGCGGGCCGCATTGAGTCCCTGGTGCGGGAGCAGGGACTGCGCTACCGGGAGATCGCCGTGGTCACCGGGGATCTGGAGAGATATGGGAAGGAGGCGGCCTTTCAGTTTGAGGAGAAGGGGATTCCCTGCTTTCTGGACGTGAAGAAGAGTATCCTGGAAAATCCCTTGGTGGAGTTTATCCGGGCGGCTCTGGAGGCGGTGCGCAGCGATTGTTCCTACGAGGGAATGTTCCGCTATCTGAAATGCGGTCTGGCGGTGGAGCCGGAGCAGAGGGAGATGTGTGACCGGGCGGAGAACTACTGCCTGGCTCTGGGCATCCGCGGGTGGAAGCGCTGGGAAACGCCGTGGGAGCTGGTGTACCGGGGCGGCAGGAATCTCAATTTGGAGGAGCTGAACGCGTTCCGGGAGATGGTGATGGCTCCCCTTACCAGGCTGCGGGAGGGGCTGCGGGAAAAGGACAGAACCATGCGGTCCATGACGGAGGCCCTGGTGAATTTCCTCACGGAGATGGAGGCGGAGAGGAAGATCCTGGCCTGGAGTGAGCACTTCCGGGAGCAGGGGGAGTATCAGCTGGCGGACGAGTACAGCCAGGTGTACGGCCTGGTGATGGAGATGTTTGACCGGCTGGCCGCCCTTCTGGGGGACGAGAAGGCAGGCATCCGGGAGTTCGGGGAGATTCTGGACGCCGGCTTCGGCGAGATACAGGTGGGTGTGATCCCGGCCACTGTGGACCGGGTGGTGGTGGGAGATATCACCCGGACCCGGCTGAACCATATCCGCGCCCTGTTCTTTGTGGGGGTGAACGACGGCGTTGTCCCCGTGAGACGGGAAAACGGCGGGATCTTGTCGGAGACCGACAGAGAGTTCCTGGAAGCCAACCGGATGGAGCTTGCCCCCACCGCCAGGAAGGAGGGATTCCTTCAGCGGTTTTATCTGTATCTGGCTCTCTCGCGCCCGGAGGAGTATTTGATCCTCTCGTTTGCGTCCATGGACGGGGCGGGGAAGAGTCTGCGGCCCTCCAGCCTGGTGCGGGAGGTGGAGAAGCTTTTTCCGGATCTGGCTTGCAGGGATGCCGCACAGGAGCGGAGGATTATGTCCCCCCAGGAGGGAAAACACGCCATCGCAGGGATGCTGCGGGAGGGGAGAACCGGGGAGACGGACGACCGATCCCGGGAACTGTACCGCTATTTCTGGAACCGCGAGACGGACAGGGAGTGGCTGAAAAAGCTGGTGGACGCGGCCTGCTACTCCTACGAGGCCAGGGGAATCGGCCGGGCGGCGGCCAGAGAACTCTACGGCAGGATCTTGAGCGGCAGCGTGACGAGGATGGAGCAGTACGAGGCCTGCGCCTACGCCCACTTCCTCTCCTACGGGCTGGAGCTGCAGGAGCGGCAGGAGTATGAACTGAAGGCGGCAGACATGGGAAATCTGTACCACGCCGCCATCGACGGGGCGTTCCGGCGGGCGGCGGACAGAGGCAGGAGACTTCAGGACATGGATGACGCGGAGAGAGATGCCCTCTCCGACGAGGCAGTGGAGGAGGCGGTGGCCGACTACGGGGGAAAGATCATGACCAGCTCCGCGAGAAATCTCTATCTGGCGGGGAAGGTGGGGAGGATCACCCGGAGAACGCTGTGGGCCCTGGCGGAGCAGCTGAGGAGAGGGGAGTTTGACCCTGTCGGTTTCGAGGTGTCCTTCTCCGCAGCGGACAATCTGAGCGCACTGAAGATTCGCCTGTCGGAGGATGAGGCTCTCCATCTCAGGGGGCGCATCGATCGTATGGATCTCTGCGAGGATGAGAAGCATATCTATGTAAAGATCATTGACTACAAATCGGGCGGTGTCTCCTTTGACCTGGCAGCTCTCTACTACGGACTGCAGCTGCAGCTTGTAGTTTATATGGATGCAGCCATGGAACTGATGGAGCGCAGAAACCCGGAGAAGGAGGTTGTGCCTGCGGGTGTCTTCTATTACCACATCGACGACCCGGTGGTGGACGGGGAGGAGGCGGATACCCGGGAGGAGGCCGACCGAGCAGCGTTAAAGAAGCTGAGGATGGACGGACTTGTCAACAGCGAGCCGGGGGTGATCTCCCTCATGGACCGGGAGATTGAGACGGACTCCGATGTGATACCCGTGGCGA
>MHCFR05601__coassemble_1568_pt1 | contig 13135 bp, 11 predicted proteins | sample MHCFR05601__metabat2_high_PE_003 | metagenome-assembled genome bin MHCFR05601
TCCCCGGAACAAAAAAACAAGTGACACTTCCGGTCCGGTGTCACAAATGTGACAGACCCCTGAAAGTGTCACTTTCCTCCTGGATGGGAAGGCGTTCCGCCCTACGCCCGCCTCCCCTTGCTCTTCACCGAGCGCAGCAGGAAGCGCCCGTCCTCGATCACCATGGCGGTGAGCTTCCCGCCGAACACGCAGCCGGTGTCGATACAGATCATCCCCCTCTCCGGAAGGGGCCGCACCATCCCGTCCGTCAGGGGCTCCACCGGCCCGCCGCTCCCGTCCATGTAGGCGGCCACCGACAGAGGCGTGTGCCCCACGATCAGCAGCCGGTCCCCGTAGGTGTTGTTCAAGATGGCCTCCCGGTCCCAGAGCAGAATCTCAGGATCATTCTCCTCCCCCCGGCCGCTCCTGGCCCCGGCGTGGGCGCAGAAGATCTCCTCGTCCTGATACCAGAGCACCGTGTGCTCCTCCAGCCAGGCGGCCCATTCGTCCAGCTTCTGCCCCCACTCCCAGCAGGAGCGGATGGTCTTGCTGCCGCCGTTCAGGCTCCAGAGATCCTTCTGCTCCGGATCCCGGGTGCACTCCATGAGGATCTGCTCATGGTTGCCGCGAATCAGCACGCAGCGCTCCCCCATCTCCTCCTTGAACTCACGGAAGACATTGAGCACGCCGCAGGGGTCCGGCCCCCGGTCCACCATGTCCCCCATCTGGATCAGCATATCCTTCTTCCAGTCCGCCCGGACAGAGCCGAGGAGCTCCAAGACCTCCTCCCGGCACCCGTGGATATCCCCCACAATCACCTTTCGCATACCGTCACACCTCCTCTTCCAGGAACGATAAGAGCTCATTCAACTTCCCCGGCAGGGCCTCGATGAGAAGCTCCGCCATCTCCTCCGGCTCCCGCTCCATGCCGGTGAGCACCCAGTCCACGGTCATCCGGATGGAGCCGTGGCAGTACATCTGCAGGAGAAAGCGCACGTCCTCCTCCAGGGGGAGCCCCTGCTTCTTCTGCAGGATGTTCTCGTAGAATTTAAAAATGTAGTCATAGTCGTACTTCATCAGGGAGTTGTAGTCGTTGGAGCCGAAGGCGCAGGTGAAAAACACCCGCTCCTCCCGGATGAACTGGAATTTCCTGGTGAGCCCCTCCCGCAGGGTCAGACTCACCCCCATCTCCTCAAAGGACTGCTGCACCAGCTTCTCGAAATACCAGTTCACCAGGTCGTACTTGTCCCGAAAATTCCGGTAAAACGTCTGTCTGGTCAGCCCGCAGTCCGCCACAATATCCTTCACCGTGATTTTGTCCAGGGGCATCCGCCCCATCAGCCCCTTGATGGACTGGGCCATCCTGTATTTTGTTCTGTCCTGACGATCCATGTTGTCCTCCTTCGGATGTTCCAATCTAGCTGCTCAAACTCAGCCCGAACTGCACCGTGCAGATCAGGAAAAACAGGAGCATTCCCACATTGAGAAATGCCGTCTGAAACCTGCGGGAGGCGGGAATCTCGAAGATCCCCCGCTCCAGGCGCCGCCGGCCCCACAGGCAGATGAGGAGCACTACCCCGGCGATGGCCGATGCCATGAGGGCGAACACGTACAGTCCCAAGGCCAGGAGCGGCAGAATAAAATCCGCCGACAGCACATTTCCCGGGGCCGCAGAGTAAAACCACCGGAGGAGAACTGTCCCCACCACCCCGCCCAGGGAGTTGATGGCCATGTGGAGGCCGATGGTATTTCTCACCCTCCCCGTGCGCAGGTAGACGTAGGCGAACACCATCCCCAGGCCGCAGGCGTAGAAAAACTGGTAGAAATTCCCGTGGATCAGCCCGAACATCACCCCGGACACCAGGATGCAGGTGCGGTCCCCGAACACGCGGATGCGGTCGATGAGGAGCTTGCGAAACAGCAGCTCCTCAAAGATGGGGGCCAGGATGGCCGCGAAGAGGATCACCGGGATCAGCTCCCCCGCCAGCACCATGTCCACCACCGTGTTGTCGATCTGCCGGTCCAGAAAGAGGGAGGTGATCCCCATGAGTCCGTTGCCGATGAGGTTCCCCGCCTCCATGACGCCGATGCACACCACCAGGCACAGAAGCAGGCTCCAGAAGGACATGGGCTCCCTCTCCTCCCTGGGAAGGGGGCTGGAGGGGATCCGCCTTAACAGGGCCAGGCACACGGGGAAGGCCGCCAGGTACATGGCCGCCACGGACACCGCCATGGAGGCTGTACTCCCCAGGGCCGACACGTCCGTCCCCAGCAGCTGCAGGAGCAGCAGAATGACAAACTGCACCGCCAGGGACACCGCCACATAGACGAAGTACGCCATCCCCAGGGCAGAAAAATGTCTCCGCATCTCCCTCTGTTCCATATCCACCGCCTCCTGTTCTCCCGATGTAAAATGTCTCCCATCCAATGTCTGTGAAAAGGCGCCGCATCCGCGGTGAATGCAGCGCCTTGAAACAGCCGTGATAAAATCAAACCAATGCTTTAAGCCTCTCCGGACTCCATCTGGGCGGCTCTCGCCTCCACTTCCTTCTTCTGCACATCGCCGGGAGCCTGCTCGTAGCGGCTGAACTCGTACTCGTACACGCCGATGCCTCCGGTCATGGAGCGAAGGTCTGTGTTGTATCCGAACAGCTCGGACATGGGCACGTCGGCCTCAATGATCTGTTTGCCGTGATGGTCAGAATTCATGCCCAGCACGCGCCCTCTTCTCCGGTTCAGATCGCCCATGACGTCGCCGGTGAACTTATCCGGCACCGTCACCTTCAGGGAGGCGATGGGTTCCAGGAGAACGGGGTTGGCGTCCATAAAGCCCTTCTTGAAGGCCATGGTGGCCGCCATCTTAAATGCCAGCTCGGAGGAGTCCACCGGATGGTAGGAGCCATCCACCAGGGTCGCCTTCAGTCCCACCACCGGATATCCGGCCAGCGGTCCCTTCTGGACGCACTCCTGAATGCCCTTCTCCACAGCCGGGAAGTAGTTCTTGGGAACGGCTCCGCCGAACACTCTCTCCTCGAAGATGTAGGGGGTCTCCAGATCGCCGGAGGGCTCGAACTCCATCTTCACGTCGCCGTACTGGCCGTGTCCGCCGGACTGCTTCTTGTACTTGCCCTGGACCTCCACCTTCTTGCGCAGGGTCTCGCGGAAGGCTACCTTGGGCTTGCTCAGCTCAACCGACACCTTGTAGCGGTTCTGCAGCTTGCTCACAACCACCTCCAGCTGCTGGTCGCCGATGCCGTAGAGCAGGAGCTGGCGGTTCTCCTTGTCGTTGACCGCCTTTAAGGTCAGATCCTCCTCCATCAGCTTGGACAGGGCGCTGGACACCTTGTCGTCGTCGCCCTTGTTCACCGTCTTGTATCTCATGTAGGTGTAGGGCTTGGAGATCTGCGGCTTGTGGTACAGGATGGGGGCGGAACGGACGGCGATGGTGTCGCCGGTCTGGGTCACCGCCAGCTTGGCCACGGCGCCGATGTCGCCGGCCTTCAGCTCCGGAACCTCGATGGCGTCCTTGCCTCTCAGCACATAGATCTTGCCCACCTTCTCCTCAGTCTCTTTATTTACATTGTAGATGGAGCTGTCCGGTCTCAGGGTTCCGGTACAGATCTTCATCAGGGAATATTTGCCGATGAACGGGTCCACGATGGTCTTGAACACTCTCGCGGACAGGGACACATCGTCGTTGTACTTGGCGGTGAAGCGCTCGCCGGTGGAGATGTCCACGCCCACGCACTCGTACTTGTCCGGGGATGGGAAGTAGCGCTCGATGGAGCGGAGCAGAATCCTGAGTCCCTGGCAGTTCAAGCCGGATCCCATCATGACGGGAACGATGGAGCCGTCGATGACGTGCTCGCGCAGCGCGTTGTAGATCTCCTCCTCGGTGAAATCCTCACCGGAGAAATAGCGCTCCATGTACTCCTCGCTGGTCTCCGCCACAGCCTCGATGAGGGCGTCTCTGGCGATGCCCAGGTTCTTCTGTACGTAATCCGGGATGGGGCACTCCTCGTAGGTGCCTACGCCGGTGAAACGGCGGCCGGCCATCTTCACCACGTTCACGAATCCCACGAACTTCTCATTCTCACGGATGGGCAGCTGGAAGGGAGCGATCTTTCTTCCGAACTGCTTCTCCAGCCGCAGCACCACCTCGCGGTAGCTGGCCTGGTCGTCGTCCATGTTGGTGACGAAAATGATCCTGGGCAGGCGGTACTGCTCGCAGAGCTCCCACGCCTTCTCCGTGCCCACCTGGATGCCGGCCTTGCAGTTGATGACGATGACGGCGGCGTCCGCCACACTCATGGCCTCCTCCACCTCACCCACGAAGTCGAAGTATCCGGGGGTATCCAGGATGTTCACCTTCACCGTGCCGTTCTCGCCCTCGTACTCAAGGGGAATCAGGGACGTGGAGATGGAGAACTGTCTCTTGATCTCTTCTTTATCGTAATCGCTGATGGTGTTGCCGTCAGCAATCTTGCCCATCCTCTTTGTCACTCCGCAGATCAGCGCCATCGCTTCCGCCACGGTCGTCTTGCCTGCGCCGCCGTGTCCCAGCAGCACAACATTACGGATTTGCTGTGTTCCATATACGTTCATAAATAGTCCCTCCTGTTGAAGAATTTCGCCTATACCATATTGTACTAAAAATTCTGTAAATTTACAAGCTGAATATGCAGTTTTAACAAAAAATTTGTATTTGTATCTGGATACATTTTAAAGCGTCACGCTTTAAAGCAATAAATCATTGACATTTTTTGCCGACTTCGCTACAATCGGAATGATTACACAATTTCCCCGGAAAGGAGATAACTACATATGATTATTATAATGAAGCCGGGCGCATCCAAGGACGCGGTGCAGCATGTGAAAGAACTCATCGAATCCAAGGGACTCACAGCCCATCTCTCTGAAGGAACCCAGGTGACCATCGTCGGCGTGGTGGGCGACAAGACTCTGCTGGCCCACTCCAACATCGAGCTGGCGGAGGGCGTGGACAAGATCGTGCCCGTCACCGAATCCTATAAACTGGTAAACCGCAAATTTCACCCGGAGCCCACCACCGTGGCCGTAGGCCCCACCTCCGTGGGCCCCGGCACCCTGACGGTCATGGCCGGGCCCTGCGCCGTGGAGAGTCGGGAGCAGCTGATGGAGACCGCCTTCGCCGTGAAGAAAGCCGGCGCTAATTTCCTCAGGGGCGGCGCCTACAAGCCCCGCACCTCCCCCTATGCCTTCCAGGGCCTGGAGGAGGAGGGCCTTCGGTACATGAAGGAGGCCAGGGAGGCCACTGGCCTGGCGGTGGTCTGCGAGGTCACCAGCCAGCGCGCCCTGGAGACGGCGGCCAAATACGTGGATATGATCCAGATCGGCGCCAGGAACATGCAGAATTTTGAGCTCCTCAAGGAGTGCGGCCGCTCCGGCATCCCCGTGCTCTTAAAGCGGGGATTGGCGGCCACCATCGACGAGTGGCTCAACGCCGCCGAGTACATCATCTCCGAGGGCAACCACAGCATCGTCCTGTGCGAGCGGGGCATTCGCACCTACGAGACCTCCACCAGGAACACCCTGGATCTGAGCGCCGTGCCGGTGATCCGCAGAAAGAGCCACCTGCCCATCATCGTGGATCCCAGTCACGCCACCGGGGACTACCTCTACGTGCCTCCCCTGGCCAAGGCGGCGGTGGCCGCCGGGGCGGACGGCCTGATGATCGAGGTTCACCCCTGCCCGGAGAAGGCCCTCTCCGACGGCCCCCAGTCCCTCACCTTCGAGAAGTTCGGCCGGCTGATGGAGGAGTTAAAGCCCTACGCGGAGCTGTCCGGGCGGCAGTTCCGATGAGATGCCTTAGGGGGTGTATCATATGAACGAATCGGTAATCGGCTTCATCGGCCTGGGGCTCATCGGCGGGTCCCTGGCCAGAGCCCTGAAAAAATATAAGCCGGACCTCACCGTCATGGCCTACATGCGGTCCAGGGACAGGCTTGAGAAGGCCCGCGCGGACGGCGTGGTGGACGTCATCCTGGACGGCGTGGACGAGCGCCTGGGCCAGTGCGATATGATTTTTCTGTGTACGCCGGTGGAGTACAATGAGCAGTATCTGGCGGCGGTGAAGCCGTTTTTGAAGGCGGACGCCATCGTCACCGACGTGGGCAGCACCAAGACCAGCATCCACCGGGCCGTAAAGGCCCTGGAGATGGAACAATCCTTCGTGGGCGGCCACCCCATGGCCGGATCTGAGAAGACGGGCTATGAGAATTCCACGGATCACCTGCTGGAGAACGCCTACTACATGATCACGCCCCCCAAGGGGGCGCCGGAGAGCCACGTGGAGCGCCTGGTGGCCGTGGCCCGGGCGGTGAACGCCATCCCCATGGTGATCTCCTGTGAGGAGCACGACCTGGCGGTGGCGGCTATCAGCCACCTCCCCCACATCGTCGCCTCCAGCCTGGTGAATCTGGTGCGGGACAGCGATGACTCCCGGGAGACCATGAAGCAGATCGCCGCCGGGGGCTTTAAGGACATCACCCGCATCGCCTCCGCCTCCCCGGAAATGTGGGAGCAGATCTGCATGACCAACACGGACAACATCGCCCGGATGCTGGGGCGGTACATAGACTCCCTGCGGGAGATCCTGGACGCCTTAAACGGTCGGGACGAGGCGGCCATCCACCGGCTCTTTGCCAGCTCCCGGGAGTACCGCAATTCCATCTCCGACCGGAGCCGGGGCGCCATCGAGCCGGAGTACTCCTTCTCCGTGGACATCGTGGACGAGGTGGGATCCATCTCCACCCTGTCGGTGATCCTGGCGGCCAAGGGCATCAGCATCAAGAACATCGGCATCAACCACAACCGGGAGCACGGGGAGGGGGCGCTGCGCATCTCCTTCTACGACGAGGCCTCCCGGGAGGCGGCCTGGAACCGTCTGACCGACTACAAGTACACTTTGATCCCATAGGAGGAATGACCTATGAAATTTTCACCTGTCTCTTCCCTGAGGGGAAGTTTAACCATACCGGGAGACAAATCCATCTCCCACCGCAGCGTCATGTTCGGCTCCCTGGCCCAGGGGACCACGGAGATCACCCATTTTCTCAAGGGGGCAGACTGCCTCTCCACCATCTCCTGTTTCCGCTCCATGGGGGTGGAGATCCAGGAGAAGGACGGAAAGATCCTGGTGCACGGCCGGGGACTGCGGGGATTAAAGCGGCCCGAAGGCGTCCTGGACTGCGGAAACAGCGGCACCACCACCCGGCTCCTGGCAGGCATCCTGTGCGGCCAGGACTTTGACTCCGTGCTCACCGGGGACGCCTCCATCCAGAAGCGGCCCATGAAGCGGGTCATCGATCCTCTCTCCCGCATGGGGGCCAATATTGTGAGCGTCCGCGGCGACGGCTGCGCCCCCCTCGCCATCACCGGCTCCCCCCTGCACGGCGTCTCCTACTCCACCCCGGTGGCCTCCGCCCAGGTGAAATCCGCCATTCTCCTGGCGGGCCTGTACGCGGACGGGGAGACGAGGGTCATCGAGCCGGCCCGCTCCCGGGACCACACGGAGCGGATGCTCTCCGCCTTCGGGGCCGACGTGCGCACGGAGGGAACCACGGCGGTGATCCAGCCGGCAAGGGAACTCTACGGGCAGAAGATCCAGGTGCCGGGGGATATCTCCTCCGCCGCCTTCTTCCTGGCCGCCGGGCTGATCACGCCGGACTCTGAGATCCTGCTGAAGCACGTGGGGACCAACCCCACCAGGGACGGCGTTCTCCGGGTGCTCCGCCAGATGGGCGGGCGGATCGAGACCATTTCCCAGAGCGGCGGCGACGGGGAGCCGGCGGAGGATCTGCTGGTGAGAAGCAGCGATCTCCACGGCGTGGAGATCGGCGGGGAGATCATACCCACCCTCATCGACGAACTCCCGGTGATCGCCGCCGTGGCCTGCTTCGCCCAGGGGGAGACGGTGATCCGGGATGCGGCGGAACTGAAGGTCAAGGAGTCCAACCGCATCGACGCCATGGTGCGCAACCTGGCGGCCATGGGGGCGGATGTGACGGAGACGGAGGACGGCATGATCATCCGCGGCGGACGTCCCCTACACGGGGCCGTCATCGACAGCCGGGACGACCACCGCATCGCCATGACTTTCGCCGTGACCGCCCTGGCCGCCCAGGGGGAGACGGACATCCCCGGCTGGGACTGCGTCCGCATCTCCTACCCAGAGTTTGAGCGGGATCTGGCCGGGATCATCGCATAGGGCAGAGAGCCGCAGGATCGGCTGCGGGGAGCTGCCGAGATGATAGAACATTTCATAGACAGACAAGGGCCGGAGTGACTCATGCGAATCACTCCGGCCCCTGGTTTTTCTTTCACAGGAAACTTCTATGTCTGCTATCTTCAATCCAGCCAGATTCCCGGGCCGCCGTGGATGCCGGTCACCGGCTCCCTGGTGGCCTCCGTGGGAGGCTCTGTGGAGATCTCCTGGGGAACTGTCTCCACGGGGGAGGTCTCCGGCTCCACGTAGGAAACCGCATCCTCCTTGGTGGGGGTCTCCGGGCCAGGCTCCTCAAAGGAGGCGGCCGGAAGTCCCTCCACGAAATGGGACATGGCGTTCTTCCAGATCTGAGCCGGGTAGGTGCTGCCCCACAGGGAGGAGAGGGTCCTGGGCTGGTCGTATCCCACCCAGACCGTCAGCGTGTAGTAGGGGGTCATGCCGCAGAACCAGCCGTCCCGGCTGTTGTTGGTGGTGCCGGTCTTGCCGGCGGCCTCGATGTCGCCGGTCCAGCCCATGCCGCTGGCGGTTCCCCGGGTGACCACGCCCGTTAAGATGTCAACCATCACCAGGGAAGCATTCTCCTGGTATACCCGCTCCTCCTGGGGATCCTGGAAAATCTCCTCCCCGTTCTTGTCCTTCATGGAGACAATGCAGGTGGGGTTCCGGTACATGCCGCCGTTGGCCAGAGCGGCGTAGGCCCCGGCCATCTCCTCGCTGGTGACGCCGTGGGTGAAACCGCCCAGGCAGGCGGCCATATAGTAGTCCCCCGCCACAATGTTGTCGAAGCGCATCTTCGTCAGGGAAGCCATGCCCACCTCGGGGGTGATGTCGGCGTACACGGACCAGGCGACGCCGTTGCGGCTGCGCTCAACCGCCTGGCGCAGGGTCATGGTGCCGCCGGGGAGGCGGCTCATGTCCGCGTTCTCACCCGCCGCCTTGGCCGCATCCACATTCACATCCTTCACTATGGTGGTGGAGCCGTAGCCGTTCTCCAGGGCGGGGGCGTAGACGATCAGAGGCTTGATGGAGCTGCCGGGCTGGCGGAAGCTCTGGTAGGCGCGGTTCAGGCCGTAGACATCCGTCTCCTGGCTCCTTCCGCCCACGATGGCCGTCACCTTCCCCGTCTCATTGTCGATGAGGGTGGCCGCCCCCTGCAGGGCGTACACCCCGTCGGAGGAGGTCTCATCGTCGAAGCTCAGCCCCTCGTCGATGGCCTTCTGGAGATACTCCTGCTGCTCCGGATCCAGGGAGGTGTACACGTCGTAGCCGCCGATGTAGAGTTCCTGCCTGGCGGCGGCGTAGGCCTGGTCGTATTGCTCCGAATACTGCTCATATTCCTTGTCGCTGGTGAAGCCGTACTCAAACTCGAAGCCGTCCAGCTCCATGAGATAGCGCACCGCGCAGTCCACGGCGTAGGTGGTCTCATAATTGTGGAAGCCGTAGTCCGGCCGCTGGATGACGATCTCCTCCTCCACCGCCGCGTCGTGCTCCTCCTGGGTGATGTACTCCATCTCCAGCATATCATCCAGGATCTTGTCCCGGCGCTTTAAGGCGTTCTCCGGGTGGCGGTAGGGGTTGTAGTAGGTGGGCGAGTTGGGGATGGCGCAGAGGTAGGCGATCTGGCTCAAGCTCAGCTCCTTGGAGGACTTGCCGAAATACCCGATGGAGGCCGCCTCCAGCCCGTAATATGTATTGGCGAAGCTGATGTCATTGATGTAAAACTCCATGATCTGCTCCTTGGAGTATTTGTCCGTCAGCTCCATGGCGATGAGCATCTCCTTGGCCTTCCGCTCCAGGGAGACCTCGTTGGTGAGGAAACGGTTCCTGGCCAGCTGCTGGGTGATGGTGCTGGCCCCGTGGACCTCCTCCCCCTCCGTGTACAGGAAGCGAAGCCCCACGCGGAAAATCCCCTTCAAGTCGATGCCGGAGTTCTCCCAGAAGGTGCGGTCCTCCACGGCCACAAACGCCTGGATGGCCTCCACCGGTATCTCGTCGTAGGGCAGATAGTAGGAATCCTCGTCCTTGGACAGCTTGGCGATCACGTCGCCGTCGGCGTCATAAATATAGCTGGACTCCTGCAGACGGAAGGTGTCCGGCGTGCTCTCCCCCACCACATGCTCCGCCATCTGCTTGTACTCCACGTACAGGGGGTAGATCTTCGTCACCCCCACGATGATGCTGAGAATGCCGGCCAGGATGAAGGCCACCAGCAGCGTCCGCGCCAGGATCTTCAGCACCTTCAAGATGGGGCGGAAGAAAATCTTCAGGCAGCGGCCAACGGTCTGCACGGATTTGCGTGAAAAAAGCGCTTTGTTTCGTTCTGTAGTCATAGTTACCTCTTCTTTACGTCAATACGTATAAAAAATGAAACTTAAAACCCTCGCATACCACTTTACCACAGAATTATTGATTATTCCAGACATATTTCTAAATAATACTGGCGATTTCCCGCGATTTTCTGGGATGCGGTCTCACCCCAGGATGCCCAGGTGCTCCAGGAGAATCTTGAACCCCAGGAGAATGAGAATCACGCCCCCAGCCAGCTCCGCCCGAGACTCGTAGCGGATGCCGAAGACATTTCCCACCTTCACGCCCACGGCGGAGAGAAGGAAGGTGGTGACGCCGATGAAGGAGACCGCCGGCAGAATCTCCACATCCAGGAAGGCGAAGGTGACGCCCACCGCCAGGGCGTCGATGCTGGTGGCCACCGCCAGCAGAAACATATCTTTTGCCGCCAGGGACGCCTCCTCCTGGGGGCAGCACGGCTCCTCCTCCTTCTCGGAGACGGCCTCCCGGATCATGTTGACGCCGATGATGCCCAGGAGCACGAAGGCGATCCAGTGGTCGATGGCCGTGATCCGATCCCGGAACTGGACGCCCAGGAGATAGCCCAGGAAGGGCATTCCCGCCTGAAAGCCGCCGAACCACAGGCCCACGATGGCCGCCTTGCCCAAGGTTATGCGCCTCATGGACAGGCCCTTGCAGATGGACACCGCGAAGGCGTCCATGGACAGGCCCACAGCCAGGGTAAATAATGTGAGTAAATCCATACGTATTCTTCCCCTCCGGCGGCCCTAAGACAGCCGCCTTTTTTCTATGCGAAAGGGGTGTGGGAAAAATTTCCCACACCCGTTCGCTGCAAGCCTATTCATCTTATCACAGGGCCGGCGAGAATGCAACCGGAACCTCATCCGGCTCCGGCGATTGCTCCGCTGCCGGCAATACCGGAGGCGCCGTCACGGCGTCTGGTCCACTTACTCGCCGCTGTCGATGACCTCCCTGGCCATCTGGAAGAGATCGTCCGCCGTCAGGCCGGCCTCCTCCCTGGCCATCAGGGAGTACCTGCCGCCGTCCTCCTCCCAGTTCACATACTGGTAGGTGACCTCCTCCCGCTCTCCGTCGGGGAGGCCGTAGGCGATATTTAAGAGCCCCTCGTCCATCAGACGCTGCTCCTCCTCCGTGGGCACGTAGTCCACGTCCACGAAGAGGGAGTCAAATTCGGAGTAATTCAAGGTGACGCCCTCGTACTCCTGGCTCTCATCCGGAACCTCGTCCTGAGCCTCCAGCCCCGCCATGGGCGTCTCGATGCTCAGGCTCACGCTCTCGTCCCCCTTCCGGTAGTCCACGGAGATGGACGGACTCTCCGTCACCTTCTGCTGATCCTCGTCGTAGCCCTCCATCTGGAAGAAATACCCCTGCCAGAGCTCATAGCCATTTCCGAAGGCGTCCACCGCCTTGGGGGTGAATCCCAGGCCCGTCTCCGCCGTCACCTCCGCCGCCGAGCGGTAGGTGGGCTGATCTGTGCGCACGGAGCTGGTCACCATCACCACCTTCCCGCCGGCCACGGCCACGAAGGCCGCGCCCATGCAGATGGCTGCCGCCGCCACCAGTATCTTTCTCCCTGTAAAACGTCCCATCATCTCTGCATCCTCCTCTTGTCCAGGCTCTCCGACCCGGTTCAGGACGCGGGAGAGGACTCTCTCCTCCTCCGCCGCCGAAAACCGCACCGGATCCCCCTTTTCTCTCAATACCTGTTCCAGTTCCCTGTCAAACGGTTCTCTTTTCATAGAGCGCCTCCTTCTCCCCTTCATCCAGCAGCTTCCTCAAGTTCCTTCTGGCTGTGAACAGCCGGGATTTCACCGTGCCCTCCAGGCAGCCCATGGCTTTGGCGATCTCCCGGGTGGACATCTGGTTGTAGTAGTAGAGCACCACCGCCGTCCGCTGGCGGATCTCCAGGGACTCCACCGCCCGCCAGAGCCGTTCCCTCTCCTCGCTGGAGAGCACGTTCTCCAGGGGCGAGGAGAACTCCCCGGCCATCTCGTCCTGGATCCTGCCGATCTCCTCCGACGGCTGCTCTCTCCGGCTCTTCCCGGCGACGCGCCAGGCCGTGCGGGTCATGATCTGGTAAAGCCAGGGCTCAAATTTGTTCGGATCCTTCAGACGGGCCCGGTATGTAAAGCATTTGACAAAGGTTTCCTGTACAATATCCTCGCTGTCCGCGTAGTTGCCGGAAATCAGATACGCCATACGCAAGACACGGCCGCTGTACATTCGGAACAGCCGGGAGAATGCATCCTCGTCCCCCTGCTGCATCCGCACTATGATCTCTCGTGTTGTCCCGTCCATGACAATCTCCTTTCCGTTTTTTTCGGTGCACCTGCTATATAGAGTCCGGGAAAGGCGGGATGGTTCATTTCTGCGGAGAATATGCGGAACTTTCTTTTCAGATTCAGCGGGATTTTACCTTGGCGAGAAGGGCTTCCTGGAGAACCTGGGAAAAATTGACTCCTATGGAGACCGCCTCCTCATTCAGCCATTCCGGAATCGTGAGCGTTTTTTTCACGGCCTTGCTGCTGTACATCTTACGGTACTCCATGGTGTCACAGACGA
>MHCFR05601__coassemble_1584_pt1 | contig 12959 bp, 12 predicted proteins | sample MHCFR05601__metabat2_high_PE_003 | metagenome-assembled genome bin MHCFR05601
TGATGTGCATGCCGGAGCCGTTGACCCCCTCCTGGGGCTTTGGCATGAAGGTGGCGTGGAGGCCGTGGCGCTTTGCCACATTCTTCACCGCCATCTTGAAGGTGGTCACGTCGTCCGCCGTCCGAAGCCCCTCCTGGTACTGGAGATCCACCTCGTGCTGCGCCGGGGCCAGCTCGTGGTGGGACGCCTCCACCTCAAATCCCATCTCCTCCAGGCACAGGACGATGTCCCTGCGGACATTCTCCGCGTAGTCCAGGGGGCCCATATCGAAATACCCAGCCTTCTCGTGGGTCACCGTGGTGGGATTGCCCTCCTCATCGGTGTGGTACAGGAAAAATTCGCACTCCGGGCCGGCTAAGAAGGTGTATCCCATGTCCTTCGCCTTGGCCATCATCCGCTTTAACACGTAGCGGGGATCCCCGTCGAAGGGCTCGCCGTTTGGATAGTGGACGTCGCAGATCAGCCGCGCCACCTTCCCCTGCTGGGGGCGCCAGGGAAAGATCTCAAAGGTGTCCAGATCCGGGTAGAGGTACATATCCGACTCCTCAATCCGCACAAAGCCCTCGATGGCGGAGCCGTCAAACATGCACCGGTTGTCCAGCACCCGGCCCAGCTGATTCGCCGTCACCGCCACATTTTTCACCAAACCGAAAATATCCGTAAACTGCAGGCGGATGAACTCCACATCCTCCTCCTCCACCATACGGAAAATATCCTCCTTCGTATATCTGCTCATGGTCTTTTCCTCGTATTATATAGTAGTAGTGTTTATAGACCCTCTCCAAGGTCACTCTGCATTATGGCCCATTTTACCATAACAAAAACTCTGTGTAAATGACCTTCCATCTACACAGAGTTTTTCCCTCAGCGTCTCTTATAATTCAGCGCCCGCATGGCGTTCAGGATGGCCAGCACGGAGACCCCCACGTCCCCGAACACGGCGGCCCACATGGACGCGTATCCCAGGGCGGTGAGAATCAGCACCAGCACCTTCACGCCGATGGCGAAGACAATGTTCTGCTTCACAATCCCCACCGTCTTCCGGGCGATGGCGATGGCATCGCAGATCTTCGAGGGCTCGTCGGTCATGATCACCATGTCCGCCGCCTCCACCGCCGCGTCGGAGCCGATTCCGCCCATGGCGATGCCCACATCCGCCCGGGAGAGCACCGGGGCGTCGTTGATGCCGTCCCCCACAAAGCCCAGGGTGGTTCCCTCCGGCTTCTCCTCCAGGAGCTTCTCCACCCGGGTGACCTTGTCCGCCGGCAGAAGGCCGCCGTACACCTCGTCCAGGCCGATCTCCTCCGCCACCGCCTTTCCCGTCTCCTCCCGGTCGCCGGTGAGCATGACCATGCGCTTCACCCCCATGGTCCGCAGCTGCGCCACCGCCTCCCTGGTATCCTGGCGGATCGTGTCGGAGATCACCAGGCAGCCCAGATACCGGCCGTCCCGGGCCACATAGAGGGTGGTTCCCACCTTCGCCGTCTCCCCCGGATCCGGGATTCCCTGCTCCTCCATCAGCCTGCGGTTGCCCACACAGATCTGGTTCCAGTCCTCACCCTGGCCGGCGTACACCAGGACGCCCTTTCCCGCCAGCTCCCTGGCTTCGTCCACCCGGGAGCCGTCCACCGGCCTCCCGAAAGCCTCCCGCACGGAGACCGCGATGGGGTGGTTGGAATGGCTCTCCCCCAGGGCCGCCGCCTCCAAGAGTTCCTCCTCCGCGGCGGATCCCGCCGGGAGAACCTGGGTCACCTGAAATTTCCCTGTGGTCAGCGTGCCTGTCTTGTCAAAGACGACGGTCCCCATTCCGGCCACCGCCTCCAGGTAGTTGCTCCCCTTTAAGAGCACTCCCTGTCTGGATGCGGCCCCCAGGCCGCCGAAGAAGCTCAGCGGCACGGAGATCACCAGGGCGCAGGGGCAGGACACCACCAGAAAGCTGCAGGCCCGGTAGACCCACACGCCCCAATCTCCCGTGAACAGGGAGGGGAGAATGGCCAGGATCAGGGCGAGCCCCACCACGATGGGGGTGTACACCCTGGCAAAACGGGTGATGAAATTCTCCGCCTTCGCCTTCCTGGAGCTGGCGTTCTCCACCAGTTCCAGAATCTTCGCCACCGTGGAGTCGTCAAACAGCTTCGTCACCCGCACGGTGAGCACGCCGGTCAGATTGATGGAGCCGCTGACCACGGGATCCCCCTCCTGCACATCTGCGGGCATGGCCTCGCCCGTCAGCGCCTTGGTGTCCAGGCTGGAGGAACCGTGCACGACGATGCCGTCCAAGGGCACCCGCTCCCCGGGCTTTACCAGGATGATGTCATCCACCTCCACCTCGTAGGGGTCCACCTGCTCCTCCGCGCCGTCCCGCACAAGGTTGGCGTACTCCGGGTTGATGTCCATGAGGGCGGCGATGGACTGGCGGGATTTCCCCACCGCGTAATCGTTGAACAGTTCCCCCAGCTGGTAGAACAGCATCACCGCCACCGCCTCCTCCAGGGCTCCCACGGCCACGGCCCCGAAGGTGGCCACCGTCATCAGGAAATTCTCGTCGAACACCTGTCCCCTGGAAATATTTCTGGCCGCCTTCAGGGGAATGTCATAGCCTGCCGCCAGATAGGAGAGGAGGAAGGGGATCCATGCAAACTCCCACCTTCCCTCCAGAGCCACACCTGCAATCAGCAGGGCGGCGCTCGCCGCCAGCCGCACCGTCATCTTTTTCTGTTTCCTGGTCATATCGCTTCTCCCTCTCCCGGCGGGCGCTCACCGCCCGCCGGCCTCTCTCTCAACGAACGTCTATCAGCGGACCACCTTAAAGTCCGCCTCCGGCTCAATCTTGTCCTTCACCTTGCGGGCGGCCTCGATCACCTCGTCCTCTCTCCCGTCCTCCACTTCCATCACCAGGCGCTGGGTCATAAAGCTCAGGGTCGCCTCCTTCACCCCCGGCAGCTTCCTCACTCCGTCCTCAATTTTTGCGGCGCAGTTGGCGCAGCACAGTCCTTCCAGCTTGACAATTTTCTTCATGACATCTTCCCCTTTCTCATCACTTTTTAATCTTCTTGGTCCGATTTTCCTCTCAAAGCCCCGCCGGCTCCCGCCAGCGCCGCCTACTCCTGGATGTGCTCCATGCCCTGGGCCAGGATCGTCTGAATGTGCCCGTCCGCCAGGGAGTAGAACACGGTCCGCCCGTCCCTGCGAAACTTCACCAGGCGCATCTGCTTCAGCACCCGCAGCTGGTGGGAGATGGCCGACTGCCCCATCTGCAGCAAGGTAGCGATGTCGCAGACACACATCTCCGCCTGGCTCAGCACATACAGAATCTTGATTCTGGTGGAGTCGCCGAACACCTTGAAAAATTCCGCCAGGTCCAGCAGCTGATCCTCATCCGGCATCACCTCGGTCACCTGATCCACAATGTCCTGATGCACATGGATAAAGTCGCACTGCTCGATCTCCGGATCGTTCATCCTGTACGCCATCCCTCTCTCCTCCTTCTCTTTATACATGAACGAATATTCATGTATTTATATTAGCACGTTCTTAGGGTTTGTCAATGGGATTTATTGTGTTTATATAAAGAAAAGCGGCAGAGCTGCTGGGCGTAAGCCGAGCAACGCTCTACCGCATGATTGCGAAGAAGGAATTCTGTGCCTCCAACGGAGAGCACAGCCTTTACTGACCTTTCTTCAGCCCGATCATCTTCTTAAAGCACAGGGCAAACACCGCCACCGAGAGCATGACGCTGACGATGTCGGACACCGGCTCCGTGTAGAAGACGTGCTCCACTCCGAAAATCGGCGGAATGCAGAACACGCAGAGGAAGAAGATGGCCTTGCGGAAGGTGGACAGGGAGATGGCCGCCACGGAAAAGCCCATGCCGGTGAACCCGTCCACGATGGTGTACTGGACCGCCAGGGGGATCACCCCCAGGGTGTAGACCCGGATGGCGTCCACCGTCACCCGGACGTACTCCTCGTCCCTGGTGAAGATCCGCACAAAGTACTCGGGAACCGTGTGGGCGATCACAAACATGATGGTGGTGAACACCAGGCAGAGGAACACGATATTCTTCTCCGCCCGTATGATCCGCTCCGGCTTTCTGGCACCCAGATTGTACCCCAGAATGGTCTGGGTCCCCGTGGTGATGCCGCTCAGGGGCATGGTGATAATCAGCATAAAGCTCTGCACAATGGTGGCGCAGGTGAGGAGCATATCCCCCTGCTCCGGCCCGCCGTACCGCTGGATCACAGAGTTGAGGGAAATGATCAGGATGTTGTCAAAGGCCACGATGATGAAGGGCGTGAACCCGATGGTCAGCACCTTCCGCATGATGAACCAGTGGTACCGGCCGAAGGTGATCCGGATCAGCGGCCGTTTGCTGAACAGGAAGGCCAGCACAAACAGGCAGGAGGCCATCTGGGACAGCACGGTGGCGATGGCCGCCCCCGGCACGCCCATGTCCAGGGTGAAGATAAAAATGGGATCCAGCACGATGTTGCACACCGCCCCCAGCACCACCGAGGCCATGCCCGTCTTGGCAAAGCCCTGGCAGATGATAAACTGATTCATTCCCGTGGACATGAGGGCGAAAAACGTCCCCAGCAGGTACACCGTGATATACTGGTTGGCGTAGACAAAGGTGGTCTCGCTGGCGCCGAACCACATCAGCAGATAATCCTTGATCAGCAGGGACACCCCCGTTAAGCCCAGGGCGATCACCGTCAGCATGAGGAAGCAGTTGGCGAGGATCGCCTCCGCCGCCCGATAATTCCTCTGCCCCATACGGATGCTCACCAGGGGCGCGCCCCCGATCCCCACCAGAAACGCCGGGGAGGACAGGAGGGTCACGATGGGGCCGCACACTCCCACGCCCGCCAGGGCCACCTCGCCGATCTCCGGGATATTTCCTATGTACATCCGGTCCACAATGCTGTAGAGCACACTCACAAACTGGGCCAGCATGGAAGGGATTGCCAGCTTCCACACCAGCCCGCGCATATTGTCCGTATCCAGCGCATTTACTCTGCTCATGATTCCCCCATTTACTCCTTTTTCTTTCTGAATTCATTCACATCATGCACTAAAATCTTCAGATTGTCAATAAGAGAATCAAAGGCTCCGAATTCGTAGAGATTTAACACCAGCATTCCTATGGGAACCGCCAGGATCATGCCCCCCAGCCCCGCCCACTTGTAGCCCAGATACAGGAAAAACAGGGTGGTCAGGGGCGGGAGCCCCACCGTATCCCCCACGATCTTGGGCTGGATGATCTGGCGCACCACCTGGGTCAGGATGTAGATCAGGGCCAGGCCGGCGGCAAAGGCGTACTCGCCGGAGAAGACCTTGATCACCGCCCAGGGGATCAGCACCGTCCCTGTCCCGAAGACAGGGAGAAAGTCCAGAATGGCGATGAGCACAGCCCAGAGAAAGCTGTATTTCACCTGCAGAATGAAGAGTCCCGCCGCCAGGATCAGGGCCACCACGAACATGATCCGAAACTGGGCCAGGAAATACCCGCCGATCAGCTTCTTCACGTCGCTCTTGAGAAACTTGTAGTAGCGGATCCCGCTCTCCGGCATGTGTTTCAGGCAGAACCGGAGAATGCCCTCTCGCTCCACGATGAAGAAATAGGAGGAGAGGATGATCACCACCGAGTACACCAGGGCGCCGGGGATCCCCTTGGCCACGCTGCCGGCGGCGGAGACGGTGGTGGGGGTCAGCCTCTGAATCACCATGCCCACATACTCGTCCATATTTTCCGTGATCTGGTAGATGGACGTGCGCAGCCCCTCCGGCAGCCTGAGAAACAGCCCCTCAAACCGGCTCATGGCCAGGCGGATCTCCTCCGTCATGCCCTCGATGAGGGCGGGGAGATCCCTGGCAAAGGCGGCTCCCTCGATCGCCAGCCGGGACACCACCAGGTAGATCAGGGCGATCAGGCCGCCCAGCACCCCTATGACGATGAGGATGGAGCTGTGCTTGCGCACCAGCTTCACCCGCCTCTCCAGCAGGCGGACCAGGGGATTGGCGATCAGGGCCAGAATCCAGCCGATGACAAACGGCAGGAAAAACCGGAGCAGCTTGGGTCCCAGGTAGAGAACCAGGACAATGGAAACCAGAGGAATCAGGATATTGAGAATCACCCGCAAATATTTTTTTACCGCATCCATCCGCTAACACCTCCATCAACTGACAAGAGCTGCCCGCCCCCGTCCTTCCGGGATCCCGACAGCTCTTTTCTTCGCTTATAACAGCCCGTAGGCCTTCGCCACCTCCTTGAAGGCGGGCAGGGACCGCTCAATCTGCTCGTAGGAGACGCAGTACGCGATCCGCACGTACCCGGGACAGGCGAAGGAGCTCCCCGGCACCACCAGGATCCTGTGCTCCTTGCACACCTGGCAGAACCTGGCCTCGTCCTCATCCGGGGACTTCACAAACAGGTAGAAGGCCCCCTCCGGCTTCATGCACTGGAACCCGTACTCCTTCAAGCTGCCGTAGAGCAGCATCCGGTTCTGGTCATACACCTGGATGTCCGTGGTGGCGTCCACGCAGCGCATGATCACCCGCTGCATCAGGGACGGCGCGTTCACGCTTCCCAGAATCCGGTGGGCGATGGTGGCCGCCGCCGCCACGTCCTCCCAGTCCGTCACCTGGCGGGAGATCGCCAGATAGCCGATCCGCTCCCCGGGAAGGGAGAGGGATTTGCTGTAGGAGTAGACGACCACTGTGTCCTTGTAGAATTTGGGGATGTAGGGCACCTGGACGCCGTCGTACACCAGCTCCCGGTACGGCTCATCGGAGATCACCAGGATGGGATGGCCGATCTCCCGGCTCTTCCTCTCCAGAATCTCCGCCATCCGGCGGATGGTCTCCTCCGAGTACACCACGCCGCTGGGGTTGTTGGGGTTGTTCACGATCAGGGCCTTGGTCTTTGCCCCGATCCGCTTCTCCATCTCCTCCAGGTTCGGCTGGAACGTGTCCGTATCCGGGGGAACGATCACCAGCTTGCCGTCATAGTTTCCCACGTAGGAGCCGTACTCCCCGAAAAACGGCGCGAACACAAGGACCTCATCTCCCGGGTCCAGGATTGTCTTCAAAATATCGTTCAGCCCGCTGGCCGCCCCCACGGTCATGATGATATTTTCCGGGCCGTAGTCCATGCCGAACCTCCGGTTCAAGGAGTCCGCCACGGCGCGGCGCACATCCTCGTAGCCGGCGTTTGGCATATAGCCGTGCACCATCACCGGGTCCTCCCCGTTCACAATGTCCAGGATGGCCTGGCGCACGCAGTCCGGGGCCGGCACATTGGGGTTGCCAAGGCTGAAATCGTACACATTCTCTTTTCCGTAGATGGCCGCCATCTTGATGCCTTCCTCAAACATCGCCCGGATAACCGAGCTGCCGGCGATCATCGGTCTCATCTTTTCTGAAATCATCGCGCTCTCCTCTCATCCCCGTCCTCTGCGGATCCGGCAGTAAAGCCAGAGCGCCGCTGTCACCGCCAGGTAGAACCAGGTCGTCGGGTTGGAAAACCAGGTGGTGAAGAAGGACAGGCTCAAATATACCCCTATCTGGGCGTAAAACAGGTAGTCCACCGGATTCTGCATCCGACTCAGCTTTCTCATCAGAAGGAAGCTGACTGCCCCCAGAATGCCGGAGAGCAGGATCACCCCCGCCGCTCCGAAATCGTAGTAGGCGTCATAAAACAGGGTCACCGTGGTCAGCTCCTCCTTGTTGACCAGAATCGGATAATTCGCCAGGGACGGCATCACAAACTTCAGTCCCGTCAGCGCCCACAGGGGAAACAGGGACCGCATCCCCCAGGCGAACTGCTCCAGGTGTTCCACCAGATAGTTGAAATTTTCATAGTTGTTGGCAATATACATGTAAGGCTGAGTGATGAATATGGGCGTGGACTCATTTTTCATCTCGAAAATCCCGTTGAGATAGGCCACATCGTGGCTTCGCGCCACCGTCAGCACCGCGTAGGCGGCCACCATGAGCACGGCCAGTCCCGCTCCCCAAGCCAGCGGAAAGCTCCCCTCCCACAGGATGTAGACGAACACCGCCAGGGCCACCGCCAGAATCAGCTGAAATCTGGACACGCACAGGATGGGGATGGCCAGGGCGATGAGCACCGCGGCCGCTGCCAGCAGGCGCTTTGCCTGTCCGGACCGCCCCCGGTCCGTCACGAAGAACAGCACTCCCAGGGCCGGGGCCAGCACACAGGATACGGTGAAATAGTGCACCCCCGTCACATGGAAGTAGGAGTAGGCGTGGGGAACCCCCCTCACAAGGAAGGGAATGTAGCCCAGATACCAGGCCTCAAAGCAGAAGGCCGCCAGGGAAACCGCCGTCACCCCCAGCAGGCACTCAAACAGTCCGGCCCCGGACACTCCGCCCAGGGGCTTTCCCCCCTGAGTGCGGGCTGCCGGCCAAGCCGGGCTCCTCCTCTTCCCTCCCAGGGAAATCTCACCGGAAAGCCAGGCAAAGGTCAGGTAGAAGACGCTGTATGCCAGGAAAAAGCAGATCCAGGTGATGGGACTCCAGGGCACCTGCAGCTGGCTGAGCTTTAAGCAGGCCACTCCCTGGCCGCCGATCCAGAACAGGGAGAACAGCCCCCGCAGATGGACCAGACAGCCTGACCGCCTGTAGTCGGAGATGTACAGCCAGAGCGCCGCCCCCATCAGACAGAACCCGGCCGGCCAGCAGAGGCCGGCCCGGTCCAGCAGAAACGCCGCCGCGTAACAGCCGCCATACACAGCCATGTCCATATTCTATTCTCCCAGGCCGTCCTCTACCAGCTTCACCACCGCCGCCAGAGCCGCCTCCTCATCCTTTCCCTCGCAGATGAACTCGATCTCGTCTCCGCTCTTCACGCAGGCTCCCAGCACGCTGAGCACGCTCTTTGCGTTGGCCGTGCTGTCCTTATATTTGAAATGGACAGAGGATTTAAACTGCAGGGATTCCTTGCAGAGCATTCCTGCCGGTCTCAGATGAAGTCCTGTGGGATTCTTGATTGTCACTTTTGCACTTACCATATAATTCGCCTCTCTTTATTCATGATCTGTACTTTCGGAGTCAGCCTCCGTCGGTTCCTCTTCCGTCTCCTCCGCGGCTGCGGCCTGGCTGCCCCTGTCGGCTGCCGTCACCTCAAAGGCGGTGACGCTCACCACCCTCAGGCCCTCCGCCACCTGGAAGTCCAGCTGGCCCTGTCTCGTTCCCGCCGTCATGCCGGTGAGATCCAGAACCGCGTTGAGATCCTCCTCGGACATGGCGTCCAGGTCGTCTCCCAGCCCCTGCACCGTCACCGTCACCGTCTCCGGGCTGAAGCTGTAGGCGTAATCCTCGTTCGCCCCCGTCTGTCCCACGTCCTCAAGGCTCAGCTCAAAGGTCCTGGTCTCCAGCGGCTCCACATCCAGAGTGACCTCCGCCTCGGAGATTCCGCCCACGATGGAGACATTCTCCGGCACATACTCGCTCAGGTCGATGGTCACCGTCCGGCTCTGGGTCGCCCCCTGGATATTGAGGAGGGGGTCATCCACCGTGATGGTGGACAGGTTGGACAGGTTGGTCTTGAGCCCCGCCACCGTCAGGGACTGCACGCTGCTGGTCAGCCCTGCGAACACATACCCGTCCGCCACCGTCCCCGTCACCTGGAAATCCAGGGGCAAGGAGCGGACTCTGAGGATCTCCACCTCAAAGCCGATCTGGGACACATCGTAGGTAATCCGGTCGCTGACGCTCAGCTGATTGCCGTTGGCGTCGTAGAACACCAGTCCAGTGGAACCGGTCATGTTGGCGTTGACTCCCGTCACGTCGATCTCCACGCCCACGGAGCTGATCTGTCCCACCTGGGACACAGGCCCGCTGATATACAGATATTCCGGATCCAGGGTGATCTCGCCCAGGGCATATCCCTCCTCCGGCTCGCCCCTGGTGGTCACCTTCAGGTCAAACCGCTTTCTCTGAAGCTCCTCCGTCTCCACGTGAACCACGCCCGGGTTCACCTGGGGGGAGTTGATCAAATCCTGATGGCCCACCACCTCCAGATTCACCGGCACCGCGCCGGTCACATCGTAGAGGTCCGCCAGATCTATATAAGCCCGGAAATCGGACGGCTCGATGCGATATGCGTCCAGGGTAGCCACTGTGTACCGCACAGTGACCGTGGACTTGCCCGCGATCTCGTACGTCAGGTCCGATTCCTCCAGAATATCCTCGTTCTCAATCTCCACCGGCACTTCCCTCGTCCCTGTGATCATGGGGTTGGAAACATTCACCACCAGCAGCCAGAGGAAAAATGCCAGCAGGAAGGAGATCAGCTTCAGGCTGAAATTATTTAGAATTCTTTCTTTCATTTCTGATCCTTCCCTTCCAGATTTTAAATCTCTTCCCCCCGGTCTCCTTCTGCTGCGTCAGCTTGGAGAGAACGCTCTTCAACTCCTCGCTGTCGCCGATCCGGCGCAGGCTCCCATTTTCCGCCACGGAGACCCGGCCTGTCTCCTCGGACACCACCACGGTCAGGCTGTCGGACACCTCGCTGATGCCCACCGCCGCCCGGTGTCTGGTGCCCAGATCCTTGCTGATGGCCATGTTGTCGGACAGGGGAAGGTAGCAGGTCGCCGCCACCACCTTGTTGCCGCTCAAGACCACGGCGCCGTCGTGGAGGGGTGTGTTGTGCTCAAAAATATTGATAAGCAGCTGGCTGCTGATCAGACCGTCGATCTCGATTCCCGTCCTCTCGATCTCATTTAAGGGGGTGCCCCTCTCGATCACCATCAGGGCTCCCGTCTTCACCTTGGCCATCTCAAAGGTGGCCTTCACCACCTCGTTGACGGAGCGCTCCGTGAAGGCCTGGCTCTCCTTGCCGTCGTCGAAGGAGAAGATCCCGGAGATCAGATTCTGGCTTCCCAGCTCCTCCAGGGCCTTGCGCAGCTCCGGCTGAAAGATGATCACCAGGGCCGTGGTCGCCACGAAAGCCAGCCGGGTCATGATCCAGAATATGGTGTCCAGCCGCAGCACATATACAAATACAGTAAATCCCAAAATCACCGCGATGCCCTTCAGCAGGGTCCAGGCCCTGGTGTTCTTGATCCAGAGAAGGATCTCATAGACCAGGAACGCGATGATCACGATCTCCAGCAGATTTCTCAGGCTGATATGGCGCACAAACGACAGCCAAGAATAAAGCGTCTCCACTAGATTCGTCATATTTATCTGTTACCTCCCATTCTATCGCTCGTACTGTCTGGCGTGCTTCTTGCTGCTCTTTCTGGCGTTGATCTTCTGTACCTTGACGTCAGGAGCCGAGACAGCGATCTTCGGCACCGCTTTCACGTAGTAGTAATAATCATCGTCCTCATACTGCAGGTACTCCGTCCTCGTGTAGTCCACGGCGAACACAAAGAAATCGTAGGCCACCGCCAGGGCCACGCTGAGGGCCATCCCCAGCAGGAACTGCACCACGGAGAAGGAGGCGTTGAACGCGAACACCCCCACGAACACGATGGCCGTCTGCACCACTGTCCCGGCGGCGATGGCGATGTACCACGTGTAGTCGATGGACAGATTCTTCACCATGTAGACCACCAGGATCCCCACGGCGAAGGCCAGGGCCATGAACAGCATGATCTCGTTGGTCATGACGCCGTTCAGAATGCTGCTGTACTTGGCGGTGATGTCCACCGCCGTCCCGCCGGTGAGGACGCCGGCGTTCTGCTTCACATAGATCAATATATAGTAGATGAGGACACCGCTGCAGGCCGGGATCACGGAGATCAGGCTGCAGGATAGGCCCACAATCAGCGGAATCACAAAGGGGACATTGAGGAAAAAGGCCAAGGGCGTCACAAGCAGAAGCCAGCTGTCGCCGGGCTGGAATCCGTAGTACAGGAGCATGATCACCAGCATGATCACCCCCAGCAGGGCGGCGATCTCCAGGGACACCACACTCACATGGAGCAGGAGAAATACCCCCGCAATCACAGCTCCCAGGCCGTAGGGGAGAAAGGCGCACAGCGCCGACAGCCCCAGGGCCGGCAGGACGCCGCTTATCCTGGTCATAAATCCCACATTCCTGTCGATGGCCATGAGCACTGCGAAGCTCAGCAGAAAATGGATCGCTGTATCAATATATGCTGCGTACTTCCCGTACAATACCCGCAGCCTCTCTTTAAACACCAGAAGCGCCATCATGATGTCTGCCTCCCTTCGTCAGTTCCTTCTTGCGGTCCTGGAATTCGTACCGTTTCCTCAGCCGGCGCAGCTTGGCCATATAGGCCCTCAGAGCGCGGCTCGCCTCGTCATAGCGCCTGGAGTAGACGCTCCGCGTGACCAGAAGGTAGATGATCAGCCCCGCCGCGTACCAGACGCAGGCGATTCCTCCCAGGCTCATAAACTCGTCCAGAGAGGCTGTGGACAGCAGGCGGTCGATGGAACACATGGCCCACACACCGCCGATCAGCGCCGCCGCTGCCGTGAAGCGCAGGAAAGCGTGAAGCATATGGCGGCCCACAAAATCTCTCTTAAACATCCTGCCCGCCGCCGCGATCTGCTTTTCCTCCTGTTTTTCAAACATGGCGATCCCGGTCATCAGCTCAATTTTATCTTCATTCAGCATAAAGACTCCTTGTCCACTTTAAATTTATCAATTTAGTATACCATAAAACCCCTGGGATGGCGATAGGATGGAAATGAAAATTTCGTGAAATTTTCTTTCATTCTTTCTGACGGTCTTCCCCGCTCCCCCCTGCTTCTTCCCCCGTAAACCCCGTTTTTTCCAGGAATTCCCTCAGGGAATCGGAGCGGGCGGCGGCCAGGGTCCAGGTCCGCAGGCGCTCACAGTCCCTCTCCCCCGCAATCCTTCCCTCCGCCCAGGCGGGCAGGGGGCCCAGGCGGGCCAGCAGGTCGGTGAGCAGTCCCCGGATTCCTCCGATCTCCCCCCGGGCCATGCCCTCCGTCAC
>MHCFR05601__coassemble_1597_pt1 | contig 12810 bp, 10 predicted proteins | sample MHCFR05601__metabat2_high_PE_003 | metagenome-assembled genome bin MHCFR05601
CGGCTGGCAGGAGGCATCGGATATTCATCCGATGTGCCAGCCCGAAAATACACTGGTTTACAAGCAAGCTTGACACCAGTGTATTCCCGGCCTGGCCCGCCGTTCTGAATTGTTAGAAAAAATTATGTAAATTGGTATTTTCTTTTCTGCGGGAGTTATGCTAGAATAATAGCTGATTCGACAAAAGCAAAGAGGTAAGTTACATGAATATAGATAAACACGTAAAAGTATGTCTTTTGATGACTACTTTGGCTTTCTCTGCCTGCCTGTCCTCCTGCGGGGTCAACAGCGGGCCGGTGGTGGTGACGGCAGCGCCGGATCTGGAGCCGCAGGATGCGGCGGAGAATCCGGATATTGCGCCCATGAGTCCGGATGGACCCCTGTTCCCGGATCTGACGGATGTGGAGGAGGAGGATCCCATTCCTGACTACCTGAGAGTCGGCACGGAGCATCCCATCGTGGCGGCCCTGCAGGAACGCCTCATGGAGCTGGGATTTATGGACAACGACGAGCCCACAGAATACTACGGGGAAGTGACCGCCAACGCGGTGAAGCATTTTCAGCGCCAGAACGGGCTGGCGGAGGACGGAGTCATTGGCCAGGATACGCTGATGGCCATTCTCTCCCCGGATGCAAAATATTATGCGGTGTCCAAGGGGGTCAAGGGAGACGATATCCAGCAGATCCAGGGGCGTCTGTACGAGCTGGGCTACCTGGCCAGCGCGGACCAGGTGACGGGCTATTTCGGCGACTCCACAGAGCAGGCTGTGCTGAAGCTGCAGCAGATGAACGGCCTGAAGGAGGACGGAAAAGTGGGGCGGCAGACCATGAATCTGCTCTACAGCGATGAGATCAAGCCCAATATGCTGGAGTACGGCGAGAAGAGCGAGGTTGTGCTGGCCTGCCAGGAGCGCCTGAGAGATCTGGGCTATATGACCTCGGAGCCGGACGGCACCTACGGAAATGACACCACCATCGCAGTCCGCCGCTTCCAGTCCAGGAACGACCTGGTGGTGGACGGCTACCTCGGCCCGTCCACGAGAGTGGCGCTGGACAGCCCCAGCGCTGTGCCCAACGGCCTGTCCCTGGGCGATGAGGATGCGACGGTCAAGCGCGTCCAGGAGCTGCTCAACAAGTACGGCTACCTGGTGGCGGGAAATGTGACCGGATACTACGGGGAGATCACGGAGAACGCCGTGAAATCCTTCCAGCGCCAGAACGGCCTCACCGCGGACGGCATGGTGGGGGTTCAGACCATGTCGAAGCTGACGGGGGACAATGTCCGCCGGGCGCCGGCGAACTCCGGCGGCAGTTCGTCTGGCGGCTCCTCCGGCAGCAGTTCCTCCGGAAGAGGTTCTTCCGGCGGCAGCTCCAGCAGTTCCGGCGGATCTTCGGGAGGAGGCGGAGCAGTGATCAGCGACAGCTCAGGAGTGAGCCGTCTGATCTCCGTGGCGCGCTCCAAGATCGGCAGTCCCTACGTCTGGGGCGCCAAGGGGCCCAATTCCTTCGACTGCTCCGGCTTTGTGTACTGGTGCCTGAACCAGTCGGGAGTGAAGCAGAGCTATCTGACCTCCTCCGGATGGAGAAGCGTGGGCAGATATCAGAAGGTCACCAGCTTTGGAGATCTGAGAGCAGGAGATATCGTGGTGGTCAGCGGCCATGTGGGCATCTGCTCCGGCAGCGGCTCCGTCATCGACGCCTCCTCCAGCCACGGACGGGTGGTTGAGAGAAGCCTGAGCTCCTGGTGGAGAAGCAACTTTATCTGCGGATGGAGAATTTTCGGATAGGAGAAATTTCGGATAGAAGAAATTTCAGATAAATCAACGACAGCAAAAGCCCCTCGGCCAGTGTGCGCATAGAGATCACGGAGCCGGGGGGCTTTCTGAATGGCGGGAAGGGTGCAGTTCACGCCACAAACTGATACATGACAATATAGTGGCAGAGGCTGCCTCCCATGACAAAGAGATGGAAGATCTCGTGGGAACCGAAGTTCTTGTGCCTGGAGTTGAAGATCGGCAGTTTCAGGGCGTAGATGACACCGCCGATGGTGTAGATGATGCCGCCGGCCAGCAGCCAGCCGAAGGCCTGGGGCGGCAGGGCGGCGATGATCTTCTTCATGGCCAGCACGCAGACCCAGCCCATGGCGATATAAATCATGGAAGAAAACCATTTGGGGCAGGTGACCCAGAAGGCTTTGATGAGGATCCCGGCGGCGGCGATGGACCAGACCAGGGCCAGCAGGTGCCAGCCGGTGGAGTCGCCCAGGGTGATGAGGCACACCGGCGTGTAGGTGCCGGCGATGAGGACGAAGATCATCATGTGATCAATTTTCTTTAAAATCTTGTTGACCCGCGGCGAGATGTCCAGGGTGTGGTAGACGGTGCTGGCCATGTACAGCAGGATCATGCTGACGATGAAGATGGCCAGTGCGGTCACGTGGAGTCTGCCGGGCTCTGCCGCCGCCTTCACCAGGAGGGGAAAGGCAGAGAAGAACGCCAGCACCATGCCGATGAAATGGGTGATGGCGCTGCCGGGATCTTTTATGTGGAATTTCATAGCGATGCCTCCTTTTAGAAATAATAGCTGTGATATGTAGTTTTGAAAACTATATCTAAAATTATTTTATACTATACTGCTAAAAAAATTGAAAGTCAAGGGTAAACACAGAATGTTAAACATTTTATTTGAGGATCAAAGCATTATTGTGGCGGAAAAGCCCGCCGGCCTGGAATCCCAGGCCACCAGAAAGCTTGAGCCGGACATGGTGAGTGAAATCCGCAACTATATCCACAAGTTATCCACGGACGGGCGGGGGAAAACCCGTGAGCCCTATGTAGGAGTTATCCACAGGCTGGACAAGCCGGTGGGGGGAATTATGGTGTACGCCCGCACAAGGGAGGCTGCAGCTTCGCTCAGCAGGCAGGTGAGCGAAGGCCGGATGGATAAATACTATCTGTCCATTGTATGTGGAAAACCTGTGGATAATGTGGGTAACTTTGTGGATTATCTGTTAAAAGATGAGAAGAGCAATTACTCCCGGGTTGTGGATAAGGGGACGGAGGGGAGCCGGGAGGCCCGGCTGGAATACCGCCTTTTGAGCAGCGGGGAGCTGGACGGCCGGGAGGTGTCCCTGGTGGAGATCCATCTCCTCACCGGCCGCCACCATCAGATCCGCGTCCAGTTCGCCTCCCGGGGCCTGCCCCTCTTGGGGGATGAAAAGTATGGGGATGGGAACCTGGCAAACCGGCGGCCGGGGAGGTTTCGCCGGGAACCCCTGGCTCTCTACGCCTGGCGCCTGGAATTTGACCACCCGGTGACCGGGGAGCGGATGAAATTTGAGCGGAGACCGGACACGGGAGCTTTTCGCCGGTATGGGGAGTAAAAAATGGAAGAATATTTTTCACGCCGGCGCCCATACTAGAGGTTGTACAAAAGAAGTACAAATCAGAAACAGGTGGGAGCCATGGTCAAGCCGAGCAGAAAACTGAAGAAAATATTTTTAATCGCGGGAATTACGGGGGCGGTCTATGCAGGTTTTCAATACCTGCTGCCCCTTGTGATTCCCTTTTTGATTGCATACATGATCGCCCTGGGGCTGAAGCCCTCGGCCCACTGGCTGAGGCAGAAGCTCTCTCTGACATTCCGGGGGCGGACCTACCGCCCGCCGGTGGGGGCGGTGGGGGGAGCGGAGATGGCCGTCCTGGCGGCTTTTTTTGGCTGGCTGGCCTGCCGGGGATTCTGCCGGCTGGCCAGAGAGGCGGCCCTGCTGTCGGAGAGGCTCCCCCGGTGGATCCGCATTCTGGATGCGTGGCTCACGGGAAAATGCCGCAGCGCGGAGCTGTTTTTCGGCCTTCGGAGGGATGTGCTGGTGGATTTGGCCAGGGACATGGTGGAACAGCTGAGCCGGGATGTGAGGGCGGAGGCCATGCCCTTCGTGGTGGAGAACTCCGCGGCAGTCCTGGAGCGGGCGGCGGGGATCCTCGTCATGTGCGCCTTCGGGTTTCTGGCGGTCATTCTCTCCCTGGAGGAGATGGAGGATCTGAGGCGGCGGAGGGACAGCTCCATGTTCCGGCGGGAGTACGCCCTCATAGGGAACCGGCTGGCCATGGCCGGTCGGGCGTACTTAAAAACTCAGGGGATCACCATGGCCCTCACCATGGCCGTCTCCACAGCCGGGCTGTGGGTCCTGGGAAGCCCGTACCCCATCATCCTGGGCATGGTCATCGGCCTTCTGGACGCTCTGCCGGTCCTGGGGACGGGGACGGTGTTTGTCCCCTGGGCCCTGGTGCTGGCGGCGGGGGGAGAGTGGGGCCGGGCGGCGGGATTTCTGGCCCTGTATCTGGCCTGCTACTTCCTGCGGGAATTTATGGAGGCCAGAATCATGGGAAATGAGATCGGACTGACGCCCCTGGAGTCCCTGGCGGCCATCTATGTGGGGTGGAGGCTGTTCGGCCTGACCGGATTTATCCTGGGTCCGGTGGGGCTGATCCTCATCGAGGATCTGGTGGAGGCGGCGGAGAAATCCCGGCTTTTTTCCGGGGGAGAATGTGAATAAATTCCCATTCTCCTCTTCTCAAAAGAAAAAAAATATGTTATGATTGTCCACAGAATGTATCATACATTTCATTCATTGGAGGTGCTAAGTTATGTTAGTTTCAGCAAAAGAAATGCTTGAAAAAGCGAGAGACGGCAAGTACGCCGTAGGCCAGTTTAACATCAACAACCTGGAGTGGACCAAGTCCATCCTGCTCACCGCTGAGGAGTTGAAGTCCCCGGTGATCCTGGGTGTATCCGAGGGCGCGGGAAAGTACATGACCGGATTCAAGACGGTGGCCGCCATGGTTAAGGCGATGATCGAAGAGTTGGGCATCACAGTTCCCGTAGCGCTTCATCTGGATCACGGCACCTACGAGGGCTGCTATAAGTGCATCGAGGCGGGATTCTCCTCCATCATGTTCGACGGCTCTCACTATCCCATTGATGAGAATGTGGCAAAGACTCAGGAGTTAGTTAAGATCTGTGCTGAGAAGGGCATGTCCCTGGAGGCAGAGGTTGGCTCCATCGGCGGAGAGGAAGACGGAGTTGTCGGCCTGGGCGAGTGCGCAGATCCCGCAGAGTGCAAGAGAATCGCAGAGCTGGGCGTGGATATGCTGGCAGCCGGCATCGGCAACATTCATGGACAGTATCCGGAGAATTGGCCGGGTCTTCGCTTTGACGTGCTGGAGGCAGTGAAGAAGGAAGTTGGAAATATGCCTCTGGTTCTTCACGGCGGCACCGGAATTCCGGAGGATATGATCAAGAAGGCCATCAGCCTCGGCGTGGCCAAGATCAATGTAAATACAGAGTGTCAGCTGGCCTTCGCAGCGGCTACGAGAAAGTACATCGAGGCCGGCAAGGATCAGCAGGGCAAGGGCTTTGACCCGAGAAAACTTCTGGCTCCCGGCGCAGAGGCCATCAAGGAGACCGTGAAGGAGAAGATGGAGCTGTTCGGTTCCGTTGGAAAAGCCTGAACTGCCAACTGATTTTTGATTTTTAAGAGGACGAAGACGTTCTTTCCGCGAGGAGAGAACGTCTTTTCTTGAGTGACAAGCCCTGAGAGCGGCGGCCGCGCCTGCGCGGGCAGACCTTTGCCGGTAGGCGGACTGCGGGCAGCGAATGCGGAAATACCATGGAGAGGAAGAGAGAATGAGCGAGAAGATCAACATTTCGGAAGTATTTGGCAAGAATGTGTTCAACGAGAGCGTTATGAGGGAGCGGCTTCCGAAGAACGTGTTTAAGAAACTGAAGCAGACCATTGAAAACGGCGCCGACCTGGATCCGTCCATCGCGGACGTGGTAGCCCATGCCATGAAGGACTGGGCCATCGAGCGGGGAGCGACCCACTACACCCACTGGTTCCAGCCTCTGACAGGGGTGACGGCTGAGAAGCACGACTCCTTTATTTCTGCCCCCGGGCCGGACGGAAAAGTCATCATGGAATTTTCCGGAAAAGAGCTGATCAAAGGTGAGGCGGACGCCTCCTCCTTCCCCTCCGGCGGACTCCGCGCCACCTTCGAGGCCAGGGGATATACGGCCTGGGACTGCACCTCCCCCGCCTTCCTGCGGGAGGACGCCATCGGCGTGACCCTGTGCATTCCCACCGCCTTCTGCTCCTACAAGGGGGAGGCCCTGGACCAGAAGACGCCGCTGCTGCGCTCCATGCAGGCCATCGACGAGCAGTCCCTGCGGATTCTGCGGCTGTTCGGCAACAATACCTCCACCCGGGTGGTTCCGTCGGTGGGACCGGAGCAGGAGTATTTCCTGGTGGACCGGGAGAAGTATTTAAAGAGAAAGGACCTGATCTACACGGGGCGCACCCTGTTCGGAGCCATGCCCCCCAAGGGCCAGGAGCTGGACGACCACTACTACGGGGCGATCCAGGAGAGGATCGGCTCCTTCATGAACGAGGTGAACCAGGAGCTGTGGAAGCTGGGGGTGACGGCCAAGACTCAGCACAATGAGGCGGCTCCCGCTCAGCACGAGCTGGCTCCCATCTACGCCCAGGTGAACCTGGCGGTGGACCACAACCAGATGATCATGGAGACCTTAAAGAAGGTGGCGGAGCGCCACGGCCTCACCTGCCTGCTCCACGAGAAGCCCTTCGCCGGCGTTAACGGATCCGGAAAGCACAACAACTGGTCCCTCACCACGGACGACGGCATCAATATGCTGAACCCCGGCGACACCCCCCACGAGAACGTGCAGTTCCTGCTGGTTCTGGCGTGCATCCTGAAGGCGGTGGACGTCCACGCGGATCTTCTGCGGGAGTCGGCCTCCGACGTGGGAAATGATTCCCGCCTAGGCGGCAACGAGGCGCCGCCGGCCATCATTTCCGTGTTCCTGGGCGATCAGCTGGAGGACGTGATCAACCAGCTGTGCGATACGGGCGAGGCCACCCACTCCAAGCAGGGGGGAACTTTAAAGACCGGCGTGGCCATGCTGCCGGATCTGGACCAGGACGTGACGGACAGAAACCGCACCTCCCCCTTCGCCTTCACCAACAACAAGTTCGAGTTCCGCATGGTGGGATCCTCCGATTCCGTGGCCCCCTCCAATGTGGTGCTGAACACCATCGTCGCGGAGGCATTTAAGGAGGCGGCGGACGAGCTGGAGAAGGCGGAGAACTTCCCCCAGGCGGTTCACGACCTGATCAAGCGCCTGTTTACGGAGCACCGCAGGATTATTTTCAACGGGAACGGCTACTCCAAATCCTGGGTGAAGGAGGCGGCCAGAAGGGGCCTGCCCAATATCTCCTGCATGGTGGAGGCGATCCCGGCCCTGACCACGGAGAAGGCGGTGAAGCTCTTTGAGACCTTCCGCGTCTATACCTGGGCGGAGCTGGAGTCCCGGGCGGAGGTGGAGTATGATTTCTACTCCAAGATGATCCACATCGAGGCCCTCACCATGACAAACATCGCCGGAAAACAGATCATTCCGGCCATCATCCGCTACACGGCCAGACTGGCGGATTCCATGGCCAAGGTGCAGAATGTGTGCCCGGAGGCTGACACCAGCGTGCAGAAGGATCTCCTCATCGAGGCGTCCGGACGCCTGGGCGAGATCAAGGCTGCCCACAACAAGCTGGTGGCGCTCCAGGCGGAGTGCAAGGCGATCCGCAGCTCCAGAGAGCGGGCGGTGGCCTGCAGGGAGAAGCTGGTGCCGGCCATGGAGGAGCTGCGCCGCCCGGTGGATCTGCTGGAGCGAATCGTGGACAAGGACTTGTGGCCCATGCCCTCCTACGGCGATCTGCTGTTTGAGGTGTAAGAGGGGATAATCCAGGACAAAGATGAGAGATAGGGCATGCCGTGAATCCCAGGGGTTGCGGCATGCTTTTGTCATTTAATAGGAAACTTCGTTCCCTATTAAAAAAACGCTCCGCTGTGGATGCGCACTCCGCGCTTAAGGAAATTGGTTGCTGACGCAACCGCGCTCCGGCGCGAGTGTGCGCAGAAGCGCACACTTATTTATTTCCGGCGCGTGTGTGGGCTGCGGCGCACACTTTTTATTAAGAGGAGAGCTATGAATTTATTTGACTATATGCGGGAGAATACCATGGAGAAAGAGTCGCCTCTGGCGTCCCGGATGAGGCCGGAGACGCTGGAGGAGGTGGTGGGGCAGCGCCACATCCTGGGGAAGGACAAGCTGCTGTACAGGGCCATCAAGGCGGACAAGCTGGGCTCCGTCATTTTTTATGGCCCGCCGGGGACGGGGAAGACGACCCTCGCCCGGGTGATCGCCAACACCACCAGCGCCCAGTTCCGGCAGATCAACGCCACCGTGGCCGGGAAAAAGGACATGGAGGACGTGGTGCGGGAGGCCAAGGACAATCTGGGCATGTACGGGAAGAAGACCATCCTCTTTGTGGATGAGATTCACCGGTTCAACAAGGGACAGCAGGACTACCTCCTGCCCTATGTGGAGGACGGGACGCTGATTCTCATCGGGGCCACGACGGAGAATCCGTTTTTCGAGGTGAACGGGGCTCTGCTGTCCCGCTCCAGGATCTTTGAGCTGAAGCCCCTGGAGAAGGAGGACGTCAAGGAGCTGATCCGCCGGGCTGTCTGCGACGAGAGGAGGGGAATGGGCAGCTACGGGGCCGAGATCACGGACGAGGCGGCGGATTTTCTGGCGGATGCCGCCGGCGGGGATGCCAGGGCCGCCTTAAACGCGGTGGAGCTGGGCGTCCTCACCACGGACCGGGGGCCGGACGGGAAGATACGCATCGATCTGAATGTGGCCCAGGAGTGCATCCAGAAGCGGGCGGTCCGCTACGACAAGAGCGGGGACAGCCACTACGACACCATCTCCGCCTTCATCAAGAGCATGCGGGGCTCAGACCCGGACGCGGCCCTCTACTACCTGGCGCGCATGCTGTATGCCGGCGAGGACATCAAGTTTATCGCCAGGCGGATTATGATCTGCGCGGCGGAGGACGTGGGGATGGCGGATCCCCAGGCGCTGAATGTGGCGGTGAGCGCCTCCCTGGCGGTGGAGCGGATCGGCATGCCGGAGGCGAAAATCATCCTGGCGGAGGCTGTGACCTATGTGGCCACGGCTCCCAAGAGCAACGCCTCCTACCGGGCGGTGTCCAGCGCGGAGTCCTATGTGAGCAGCCATCAGGCGCTGCCGGTGCCGCCCCATCTGCAGGACAGGCATTACGGGGGCGCGGCCAAGCTGGGGCGGGGGCTGGACTACAAGTACGCCCACGACTACCCCAACCACTATGTGAAGCAGCAGTATCTGCCGGACGGAATGGAGGGAACCGTCTTCTACCGGCCCACGGAGATGGGGTATGAGAAGCAGGTGGGAGAGCACCTGGATTTCCTCAGGAGGTCGGCGGAGCATTTGGAATTTATAAAGAGAACACTGGAAAACCGGGAGGAAGAATGAGAGAGGAGAAGCAAAGGCCCTGGGGCGGGGATCCCATGATTGTGATTTCTCTGGACGCAGTGGGGACGGAGGATCTGCCGTTTTTAAAATCCCTTCCCAACTTTGGGGATTTCTGGCGGGAGGCGGCGGTGTGCGAGCGGGTGAGGAGCGTATATCCCAGCCTCACCTATCCGGCCCACACCACCATCGTCACGGGAAAATATCCGGCAAACCATGGCATTGTCAACAATCTGCGGATTCAGCCGCGTCGGGAGAAACCGGACTGGTTCTGGCAGAGGCGGTTTGTGAGGGGGGAGACCCTGTACGATCTCGTCCGGGAGCGGGGAGGGAGGACGGCCGCCCTTTTGTGGCCGGTGACCGGAAAGGCGGGGATCCGCTGGAACCTGCCGGAGGTCCTCCCCAACCGCCCGTGGCAGAATCAGATCACAGCGTCATTTTTCAACGGAAGTCCCCTCTATGAGCTGAGGCTGGAGAGAAAATTCGGCCATCTGCGGGAGGGGGTGCGCCAGCCTCAGCTGGATGATTTTGTGCAGGCGTCCCTGTTGGACACCCTGAAAAACTGCCGGCCGGATCTGACCCTGGTGCATTTCACGGACGTGGACAGCTGCCGCCATCTGCACGGGGTGAAAAGCCCGCAGGCGGAGGAGGCGCTCAGGCGCCACGACCGGCGGCTGGGGGAGATCTTCTCCGCCCTGGAGGCGCTGGGGCTGAAGGACCGGGCCAACGTGGTGATTCTGGGGGACCACTATCAGATGGACGTGGACCGGGCGGTGTGTTTGAACTGGTATTTTGCCAGGGCGGGCTGGCTTTCCGGCCGAGGCGGGCGGGTTTTCGCCTGGAAGGTCCTGGCCAGGGAGTGCGACGGCTCCTGCTATGTCTATGTGAGGGACAGGAGGCTCATAGGCCCGGTGAGGGAGCTTTTAGAGAGGCTTCTTTGCCGGGGGCTTGCATCCCGGATCTACACGGGAAGGGAGGCGGCAGCCCTGGGGGCGGACGGCTCCTGCGCCTTCATGGTGGAGGGCGGGGCCGGCGTGTACTATCAGAATCGGTTTGACGTGCCGGAGATCAGGGCCGGCGCCCAGGACGGGGCCGGAACTCGGAACGGGTCCGCCGCCCGGAATCTTCTTCAGAAGGCCACCCACGGATTTTATCCCGGGAGGCCGGGCTACACCACCATCTTTGGGGGGAGAGGGCCGGCGTTCCGACCGGGAGCCAGGGTGGAGACCATGGGCCTGGTGGACGAAGGCCCCACGCTGGCGGCGGCTCTGGGGATGCAGTTTTCCCGGGCGGACGGAAAGATTCAAAAAAATCTGCTTTTCATTTCCGGGAATTGAGTATATAATAGAAGGCGAAGTTCTGTTTATGAACCAATCCTCTATCAGACGAATCTTTAGACAATCCCCATGTAAATGAAAAAAGGAGATAGAAAATGCGTGAAAAGTTAAAGACACTGCCTTTAGCTACTCTGCGCGATATGGCGAAGGCGCAGGGAGTAAAAGGCGTAAGCGGATACAGAAAGTCAGAATTGATCGACATTCTCTGCGAGGAGGCGGAGAGAATGGAGCAGGAGAAGGCGCCGGAGACGGCGGACGGCGCAGCGGAGGCCGGTCAGCCCCAGGCGGCTGAGGAAAGAGAGGCTGAGACCGCGCGGACATCCGGCTCCTACGGCGAGAGCCGTCAGGAGGGGCAGAACGGGAGCTACGGCGGGCGCGCCAGCTTCCGGGGAGACCGGGGAGACGGCCACGGCGGGTACAGCCGGAACGGCGGCAGAGGCGAGAACCGCGGGGACAGCCGGGGCGAGAGGAGCGATGCCCCCAATTTGAGCCCGGATCTGCAGGAGCTGGACAGCGGCGAGGATGCCAAGGGAATCCTGGAGGTGATGTCCGACGGATTCGGATTTATCCGCTGCGAGAATTTCCTCCCCGGGGAGAACGATGTGTATGTGGCTCCCTCCCAGATTCGCCGCTTTAATATGAAGACAGGCGATATCGTACAGGGAAGCAAGCGGGTGAAGACGCCGGCGGAGAAGTTTGCAGCCCTGCTCTACGTGAAGACCATCAACGGCTATCCGGCGGGCGCGGCGGAGAGGAGGCCGAATTTTGAAGACCTGACCCCCATCTTCCCCAACGAGAGAATCCATCTGGAGATGCCCGGCGGCCGCATGAGCACGGCCATGCGGGTGATGGATCTGCTCTCCCCCATCGGAAAGGGGCAGAGGGGCATGATCGTTTCCCCGCCGAAGGCCGGTAAAACGACCCTTTTAAAGCAGGTGGCCAGAGCGGTGACCACCAACCATCCGGACATGCACCTGATCATCCTGCTCATCGATGAGCGGCCGGAGGAGGTGACGGACATCAAGGAGGCCATCGTGGGCCCCAATGTGGAGGTGATCTACTCCACCTTCGATGAGCTGCCGGAGCGGCACAAACGGGTTTCGGAGATGGTGATCGAGCGGGCCAAGCGCCTGGTGGAGCATGGCCGGGATGTGATCATTCTTCTGGACAGCATCACCCGTCTGGCCAGGGCGTACAACCTGGTGGTTCCCCCCAGCGGCCGGACGCTCTCCGGAGGTTTGGACCCGGCGGCCCTGCACATGCCGAAGAGATTTTTCGGCGCGGCGAGAAATATGCGGGAGGGCGGCAGCCTGACCATTCTGGCCACGGCCCTCATCGACACCGGCAGCCGCATGGACGATGTGATCTACGAGGAGTTTAAGGGGACCGGCAACATGGAGCTGGTGCTCGACCGGAAGCTGTCGGAGAAGAGAATTTTCCCGGCCATCGATATCCTCAAGTCCGGCACCAGGCGGGACGACCTGCTGCTGACCAGGGAGGAGATGGAGGCGGTGGACATCGTCCGCAAGGCCACCAACTCCATGAAGGCGGACGAGGCGGTGGAAAAGATTCTGGATCTGTTCGCCCGCACCAGGAACAACCGGGAATTCGTGGAGAGCGCCAAGAAAATCCGCTTTTTCTAAAGAAAAATCCCTTGCATAAGGGAAAAAACTATGATATACTTTGTAGGCTGTCTGTATCAGACATAGTGTGCGTGAATATAGCACCTGCGGTTGGGAACCGCAAATATTGAATTGAGAGGTGAAAATCATGAAGGAAGGAATCCATCCCGCCTATTATCAGGCAAAGGTTGTGTGCAACTGCGGAAACGAGTTCGTAACCGGATCCACGAAGAAGGACATTCACGTTGAGGTTTGCTCCAAGTGTCATTCTTTCTACACCGGTCAGCAGAAGGCTGCGGCAGCCCGTGGACGTATTGATAAGTTCAATCGTAAGTACGGCATTACGAAGTAAGAACGCGAGGGTTAAGAGAGGTTGGAGTTAGTGGCGGCGCCACACTTCAACCTCGTTTTTTTACAGGGAAAGC
>MHCFR05601__coassemble_1611_pt1 | contig 12677 bp, 12 predicted proteins | sample MHCFR05601__metabat2_high_PE_003 | metagenome-assembled genome bin MHCFR05601
GCTGGTTCAGCTCGTCCCTGGCGCTCTCGGACATGCCGGCGGGGGCGCAGCGGAAATTTACGATGGCCTGCCCTGCGGGGGAGACGATCTCCCAGCCGGGGAGGCGGCAGATGGCTTCCTCCGCGGTTTCCGCCAGCTCACAGCCGTGATCGATCATTTCGCTCATGGCGTCGCTGCCCATAATCTGCAGGGTGATCCAGAGCTTTAAGGCCCTGGCGGGGCGGGTCAGCTCCGGGCCCAGATCCCAGAAATTCACGTTCTCCCCGGCGGACACGTCCTTCAGATATTCCGGGTGGACGGCGAAGGAGCGGGCCAGAGATTGGGGATCCCGGACCAGGACGGCGCTGCAGCCGTAGGTCTGCATCAGCCATTTGTGGGCGTCCCAGCTGAGGCTGTGGGAGCGCTCGATGCCCTTTAGGAGGCTGCGGCGTGTTTTGGAGACCAGGATGGAGGCGCCGTAGGCGCCGTCCACGTGCATCCACAGGCCGTATGCCTCGCAGATGGAGGCGATCTCCTCCAGGGGATCGATGCTCCCCGTGTTGGTGGTGCCGGCGGTGGCGATGACGGCGAAGGGCTTTCTCCCGGCGGCCAGATCCTCCCGGATGGCGGCCTCCAGCTGGTCTGTCCGCATGCGGAAGGCGGAGTCCGAGGGGATGGAGCGCACCTGGTCCGGGCGGAATCCGATGATGAGGAGACCCTTGGCCACGGAGGAGTGGGTCTGGTCGGAGACGTAGGCCACGGCGTCCTCCCGCTCGGCGTAGGTCAGCTTGGCATCCCTGGCGGCGGTGAGGGCCGTCAGGTTGGCCATGGAGCCGCCGGACACGAAGAGGCCGCCGGCATGTTCCGGATATCCGGCCAGGCCGCACATCCAGCGGATCAGCTCCTGCTCCACGCAGCCCGCTCCCGGGGCGTTGAGAAAGCTTCCGGCGTGGGGATCGTAGGCGTTGGTCATGATGTCCCCCATCCAGGAGAACAGGGACACCGGGCTGGGGACGCAGGCGAAGCACCTGGGGTGCTGCACCAGGGACTGGTTGGCGTACACGTCCCGCTCCATCTCCTCAAACACCTCTCTCACCGGGCGGCCCTGGGCGGGGATGCCCCGGCTTCTCAGGCGGGCGAGGGCTGCCTCGTCCATGTCCCGCGCCACCTCCCTGTCCTTGATCGTCTCATAAAAATCCAGGGTTTTGTCCACAAACCCCTTCATCAGTTCTCCCATTTCCCGTTTCTTCTCAGTGCGAATCAGATCCATCTCAGTACAGCTCCCTTCGTTTTGTCTTGACTTATCTTGCTATTCACTGTACCATGAAGCTGTATATTTGTAAAATTTATAGATTTTATAAACTCGTTAAAATAATTTTATCAATCAGGAGGGACACTATGGAAATACGCACCCTTATCACCTTCCTGCGGGTCGCTGAGCTCCGCAGTTTTTCCCACGCCGCCGTCCAGCTGGGCTACTCCCAGGCGGCGGTGACCATCCAGATCCGGCAGCTGGAGGAGGAGCTGGGCGTCCAGCTCTTTGAGCGCATCGGCAAGAAGGTGCGGCTGACGGAGGAGGGACGGAGTCTGATCCCCAGAGCCATCGATGTGATGAACGCCGTGCGGGCGGTGCGTGATCTGGGGAGGGGGGATGAGCCGGAGGGGCAGCTGCGCCTGGGCACGGCGGAGTCCCTGCTCATCAGCGTGCTGCCGCCGGTGATGATGGAGTTCTGCCGCCGCTGCCCCAAGGTGGAATTTTCCACCTGCACCGACATGGTGACGGGGCTGTTTGACATGGTCCGGCAGAACGACATCGACGTGCTCTATTTCCTGGACAGGCGCACCAACTTCCCGGAGTGGGTGAAGGTGGCGGAGCGGCGGGAGCGGGCGCTCTTTGTCACCTCCCCCGCCAATCCCTTGGCCAGGGAGAGGCATATCTCCGTGGAGCGCCTGCTCATGGAGCCGCTGCTCCTCACGGAAAAAGGGGTGAGCTACCGATATGCCATGGAACAGGAGCTGGCCGCCGCCGGCCAGGAGATCCGGCCGGTGCTGGAGACGGGCAACACCGACATCCTCACCCAGATGCTCCTGAAAAATATGGGGGTGTCCTTCCTGCCGGAGTTTGTGGTGAGGGATTATCTGGCGGACGGGCGGCTGGCGGCTCTGGACACGGTCTGCCCGGAGATCGAGATGTGGAGCCAGCTGGTGTACCACCGGAACAAGCTGGTGACTCCCCAGATGGAGATTTTTCTGGATCTGATGAAGAAGAACATGGAGAGCCGGGAATGAGCCCTGCATTTCCTAACAGAACGGAAATGGACGGACGCCCTGCCCGCCGCGAAAAATGATATGATACCGTAAGGTACAGAAGATAAAACTGAGAAGAGGAAGTGAGAATATGCTGTCAAAGCGTCAGAGCCATATCGTGGATCTATTGAACAATGAGCTGAAGCCCATCACCGGCCGGGATCTGGGAAAGACGCTGGGAGTGTCGGACAGAACCATACGCTCCGACGTGGAGACCATCAACGCGGAGTACGGCTGCGAGCTGATCCGGGCCAACCGCCGCAGCGGCTACTACATCGACCACGATCTGATGAAGGCCCAGAACATCAGCAGCCAGGAGGTGATCCCTCAGACGGCGCAGCAGCGCTGCGTTTACCTGATCAAGGAGCTTCTGTTCCGCAGCCGGGAGATCAACCTCATCGACCTGCAGGAGCGGGTGTTCGTCAGCGGGTACTCCATCGACAATGACCTGCGCAAGATCCGGGATATGATCCGCAGATACCCGGGGCTTCGCCTGGTCCGCTCCAGGAACCACATCCGCCTGTCCGGGGACGAGGGGGACAAGCGGAAGCTCTACAAGGAGCTGCTCATGGAGGAGACCAAGGGAAATTTTGTCAACCTGAGCGCCATCGCGGACATCTGGAAGGATTTTGACCTGCTGAAGCTGGAGGATGATTTCACGGAAATCTGCGAAAAATACGATTTCCGCATCTCGGAGATGGAGTATCCCCTGATCATGCTCCACGCGGGCGTATCCATCGAGCGCATGCTGAACCACAATTATGTCAGCGAGGAGCCGCCGGAGGCGGCGGAGGAAGAGGGGGGAAAGGAGTACCAGATCGCCGACGAGTTGTTCGCCAGGATCTCGGAGATCTACAAGGTGAAGCTGGTGAAGGACGAGGTGCTGCGGTTTGCCGGGCTCTTAAAGGGCAAGGACCGGCTGACGGAGGAGGAGACCAGGGAGGAGGCCGACGATATGGAGCGGCTCATGGAGGATATCCTGGAGCTCCTAAAGCAGGAGTTTGACATCGACCTGTCCACGGACGAGGATTTCCGCTCCGGGATCATCACCCACATCCGCCTGCTGATGAAGCGCCAGCAGAACCAGGTGACGGCCAACGACCTGTATCTGCAGGAGCTGAAGCGCAAATATCCCCTGGTCTTCGAGATGGCGGTGCGGGTGGCCCAGCGCATCGAGGGCTACTGCGGCACCCGCCTCAACGAGAACGAGATCTCCTTTTTGGCCCTCCACCTGGGAGCGGCCTGCGAGCGGATGAATCTGTCGGAGCAGTACCGGGCGGTGGCCATCATCCCCAACAGCTACACCATGTCCAAGCCCTGCGTGGACAAGCTGATGCTGCGCTTCGGCAACCGCATGACGGTGGTGCGGGTGTGCAGCTTCTTCGAGGAGAAGAAGATCGTCCAGGACAACCCGGATCTGATCATCACCACCGTCCCCCTGAAGCACTATCTGGGCACGCCCACGGTGCAGATTTCCCTGTTTTTAAACGGGGAGGACGAGAGCAAGGTGTTCCAGATTTTGAACTACCTGGACAAGAAAAAATACCACAAGGACTTTGTGAGCCTCATGGAGCGGCTCATGCGCAAGGATCTCTTCCACATCCGGGACTCCATGGAGAGCCGGGAGGCGATCCTCAACTTCCTCTGCGATTCCCTGTACGAGAAGGGGCTGAGCGGGGAGAATTTCAAGGAAAATGTGTTCCGCAGAGAGGCGCTCTCCGGCACCTCCTTCGTCTACGGCTTCGCCGTCCCCCACGCCATCGAGGTCTCCACCAGAGAGTCCTGCATCTCCATCATGATCCTCAGGGAACCGGTGAAGTGGGGGGATTTCAACGTGAGCCTGGTGGTGCTCTTGGCCATCCGGGACACGGACAACAGCCTGCTCAAAGTGTTTTTTGACTGGCTGTGCAACATTGTGACGGACAACAACAAATTTCAGGAGCTGATTCAGTCCAAGAACTACGAGGAATTCATGAATCATGTGACCCGATAAGGAGAAAAATTATGGAAAATTTGGCAGGACTGGGGAGGCGTTTTTTCGCCTACCTGGTGGACTGGTATATAGGGGCCCTGGTCACGGCATTTCCCGTGTCGGCGGTGTCCATGAAGCTGTTTGAAACGGTAAAAAATCAGAACCTTCTCACCTTCCCCGCCCCCTGGGGCCTCGTCGCCGGCGGTCTGGGGCTGGCGGCGGCCGTCCTCTACTACGCGGCGGTGCCGATCCTTGTGTGGCGGGGGCAGACCTTGGGAAAGCGGTGGATGAAAATCAAGATTGCGGACAGCTCCGGCGGGGAGGCGTCCGCCGGCCAGCTCATAATCCGGCAGCTGGCGGGAATCATAATCCTGGAAGGCTCCCTGGTGTCCGCCAGCACCATCTGGCATCAGCTGGTCACCATCCTGACGGGGGTCAACGTGGTGACCGCCCTCATGTACGCGGGCATGGCTGTCAGCCTGGTGTCTGCGGTGCTCACCCTGGCGGGCAGAAGGCGGGCCATCCACGACCGGATCAGCGGGACCGTGGTGGTGTCCTGCAAATAATTTCCTAATCTATAGGAAACACTGGTAACAAAATAACGGAAAAGAACGTGCTATACTCTGGACTATAAGGAAATATGCACAGAAAGGAGGCGGGAGAGATGGAAGGTCTGGAACTGATCTGCTTTAACATCATTTCTTCTGTGGGAATGGCCAAATCCAGCTACGTGGAAGCCATGCGGGCAGCCGCAAAGGGGGACTACGAGGAGAGCGCCGCCAAGATGAAGGAGGGGGACGGCTACTATTCCAAGGGCCACGACGCCCATCTGGAGCTGCTGTCAAACGAGGCCAACGGCGCGGAACTGAACGCCGGCGTGATCCTGATGCACGCGGAGGACCAGATGATGGCCGCAGAGACCGTCCGGCTGATGGCCGAGGAGAACATCAAACTGTACAGAAAAATTCAGGAGCTCGAAGGCAGATAGAAGCCTGAGAAAGAGAAAGGAAGGTATGGAAATGAAGAAGATTTATCTGTTCTGCAGCGCGGGAATGTCCACCAGCATGCTGGCCAGCAAGATGCAGAGTGTGGCGGACGCCCACAACGTTCCGGTGAAGGTGGCGGCTCATCCCCACAACAAGATCGGCGAGATCATCGATGCGGACCGCCCGGACTGCATTCTCCTGGGGCCCCAGGTGAAATACATGTACGAGGAGACGGTGGCCCAGTACGGGAAGGAGAATATTCCCATCGCCGTGATCGACGCGGAGGCCTACGGCATGATGGATGGGGAAAAGGTGCTCAAGACAGCGATCAAGCTGATCAAAGCCAACAAGTAAGTAGTCAAGGGGGACAAATACAATGCTCAGCAAATTGGAGAAAATTCTGATGCCTCTGGCGGAGGCCATCGGAAGGAACAAGTATCTCATGTCGGTCCGCGACGGATTTCTGGTGTCCACACCGCTTCTGATCGCCGGATCCATTTTCCTGGTAATCGCCAATTTCCCGATCCCGGCCTGGACAGAATGGCTGTCCTCGGTGATCGTGAATCAGAATACCGGCGAGACGCTGGCCACCTTCCTGGCCAAGCCGTCGGACGCCACCTTCACCATTATGGCCGTGTTTGCGGTGATGGGCATCGCCTACTCCTTTGCCAAACACATGAACACCAACCCCCTCTTCGGGTCGGCGGTGGGCCTGATGTCCTGGTTCCTGCTCATGCCCTACCTGGTTTCCGGGAACGTGGCAGTGGGCGAGACGACCCAGGCGGTGACCATGAGCGGCCTGAGCCTGGGCTGGCTGGGAGCCAAGGGAATTTTCGTGGGCATCATCTGTGCCTTCGCCTCCGTGCACATCTACGTGTGGGTGGAGCGCAAGGGCTGGGTGATCAAGATGCCGGACGGCGTTCCGCCCACGGTGGTGGAGTCCTTCTCCGCCCTGATTCCCGCCACGGTGGTCATGGCTGTGTTCTTCCTGATCAACCTGGCGTTCGGAGCCTTCGGAACCAACGCCTTTGACATCATTTTCCAGTTCCTGCAGACGCCTCTGCTGAACCTGGGAGACACTCTGGGAGCCATGGTGGTCGCCTACATTTTCCTCCACTTCTTCTGGTTCTTCGGCGTGAACGGAGGATCCGTGGTGGGCGCTGTGTTCAACCCCATCCTGCAGACCCTGTCCCTGGAGAACCTGGAATTCTTCCGCACGGGCGTGGGGGAAGGCCACATCATCTGCCAGCAGTTCCAGGATCTGTTCGCCACCTTCGGCGGAGCGGGTTCCACCCTGTCCCTGGTGATCGCCATGGTGCTGTTCTGCAAGTCCAAGCGGATCAACTCCCTGGGCAAGCTGTCCCTGGTGGCGGGCATTTTCAACATCAATGAGCCCATCATCTTCGGACTGCCCATCGTGCTCAACCCCACCATGATCATCCCGTTTATGGTGGTGCCCACGGTGAACATCGTGATCTCCTACTTCTGCATGGCCCTGGGGCTGGTGCCCATCTGTTCCGGCGTGAACATCCCCTGGACCTGCCCCCTGGGAATCTCCGGATTCCTGGCCACCAACTGGGTGGGCGGACTGCTGCAGATCGCCCTGCTGCTACTGGGCGTGGTGATCTACATGCCGTTTATCAAGATCATGGACAAACAGTACCTGAGAGATGAGGCGGAGGCCGCGGCGAAGAAGGAAGAGGAGGACGAGGACGATATTTCCTTGGACGACCTTTCCTTTGACGACCTGTAAAGAGGAGATGGAGAACGATGAAGATTATCATGATTTATGACCAGATTCAGTCCGGCGCGGGGATCAAGGACGACCACATGGTTCCCCTGGGAGCCACCAAGGATCCGGTGGGTCCGGCTGTGATGATGGAACCGTACTTAAAGAAAGTGGGCGGCCGGGTGGTGGCCTGCCTCTACTGCGGCGACGGCTTTTACGAGGCCAACGCCGACGAGGTGAGCCGCAAACTCTGCGCCATGGTGAAAAAGCTCCAGCCGGATGTGGTGATCTGCGGACCGGCCTTCAACTACCTGGGATATGGGAAAATGGCGGCGAGAGTCGCTCTGGATATCGAGAATACCGTGGGGATCCCGGCGTTCGCGGCCATGTCCAGGGAGAATGAGGAGACGATTTCTGCTTATAAAGACAAGATTCACATCGTGGAGACGCCGAAGAAGGGTGGATTTGGACTGAATGAGGCTCTGGAGGGCATGTGCCTTCTGGCGGCGGCGATGGTAAATAAGGATAGAGAAGCAGACGTTGCAGCCAAGTATTGTTTTAAGTAAGCCTGAGGGGGAATGTGGCATCTGCCATGTTCCCCCGCGTGATTTCTGAGAAAACTGCCGCCTGGAGAGGGGCGCGGGCGCGGCCTGTGCGCCGGGGTTCCAGGCGGAGAGAAAAAGAGAGAGAGGAAAAGGAATATGTGGGGAATTATTGCGACCTGGAGAATGGCCTACGAGGGGATTGAGAAGGCCAGCGAGATGCTGAGGGAAGGAAAGGACGCGGGGGACGCCATCGAGACGGCGGTGCGGGAGGTGGAGGATTTCCCCTACTACAAATCGGTGGGCTACGGCGGCCTGCCCAACGAGGAGATGGAGGTGGAGCTGGACGCCGCCTACATGGACGGAGATACCCTGGATATCGGCGCGGTGGCGGCCATCCGGGATTTCGCCAACCCGGTCTCCATCGCCAGACGCCTCTCCAAGGAGCCGGTGAACAACCTGCTGGTGGGGGAGGGGGCGGAAAAATACGCCCACAAGGAGGGCTTTGAGAGAAAGAACATGCTCACCGACCGGGCGAAGATCCACTACCGCAACCGGAAGAAGGAGATCGCCCAGACGGAGATCAAGCCCTACGCCGGCCACGACACCGTGGGGATGGTGTGCCTGGACGTCCACGGGAAGATGACCTCCGCCACCTCCACCAGCGGACTGTTCATGAAGAGAAAGGGCCGCGTGGGCGATTCCCCCATCTCCGGATCCGGCTTCTACGTGGACAGCAAGGTGGGCGGAGCCAGCGCCACCGGTCTGGGGGAGGACGTGATGAAGGGCTGCGTCTCCTACGAGATCGTGCGGCTGATGAGGGAGGGGATGCACCCCCAGGAGGCCTGCGAGAAGGCGGTGGCCATGTTTGACCGGGAGTTGAAGGAGAGAAGGGGCAAGGCCGGGGATATGTCCCTCATCGCCATGAACAACAAGGGCGAGTGGGGAGTCGCCACCAACATCGAGGGCTTCTCCTTCGCCGTGGCCACGGAGAAGGAAAAGCCGGTGGTGTACCTGACCAAGCGGGTGGACGGAAAATGTGTCCACGAGGTGGCCAGCAGGGAGTGGCTGGACGACTACATGAGAACCAGGACAGCCCCCTTGAAAGAGCTGTGACGGGAGGTGTCCTGTTGTGATGGAAGAAAAGATTCTGGCAAAGGTGGAGGAACTGTCCGGCCAGCTCATTGACACCATCGTCCGCATGGTGCAGATCGACAGCGTGGAGGCGGAGCCGGAGCCGGACGCCCCCTTCGGCAGAGGGGTGAAGAGGGCCCTGGACGCCGCCCTGGAGCTGTCCGGACAGCTGGGGTTTGGCACGGTGAACGTGGACAACTACATGGGCTACGCCTCCTACGGGGAAGGGGAGGAGTACGTCTGCGCCGTGGGCCATCTGGATGTGGTCCCCGTGGGGACGGGGTGGAAGCAGCCACCTTTCAGCGGCTATCGGAAGGACGGGGTGATCTACAGCCGGGGAGTGCTGGACAACAAGGGGCCGATTTTTTCCTGCCTCTACGCCCTCTATGCCCTGAAAGAGCTGGGGATCGTCCCGGACCGGCAGGTGCGGATCCTCTTCGGCTGCGACGAGGAGACGGGGTTTGAGGACCTGAATTATTACCTATCCAAGGAGAAGCCTCCGGTGATGGGATTTACCCCGGACTGCAAATATCCGGTGGTCTACGCGGAGCGGGGGCGCGCCCTGGTGGAGATTTGCCCCGCCTCCCGGGAGTGCTTCTACACCCTGATGAACGACTACGTCCTCAACGCGAAGAACAACGGGGAGCGGTTCCACATCGACTTTAGGGATGAGGAGTTCGGACAGGTGGAGGTGAGAAATTTTAAGATTCTGCCGGAGAAGGGGCAGGGGGACGGCAGCGCCGCCTCCGTCCCGTCCCTGCAGTTTGCCGTCAGCTATCCGGCGGGGTGCACGGCGGCCCAGATTCTGGAGACGGTGCGGGGGGAGCTGCCGGACATGGAGGTGGAGCTGATCTCCAACATGAACCCGGTGCGCTTTGAGAAAGACTGCCGCCTGGTTGACACGCTGCGCTATACTTATGAGAGAGTGACGGGGATGGATGGGACGCCTGTCACCACCACCGGCGGAACCTACGCCAAACGGATGCCCAACATCGTGCCCTTCGGGCCGTCTTTCCCGGGACAGAAGGGCATCGGCCATCAGCCGGACGAGTGGATGAAGGTGGACGACATCGTCGCCAACGCGAAAATATACGCCCTGAGCCTGTACTATCTGGCGAAGGATGTGGAGATGGAGAGGAAATGACTATGATCGAGATATGCTGCGGAAGCTATGAGGATGCCCTGGCCGCCTGGCGCGGGGGAGCGGGGCGGATTGAGCTGAACTCCGCCCTGGCCCTGGGGGGCTTAACCCCGTCGGCCGCCTGTGTGAGGCTGGTGAAGGGGAGTACGGGGTTGAAGGTTATCTCCATGGTGCGGCCCAGGGGAGCCGGGTTCTGCTACACGGAGGCGGAGGCGGAGCAGATGTTCGCCGAGGCGGAGGAGCTTCTTGAGGCCGGCAGCGACGGCCTGGCCTTCGGCTTCCTCACGGGGGACCGGCGCATCGACCGGGACAGGACGGCGAGGATGGTGGAGCTGATCCACGGCTTCGGGAAGGAGGCGGTGTTCCACCGCGCTTTCGACTGTGCGGGGGATCCCTATGAGGCCATGGAGACCCTGATCGGATTGAGGGTGGACCGGGTGCTCACCAGCGGGCAGGAGGAGAAGGCGGTGCAGGGCGCGCACCTGCTCAGGAAGCTGCAGGCCAAGTACGGGGACAGAATCCAGATTCTGGCGGGCAGCGGGGTGAACGCCTCCAACGCCGGAGATCTGATGGAGAGGACGGGGCTGACCCAGGTGCACTCCTCCTGCAAGGGCTGGAGAAGGGATGAGACCACCACCGGGGAGCGGGTACACTACCGGTTTGCCCCGGATCCCCACGGGGACGACTACGATGTGGTGAGCGAGGAGCTGGTGAGAAGGCTGGTGGAGAGTGCGGGATGAAGAGCGGGACAGTATTGAAACGGTATGCGGTGACCACGGCGGCGGTGATCGCCTCCGCCTTCCTCCAGGCCTTCGCCATGCAGACATTTTTGAACCCAGTGAACATTCTCTCCAGCGGCTTCACTGGGGTGGCGGTGCTGATCGAGAGGATCACCTCCCTGTACGGGATCCATTTTTCCACCTCCCTGGGGATGGTGGCCCTCAATGTGCCCGTGGCCCTCTTCTGCTTCAAGCACATTGGAAAGAAATTTGTGGTGTTCTCCATGATCCAGGTGTTCCTGGCCAGCTTCTTCCTGAGGTTTGCCCACTTCACCCCCCTGTTTGACGACGCCCTGCTGAATATCTGTTTCGGGGGCTTCGTCTACGGCATGGCCATCGTCACCGCCCTGAAGGGCAACGCCTCCACGGCGGGGACGGACTTTATCGCCCTGTACGTCTCCAACCGGACCGGGAAGGCCATCTGGCAGTATGTGTTCATGGGAAATGCCTGCATGCTCTGCATTTTCGGCTACATGTTCGGGTGGGAGTACGCCGGGTATTCCATCATGTTCCAGTTTATATCCACCCAGACCATCGACCGCTTCTACCACCGGTACAAGCGGGTGACGCTGCAGATCACCACCCACGATCCCGATGCGGTGGTGAAGGAGTACGTCAAGAATTACCGCCACGGCGTGTCGGTGATGAACGGCTACGGCGGCTACAGCGGGGCCAGCATGAGCCTGCTGCACACCGTGGTCTCCTCCTACGAGGTGCAGGACATTGTCCACCACCTGAAGCACGCGGATCCCAAGGTGATCGTGAACGTCCTGCCCACGGAGACATTTTTCGGGGGATTCTATCAGAAGCCCATTGACTGAGGCGACCGGCGGCCTGCCGCCGGGAGAAAGGAGAAGAGAAACGTATGCACAGATTAGGTATTTCCGTCTATCCGGAGCACTCCACCCAGGAGAGAGATTTCGCCTACATGGAGCTGGCGGCCAAGTACGGATTTTCCCGGATTTTCACCTGCCTGCTGTCCGCCAGCAGCGATCCAATGGTGATCAAAAGGGAGTTCGGCGCATTTTTAAAAAAGGCCCACGAGCTGGGATTTGAGGTGGCGGCGGACACCAACCCCCAGGTGTTTAAGAATCTGGGGGCCTCCCCGGAGAACCTGGAGGTGTTCCATGAGCTGGGCCTGGACATCATCCGCCTGGACGGGCATTTTGACGAGCGCCAGGACGTGCTCATCACCCGAAATCCCTACGGGATCAAGATTGAGTTCAACGGGAGCCTGGACACGGACGTGGAGAGGCTGATCCGCCGTGGGGCGGACCGGAGAAATATGACCATCTGCCACAATTTCTATCCGGAGCGGTACACGGGTCTGAGCCAGAAAACCTTCGACCGGGCCAATGAGAAGTGGGCTTCCCTGGGGATGACCACCGCCGCCTTCGTCTCCAGCCAGGAGGAGCACACCTTCGGGCCCTGGGAGGTCTATCAGGGGCTTCCCACCCTGGAGGCGGACCGCACCCTGCCCATCGACGCCCAGGTGCGCCACATGGTGGCCTGCGAGGGGATCGACGACATCCTCATCGGGAACGCTTACGCCGCGGAGGAGGAGCTTGCGGCCATGGCCGGGGTGAAGCTGACCAACACCACGGTGAAGATGGACCCGGCGGAGGGGCTTGGCGAGGCGGAGCGGGACGCGGTCTTCCGCTTCACCCACACGGGGCGGGAGGACGCCAGCGAGTATCTGCTCCGCTCCAGCTTCCCCAGGCTCCAGTTTAAGAACCGGGAGATCCCCTTCCGCCCCTGCGACAAGAGAACCTTCACCAGGGGGGATGTGCTGGTGGTCAACGACAACTTGGCCCACTACCGGGGTGAGGTGGAGATCGTCCTCACGGAGGTGGAGAACGACGGCCAGAGAAACCTGGCGGGCCGCATCGCCGACACGGATGTGCGAATCCTGGATGAGATGGAGAAGCGGCCGGGCCACGCGTTTGAGATTATTTGATAAATGAGACGACGGGGAATTATTTGCCTGCTGTGAGGCCGGAGAAATCGTGGTTGACGGCCTCGATCAGGGAGAATTCCCCGTTTTCGTATTCAAATTTCAGAATACAGCAGTTTCCCACACGGCCCTTCAGCTCGGCTTTCTGATTTTT
>MHCFR05601__coassemble_1638_pt1 | contig 12388 bp, 10 predicted proteins | sample MHCFR05601__metabat2_high_PE_003 | metagenome-assembled genome bin MHCFR05601
CTCTTCCTCTTCAACGCGATCTATGAAATTACAGAGATTATAGCGCTGCCGGCCGCACCTGTCAATACCCCGGGTGAAGATTTCCCAGGCAGCTTCCCGGGCTGCCGGCAGATCAGGTCTGGAACTCCAGCACCTCTCTCCCCAGCTTCTGGAGGGAGTTTTCCTTATCCTTTCCCTCGATCTCCTCCGAGGAGACCAGGCGCAGAGCGCCCACCGGACAGGCCCGGACGCAGGCCGGCTCCAGGCCGTTCTGAATCCGCACCGCACAGCCGTCGCACTTCTGCATCTTTCCCTCCTCGTTGAAGGACGGGATGCCGAAGGGGCAGGCCATGGCGCAGCTGTGGCAGCCGATGCAGTTGGTGTTGTCAAAGATGGTCAGGTTGGTCTCCGGATCCTTGGCGATGCAGGCGCTGGGGCAGGCCGCCACGCAGGGGGCGTCTGGGCAGTGCATGCAGGCGATGGAGATGTGGATGAATTTCTGACACCCCGGCTCCCGGCTCTCCCAGTCGAACACCGTCCGGAAGGGCCGGATCCCCCGCTCCACGTCGATGTCGTTCTGATCCATGCAGGCGATGGCGCAGGCCCCGCAGGATGTACATTTTTTCAGATCCAGGTCAAGCGTCAGTCCCATGATCCTCTCCTCCTTTCCTGATTCCACAGCGGGCCGAACGGTACGACGGGAATCCGCAGTAGGGATCCAGATGGTTGCCGTCCAACAGGCCGTTGACGTTGGCCTCCTGGTAGCCGTGGTACATATACACGGTCCCCGGGAGCACCCGGGCTGTGGGGTGGGCCTTCACGGTGATGCTGCCCTTCTCCGTGTAGATCTCCATATCATCCCCCTCCCGAATTCCCAGGCGTTTTCCGTCCTCCAGGGAGATGTCCGCCGTGGGATGGGGGCGCAGGCTCCGCACCCAGGGCACCTCGTGGAGGCGGGAGTGGATGGCGTTGGGGATTCTCGCCCCGGCGCAGAGGGCAAAGGGGTATTTCTCCTCGTCCGCCCCGTCCAGGGAGTCACAGTAGGTGGGGAGGGAGTCCAGCCCCCACTCCGGGTGATCCTTGATCAGGCTGGAGTCCAGCTCAAATTTCCCGCTCTTCGTGTCCAGGCCGCCCCGGATGTAGGCTCCCTCCTGGTAGGGCTTTCTCTCCGGCACCAGGGTGGGAAGGGGATTTGCCTTCAGATCCTCCACCGTCACGGAGAGATTGCGGATCATATAGCGGATGCAGTTCTCATACCCGCTCTTCAACAGCTCATCGTCCAGTCCCAGGGCCTCCGCCAGCTCGCAGAGAATCTGGGCGTCGCTCTTGGCCTGCCCCAGAGGCTCGATCACCGGGTTGGTGTACACCGCGTAGCCGCCGGGATAGGTCTTGAATTCTCCCCGCTCAAAGGAGGAGCAGGCCGGCAGGACAATGTCCGCGTACTTGGCGGCGTCCGTCATAAACAGGTCTGTGTCCACAAAGAAATCCAGCTTTTTCAGGGCGCGGATGATGTTCTCCGTGTCGGGAAGCATCCTGAGGTTCATGCCCAGGGCCACCACCGCCCGGATGGGGTAGGGCTTTTCCTCCAGAATCTGCCTGACCATGTCCGTGGCCTGGGCCTCCCGCTCCGTCTCATACCAGAGGGGGAACCGCTCCGCCCCCACCGGCTTTCTGGCGTGGGCGGGGCGAACCTCGTCCACGAACTCCTCCTCCTCCGTGAGGAAGCCGGACGCCTGGTGGATGTAGGTGTGGAGAATGGGCTGCTGGCCGCCCACCCGGTCGTAGTTGCCGGTGATGGCCGACAGGGCCATGATGGCCCGGTAATTCTGCATCCCATTTTTGTGGTGGGCCAGGGGGGCGCTGGACTCGTTGATGGCCATGGGCCCGTTCTCATGGATCATGCGGCAGGCCTCCACCGCCTGGCTGTAGGGCACGCCGGTGATGGCCTCCAGATTGGACTCATTGAAGCCGGACACGTACTCCGCAAAGGCGTCAAAGCCCTCCACGTATCGGTCGATGTACTCCCGGTCGATCCAATTGTTCTGGATCAGGATGTTTGCCATGGCCAGAGCCAGGGCCCCGTCGGTGCCTCCCCTGGGCCGCAGGTGGATGTCCGCCAGCTTTTCCACGGCGGGGGTGATCCTGGGGTCCACGATGATGAATTTCACGCCCCTGGCCTTGGCCTCATCCGCCTTCTTTCCGTTGAGATACCGGGAGTGGTAGGGGTTGAAGGCCCAGCCCAGGTACACGCCGCAGTGGGCCATATCCCCCTTGGCGCCCCGGCCGGTGGCGATTTTCCAGGCCATGAAGCCGGAGGTGAAGCAGGTGCTGGACTCCGTGGCGTAGTTCTCCGTCCCGAAGGAGAACGCCAGGCGGTGCAGCCAGGGCCGGAACCACTTGGTGTAGCCGCCGAAGAAGAGCACGCTGTCCGCCCCCTCCTTCTCCTTCCAGCCGTTGAGCTTTTCCGCGCAGATGCGGTAAGCCTCCTCCCAGGTGATCTCCTGGAATTTTCCCTCTCCTCTCTCCCCCACTCTCTTTAGGGGGGTGAGGATGCGGTCTCTGCGGTAAATGTACTCCCTGTTGGAGAGGCCCTTGGTGCACAGAAGGCCGTCGTTCATGGGGTGGCCCTTGGTCCCCTCCACCTTGATCACTCTCCCGTCCTTCACGTAGGCGTCGATGCCGCAGTGAAAAGACGGGCAGCAGATATCACAGATCGTGCGGCGGATCTCGATCCCCGTCTCTTTTCCGGGAATTTTTGCCTTAATCAGCTGCTCTGTTCGTTCCACTGACTGTCTCCTCCAATCTGTCTATAAATTCTTCCTCCATCCCGGCCTGGATCAGCATCCCCTTCTGCGGGGAGGAGACGGTATCCATCTTCCAGGCCGTGGGCGCCGGCAAAAATTACGCCCGGCGCGGGGAGGATATCGCAAAGGGCAGCCTGCTCCTTTCAGCCGGCCAAAAAATCACTCCCGCGGAGATGGGAATTCTGGCCAGCATGGGGGTGACGGACATCCCCGTATCTGCCCGCCCGCGGGTGGCTCTCCTCTCCACCGGGGACGAGCTGGCCCTCCCCGGCCAGCCCTTAAAGCCCGGCTGCATCTACAATTCCAGCCTCTGCCTCCTGGCCGCCAGGCTGAGAGAACTGGGCGCCGAGCCCACAGTCATCGAGCTGCTGAGGGACGACCCCGCCGCAGCCGCCCTGCGGATCCGCGATATCGCCCTGCAGGGCGCCGCCGATCTCATCCTCACCACCGGGGGCGTCTCCGTGGGGCAGAAGGATATTTTCCACCAGGTGGTGCCCATGAGCGGCGGTGAGCTGATCTTCTGGCGCCTAAAAATCAAGCCCGGCTCCCCGGTCATGTTCTGGAAACTGGGGGAGACTCCCATCCTCAGCCTCTCCGGAAACCCCTTCGCCGCCTACGCCACCTTCGAGCTCCTGGCCCGCCCGGCCCTGGGGAAGCTTTTGGGAACCGCCTCCCTGTCCCTGCGCCCGGCGCAGGCCGTGCTCGCCTCCCCCTTTGAAAAAAGCGGGGGCCTGCGGCGTTTTCTGCGGGGGACCTACGCCGGGGGACAGGTCTTCCTCCCGGAAAACCACTCCTCCGGCTCCCTCCAATCCCTGAAGGGCTGCAACTGCCTGGTGGACATTCCCGCCGGCAGCCCGCCCCTCTCCCCCGGCGACCGGGTGACCATCCTCGCGGAGGACTGGCTCCTCCCGCCCCAGAAGGAAGGAGGCAGATAACATGCAGATTCTCGCCGTGTGCGGGGTGAAAAACTCCGGAAAGACCACTCTTTTGGAAAAGATCACCGCCCATCTCTCAAAAGAGGGCATAAAAATAGCCGTCATCAAGCATGACGGCCACTCCTTCGTGCCGGATCGCCCCGGCACCGACAGTTTTCGCCTGAAGGCGGCCGGCGCATACGACGCCGCCGTCTTCAGTTCCCAGTGTTTTTCCATTGTAAAAGATACCGATCCCCCTGTGACGGAGGCAGACCTCATCTCCTTCTTCCCGGAGGCGGACCTGATTCTTCTGGAAGGCTTTAAAAATTCCCCCTATCCCAAGATCGAGATTGTGCGGAGGGGAGTTTCCCGCACCCCCGTCTCCAACCCGGACGGACTCCTGGCGGTGGCCACCGATCTGCCCCCGGAAGCATTTTCCGGGGTTCTCCCCGCCGGCGTCCCCCTGACGGACTTAAACGATGCGGACGGCATCTGCCGCCTGATCCGGGAAACTCTCCTGCGGATCTAGCAGCCGGCGGTCACTCCGATTTCCGGTTGATGTACTCCGCCTTCAGCTTGGAGTAGGCGAACTTCTGGCTCTTGTAGAGCCCATAGTAGCCGGACAGGGTGAAGCTCACCGGCACGATCAGGGCGAAGTAGGGCATGGCGCCGTAGCCGAACATCTCGAAGGCCAGGATCACCGTGGCGATGGGGCAGTTGGTCACCCCCACAAACAGCCCCGTCATGGCGCAGGCCGCCCACAGGGCCTGGTCAAGCCCCAGGAGCCTGGCCGCCGCCGCGCCGAAGGCGGCCCCCACGCACAGGGTGGGGACGATCTCTCCCCCCTTAAACCCGGCGCCCAACACCACCGCCGTGAAGAGCATTTTCCACAGGAAGGCCCCATAGCTCACCTGCTCCCCCTCCATGATCCGGCCGATCAGACTCATGCCGCTGCCGTTGTAATCCCGGCTGCCGGAGATCAGGGTCAGGGCGATGAACAGAAGGCTGCCTGCAAGGATTCTCATGTACGGATTGGGACATTTCTCATGGTACAGCTTCTCCGACCGGTGCAGGAGCACGCAGAAGGCCATGCTCAAGAGGGCGCAGAGAATTCCCAGCCCCACCGTCAGGGCCGCCTGGGCGATTCCAAACTCCGGCACCGCCTCCAGCAGGAAGCGCTCCGGCGGATTTCCCATGGCCCCGGAGATCCCGGCGCCGATGAAGGCGGAGAAGACGCAGGGCACCAGGGCCGCATAGTAGAGCACGCCGATGCTCACCACCTCCAGGGAAAAAATCCCCGCCGCCATGGGCGTCCCAAACAGGGCGGCAAAGCAGGCGCTCATGCCGCACATCACCGCCACCTTCCGGTCCTTCTCATCCAACCGCAGCCATTTCCCCAGCTGCTCCCCCAGGGATCCCCCCAGCTGCAGGGCCGCCCCCTCCCTTCCGGCGGAGGCGGACACGAAGTGGGTCAGCAGGGTGCTGACAAAGATCAGGGGCGCTGTGGCCAGCGTCACCTCCTCGTCGGCGGAAATGCTCTCCAGCACCAGGTTGGTCCCCCGGTTTCCCTCCTCGTGGAACATGTGGTACAGCCACACGATGAGGAGGCCGGCAAGCGGCGCCAGAAACAGCGTCCAGGCGTGGGCGTTCCAGAAATTGGTCACCCAGGCAACCCCTTTGCCGAACACGGCGCCGATCACCCCCACCGTCACGCCGATGACGCAGGAGATAAACGTCCACTTCAGAAAATAATGTATGTTGCTCCCCATGGGAGTCGTCTTATCCAGTTTTAACATATTTCTCACTCTTTTACATCAAACAGCGCGTTCACAAACTGATCCGCGTCAAACTTCTGCAGATCGTCGATCTTCTCCCCGATCCCGATATATTTCACCGGAATCCCCAGCTCCGACTGAATGGCCACGGCGATGCCGCCCTTGGCCGTCCCGTCCAGCTTGGTGAGAATGATGCCGGTGACGTCCGCCACCTCCATGAACTGCCTGGCCTGGGACAGGGCGTTCTGCCCGGTGGTCCCGTCCAGCACCACCAGATTCTCCCGGTAGGCGTCCGGGTACTCCCGGTCGATGATGCGGTTGATCTTTTTTAACTCCTCCATCAGGTTCTTCTTGTTGTGGAGGCGCCCCGCCGTATCGCAGATCAACACGTCCGTCCCTCTGGATTTGGCCGCAGAGACCGCGTCGTAGACCACCGCCGCCGGGTCGGAGCCCTCCTGCTGGGCGATGATCTCCACCCCCGCACGGTGGGCCCACTCCGTCAGCTGCTCGATGGCCCCCGCGCGGAAGGTGTCCGCCGCCGCCAGGAGCACCTTGTGCCCCTCATCCTTCAGCTGGCCGGCCAGCTTTCCGGCGGAGGTGGTCTTTCCCACCCCGTTGACGCCGATCACCAGCACCACGGATTTGCGCTTTTCAAACTCGTAGGCATTCTCCCCCAGGTCCATCTGCTTCTTGATGCTGTCGATGAGAATCTTCTTGCACTCGGCCGGCTCCTTGATGTGCTGCTCCTTCACCGTCTCCCGGAGCCGCTCCATGATGGACATGGTGGTCTGAATCCCCAGATCCCCCATGATCAGCGTCTCCTCGATCTCCTCGTAGAAATCCTCGTCGATGGCGGAAAATCCGCTGAAAATGGAGTCGATCCCCGACACAATGTTATCCCTCGTCTTGGTCAGCCCCTGCACCAGGCGGCTGAAAAATCCTTTCTTCTGCTCTTCCATTCCCTCACTCCTCCTATTGCTCTAACTCGTCCTCGATCAGATTCACGCTCACCAGCGTGGAAACGCCCTTCTCCTGCATGGTGATCCCGTACAGGCGGTCCGCCGCCATCATGGTTCCCCGGCGGTGGGTGATCACGATGAACTGGGTGTATTTCGTCAGCTTGTGGAGATATTTTGCAAAGCGGTCCACGTTGGAATCATCCAGGGCCGCCTCGATCTCATCCAGCAGGCAGAAGGGGGACGGCTTCAAATTCTGGATGGCAAACAGCAGCGCGATGGCTGTCAGGGCCTTCTCCCCTCCGGAGAGCTGCATCATATTCTGCAGCTTTTTGCCCGGGGGCTGGGCGATGATCTGGATGCCGGCCTCCAGAAGATCCTCGTCCTCCAGAAGCTCCAGCTTTCCGCTTCCGCCCCCGAACATCTCCTTGAACACCTTGTCGAACTCCCTCTGGATCTCCCTGAATTTCTCCTCAAACTGGCGGCGCATGCCGGCGTCCAGCTCCTCGATGATCTTTAGGAGGGCTTCCTCCGCCTTCACCAGGTCCCCGTGCTGGGTCTTCATGAACTCATAGCGCTCAGAAATTTCCTTGTAATCCTCGATGGCGTTGACGTTGACATTTCCCAGGCTGCGGATGGAGGATTTCAGCTCCTCCAGGCGCCGCTTCAGCTGCCCAAGCTCCGGAGCGTCCTCATCCCGGAGGGCTTCCGCCCCCTGGCGGGTCAGCTCGTACTCGCTCCACATGTAATTTACGTAGCTCTCCATCCGCTCCGACAGCTTCTCACTCTGGTTCTGCAGGCGGAGAAGCTCCTTGTCCAGGCGGCCCATCTCCCCGGAGATCTCCTCCCGGCGGGCAAAAAACGTGTTCTGCCTGGCGGTCTGGGCCTCCTTCTCCTGCCTGGCCTTCTCGATCTCCTCCTCCAGCTGGGCGCTCTTTCTCCCCGTGCTCTCGATCAGCTCTCTCAGCTGGCCAATCTCCGCCTCCCTGGAGGCGATGGCCTGGCTGCTGCCGCCGGCGCCCTGACTCAGCTCTCTCTTCTCCTCGTCCAGGCGCCTCATCTCCTCCCTGACCCGTCGGATATTTTCCAGGGCAAACTGGTGTCTCTGGTGCAGTCCGGAGGTCTCCATCTGGGCCCCCGACAGTTCCTGCCTCCTGGCGTCGCTGTCCTGTCTGGCCCGCTCCAGCTCCCCTGTCAGCCGTTCGATCTCCCGGCTCGTCTGGGCATTCTGCCCCTCCAGGCGCTCCTCCTCTTCCCGGAGCTGCTCCTGGCTGCGCCCGATCTCTCTCAGCTGCTCCTCCAGGTCCTGGTTCTCCCGCACCATGTCGGTGGAGGACTCGGCGATCTCCGTCTTCTTCTCCTCCAGCCCGGCGATGCCGATCTGTATGGTATTGCGCTTCAAGATCGCCTCCTGGCCGGCGGCGCGGAGTCTCTCCAGATTCTCCCTCTCCTCCGTCAGCAGGCCCTCGTTCAGGCTCAGATCCTTCTGGATCTCGTCCACCCGCACCAGGGCTTTCTTGCAGGCCGCCTCCAGCTCCTCGATCTCCCGCCTTCTCCCCAGCAGGTTGCTGCTGTTTTTGAAGGCACCTCCGGTCATGGAGCCGCCGGCGCTGAGGAGCTCTCCCTCCAGGGTCACAATGCGCAGGGAGTAGCGGAATTTCCTGGCCAGGGCGATGGCGCAGTCGATGTTTTCCGCCACCACCACCCGGCCCAGCAGGTAGCTGGCCAGGTCCCGGTACTGGGGTTCCACATGGACCAGGCTGTCCGCCAGCCCGATGATTCCCGGCTCCCGCAGGGCCGCCTCCTGGTTAAATCCTCCCCGGCTGCCCACGCTGGTGAGGGGGAGGAATGTGGCCCTTCCGTATTTATTTTTCTTCAGGTACTCGATCAGCTGCTTGGCCGTCTGCTCCGAGTCGGTGACAATGTTCTGGATGCTTCCCCCCAGGGCGGTCTCCACGGCCACCTCGTATTTCTTCTCCGTGGAAATGATGTCCGCCACCACTCCGTGGATGCCCTTCACCCGGTCCCGGACCTCCATCACCCGGCGGATGCTGCCGCCGTAGCCCTCGTAGCGCTCCGCCAGATTCCGCAGGGACTCCAGGCGGGTGTAGCTGGTGTGGTACTGCTGCTGGGTGTCGTTTAAATTCTTGTTCAGGCGGCGGACCTCCTGCTCCAGGCCGGCGATATTCTCCTCCGCCGCAGTCCGCTCCCCCATGAGCCGGTTGATCTCCGCCTCCACCGCATCCAGCTTCTCTCTCTCCGCCTTCAGCTGCTCATCCTGGACGGATTCATCGCTCTTAAATTTCAGGAGCCTCTGGGCCACCTCCGAGCGGCGCACCTGGGCCTGCTCCAGCATGGTGGCGTATCGCTGCTTTCTGGCGGCCAGGGAAGCCTTTTCGTTGAGGTTGGCGATGATGGACGCTTTGCCGTCCTCGATCTGCTGATCCAGGAGCATCATCTCCTCCTCCGTCCGGCGAAGAGCCTCCTCCGCGTCCTCCTGCTTCTTCAGGCAGGTCTCCGCCTGGGCGGCAATCTCATCCCGCTCCCGCTCGTATCCGGTCATCTGGAGGTTCTTCTCCTCCAGCTCCCCGTCGATGGAGGACAGGCGGGAGGCGATGTGCTCCGCGTTCATCCGCTCCGTGTTGATCTGCTCCTTCAGGACGCCGATCTGGCCCTCCAGGTTGCCCATGAGCATCCCCGCCTGGGTCCGCTCCTCCCGCTTCCCGGCCAGCCCCTCATCCAGGGCCGCGATGGCCTCCGTCAGCTGGTCATACTCCCTCTTCAGGTTCTCCGACGCCAGGCTGGTCTCCTCCAGCTGGTCCGACACGATGGCCTCCTTCTCCTCCAGCTCCTTCAACTGGGTCTGGATGCCGGCCGTCTCCGCCAGGAAGGCGTTGGCGTCGCAGCGCTTCAGCTCCTCCTTCAGGCGCAGGTACTCCTTGGCCGTCTCCGACTGCTTCGCCAGGGGCCCCACCTGCTTTTCCAGCTCCGCGAGAATGTCCGTCACACGCACCAGGTTCTGCTTCTCATCCTCCAGCTTCTTCTGGGCCACCGTCTTGCGGCGCTTGAACTTCACAATGCCCGCCGCCTCGTCGAACAGCTCCCTGCGCTCCTCCGGCTTTCCGCTGAGAATCTTGTCGATCTGGCCCTGGCCGATGATGGAGTACCCCTCTTTTCCGATACCGGTGTCGTAGAACAGCTCGTTGATATCCTTCAGCCGGCACTGGCTGCCGTTCATCCGATACTCACTCTCCCCGGAGCGGTAGATGCGGCGGGTGATGGTCACCTCGTCGTAGTCCACCGGCAGCTTGTGGTCAGAGTTGTCCAGGGTGATGGCCACAGAGGCGAAGCCCTGGGGCTTTCTCAGCTCCGTGCCGGCAAAAATCACGTCCTGCATGCTGGCTCCCCGCAGCTGCTTTACCTTCTGCTCTCCCAACACCCAGCGGACCGCGTCCGCCACGTTGCTCTTTCCGCTGCCGTTGGGGCCCACGATGCCGGTGATGCCGTTGTGAAACTGAAATACGATCTTGTTGGCAAATGACTTAAAGCCATGAATCTCAATACTCTTTAAATACATACGTTTTCCTGTTCTCCCGGCCTGACGGCGCCCTCCTCCTTCAGCTTCAAAATCCCCCGGTAGGCGGCCATCTGCTCCGCGGCCTTCTTGGACCGGCCCTGACCGCGGCCGATCTCCCGGCCCCCGATCTTGGCGCAGGTCTCATAGACCCGGTTGTGCTCCGGCCCGTCCTCTCCCAGGAGCTCGTAGGTGAGGGCTTCCCTGCCCATCCCCTGCACCATCTCCTGCAGAATAGTCTTGCTATCGTAAAAGAGCTGTTTGTTCTCCAGATCGTTTAAGATGAATTTGTGGATGAACTCTTTTGCACTAGCAAAACCACCGTCCAGGTAGATGGACCCGATCAGCGCCTCCATGGCGTCGGACACGACGGAGGCCCGCTCCCTGCCGCCGGTGGCCTCCTCGCCCCGTCCCAGCATCAGGTACTCCCCCAGATGGATCTCCCCGGCACAGTACGCCAGCGCCTGCTCACAGACCATGCTGGCCCTGGTCCTGGTCATCTCCCCCTCCGGCATGTGGCTGTTCTTGTGGAAGAGGAAATCGCTGGACACCAGTTCCAGCACCGCATCCCCGAGAAACTCCAGCCGCTCATTGTTCCTGGCCTTCTCCCAGTGTTTTTCGTTCGCATAGGAGCTGTGGGTCATGGCGTGGGCCAGAAGATCCCTGTCGTTGAATTTGTAGCCGATGACCTGCTCCAGTTTTTCCAGTTTCCGATTCATATGACTCCTCTCTTTCCGGAGAGGCTGTCCAAAAATCCCGCGGACAGCCCCTCAACAGAAAAAGCCCTGGCTTCCAGGGCTTTTATCCCAGCGCCGCCTTTAGTTCAGCGCATTTTTAATCTGCTCCACCGCATCCCCGACGGTCACGATCTTCTCCGCCTCCTCGCTGGGGATCTCGATGTCAAACTCTTCCTCAATGCCCATGATGATCTGGAAGAGATCCAGGGAATCCGCCCCCAAATCGTCCACAAAGGTGGAATCCGGCGTGATCTCCTCGGGATCAAGATTCAGCACTTCTCCAATAATCGACTGCAATTTCTCAAATTCCATGTCCTCATTCCTTTCCCTACTCAGTTTTTTCTGTGCCAAGGCTCTCTCTGATCTTTTCGTTGATGCCCTGCTCCTTAAATGTCACACACTGGATGATGGAATTGCGTACCTCCGTCGCCTTGGAATTACCGTGGGTCTTCACCACCAGGCCGTTCAGGCCCAGAAGGGGAGCTCCGCCGTACTTGCTGGCGTCGAAGGACTTGAGCGTCTCCTTCAGCGCAGGCTTCACCAGCAGCGCCCCGATCTTGCTGCGCAGGCTGGAGAGCATACCCTCCTTCACCTTGGAGATGAGAGTGGCGCCCACGCCCTCATAGAGCTTCAGGATCACATTTCCCACAAACGCCTCGCAGACCACCACGTCCGCTCCGCCGTGGGGAATCTCTCTGGCCTCAATGCTGCCGATGAAATTGATCCCCGGGCACTCCTTCAGAAGGGGAAATGTCTCCTTCACCAGAGCGTTTCCCTTCTCCTCCTCGGCCCCGATGTTGACGATGGCCACCCTGGGGTTTTTGATGCCCACCACATGCTCCATGTAGATGGACCCCATCCTGGCAAACTGCACCAGGTGGGACGGCCTGGCGTCCACATTGGCCCCGCAGTCGATGAGCAGGGACACCCCCTTCTCCGTGGGAATGAGGGGAGCCAGGGGCGGTCTCTCCACGCCCTTGATGCGGCCCACAATCACCTGTCCGCCCACCAGAATGGCTCCTGAGCTTCCAGCGGACACGATGGCGTCCGCCTCCCCCCGCTTCACCATATTCATGCCCACCACCAGGGAGGAATCCTTCTTCTTGCGGATGGCATTCACCGGCGGCTCCTCCGTGGCGATCACCTCCGTGGCGTTCTGCACGGTGATCTGCCCCTCCTGGAACGAATACTTCTTCAGCTCCTCCCGGACCACTTCCTCCTGCCCAATGAGGACGATCTGAATATCCTTTCTCTGCTCCGCCGCCTGGACCGCGCCCTTTACAATCTCACCCGGCGCATAGTCTCCGCCCATGGCGTCCACTGCTACTCTTATCATGTCATAACTCCTTCCGCCTGCCGGCCTCACGATAATCTACTACATACTATACTAAAGAATATGGTAGAAATCAACCTGGATTTTGCCGTTGAGCGCTCCACCGGATTCCGCTTCTCCCTCTCCTCCCCCAGCTCCCCGAGGCTCTCCCTCCGTCCAAAATTGCGGGCTGAAATTTTTTCAAAAAGTTGTTGACAAATCTTTTTATATCCAGTATACTATGTAACGTGCTTGTGAGACAGGTTCTCACAGGAACGGTTCGCAGAAGTGGCGGAATTGGCAGACGCGCACGGTTCAGGTCCGTGTGGTAGCAATA
>MHCFR05601__coassemble_1680_pt1 | contig 11946 bp, 11 predicted proteins | sample MHCFR05601__metabat2_high_PE_003 | metagenome-assembled genome bin MHCFR05601
AGGAGGACAGCGTGACCCGCTACTACGGGCCTGACGGCCAGGAGATCCGCCTGAATCCAGGAAAAACCTGGGTCTGCATCCTCTCCACTGCGGATGTGGACAGAACGGAGTTTTATGGAGAGTAGAAAAAGACTGACGGCTGAAAAGAGAGGACGGGGGACTGGAAAGGGAGCCATCCCGGCGGTCTCGGTGCTGGCGGCGGCCTTCGGCGCCGGCGTTCAGCTGGCTGTGTTTGGCAGGATTGGGCAGAGCGGAGGCGTATTTTATACGTCTCCCTGTCTGGTTTATATGGGAATCTATGTGCTGACGGCCTTCTGCCTTCCCAGAGCGGCGGCAGCTGCGGTGTCGGGACGGGTGAGAAGGGGCCAGGCGGATCCCGGGGCTCTGCTGGCCGGATCCCTCGCTCTGGCGGCTGTGGCCGGCGGCGTAGGGGCGGCTCTCCTCGGCTTTGGCGGGGAGATGCTGGCGGCGTGGTCCGGCCGCCCCATGGAGCGGTATGCCTGGGAGGCCCTGGCCCCGGCGGTCTGGCTGATGGCCCTCCTCGGGGCCCTGCGGGGACATTTCCTGGGGCTTGGGGGAAGCGCTCCGGCGGCGGTCTCCATGATTTTGGAGCAGGCGGCGGGCGGCGCGGCTGCCCTGTGGTTTGCCGGAGATGGCCTGCAGGAGGGAAGCCGCTCGGCGCTGGTGTACGGGGCGGAGGAGCTGGAAGGCGCCCTGGGAGCCTCCGGTGCCATGGCCGGTCCGTCTGTGGGGGCTGGGGCCGGCCTGCTGTTTCTCCTGGGGATGACGGTGCTCTGGAGGAAGACCCTTCTGCGGAGGACTTCCGGGAGAAAGGCCTCGCCGGCGGGACAGGTGATGCCGCTCTTGCTGGCCGGGATTCCAGGGCTTTTCATGGCCGCGGCGTGGGCCAGTGCCCTGGCTCTGCAGATCAAGTGGTACGGAACGGCGTCGGGGAACCGCTGGGGGGAGTTTGGCTTTTGGTGCCTGGCGGCAGATCTCCTGGCAGCCGTCTCCGCCGCTGTGGGCGTCCCGGCGGCCTCCCGCCTGTCGGGGAGACGTCCGGGCGCCAGGGAGGGACTGGTGCGCGCCCTGCGCCGCCTGCCGGTTCCCTGTATCCTGGGGGCGGTGCTCCTGGCGGCGGGGGGCAGGATGGCTTTTGGGCTGCTGTTTGACGGCGCGCAGGCTTCCGGCCCTGTCTGGCTCGGGGCGGTGTGGGGATGTGCAGTCCCCGCCGCCTCCCTGGGGGCGGTTCTCACGGCGGCCCTGGGCGGATTTGGGAAGCGGGGAATCTCCGCCGCAGCCTGCCTTCTGTGCGCAGCTCTCCACGGGGGCCTTTTGCGGCTGTTTGCTGCGGCCTGGCCCGGTGCCCCGGCGGGGGCGGCGGCCGCTGTCCTCCTGGCCCTTCTGGCCCTCTGCGGCCTGGAAGGGGGGCTTTTGGCCTTCATGACTGCCGGGGGAGAGAGGAGAACGAGATGATTTACACGGTGACCTTTAATCCGTCCCTGGACTACACGGTGACGGTGGATGATTTTTTGCTGGGAAAGACCAACCGGACGGCCTCAGAGCAGATGACCCCTGGAGGAAAGGGGATCAACGTGTCTGCGGTGCTGAGAAATCTGGGGGTGGAGACGAAACTTCTGGGCTTTACCGCCGGCTTTGTGGGGGAGGAGATCCGCAGAAGGCTGGAGGAAGCCGGCCTGGACTGCGATTTTATCCACCTGGAAAAGGGCTGCTCCCGGATCAATGTGAAGCTGAAAAATTATGACGGGACGGAGATCAACGGCCGCGGACCGGAGGCGGGGGAGGAGGAATTTAACCGTCTCTTGGGACAGCTGGACAGCCTTGAGGCCGGGGACGGCCTGGTGCTGGCGGGAAGCCTGGCGGCCGGGCTTCCCTCCGATACCTACGGGAGAATCCTGGACCGCATCGCCGGGCGCGGAATTCTCACGGCGGTGGACACCGCTGGGAGGAGCCTTCTGGAGGCGCTTAAGGGGCGTCCGTTTCTCATCAAACCCAACCGGGACGAGCTGGAGGAGCTGTTTGAAGAGCGGGCGGATGAGCCGGAGAGGCTGGCCTCCCTGGCGGGGAGACTCCAAGATATGGGCGCCAGGAACGTGCTGGTCTCCCTGGGCGGGGACGGAGCCTTCCTGCTGGACGAGGAGAAGATGGGCCACAGGCTTGGCGCGCCAAAGGGAAGGCTGGAGAACTCTGTGGGGGCCGGAGATTCCATGGTGGCGGGCTTCCTGGCGGGGTGGCTGGAGAAGGGCAGTTACTCCCACGCCTTTGCCATGGGAGTGGCGGCCGGGAGCGCCAGCGCCTTCTTGCCGGGGCTTGCGGGGAGAGAGGCGGTGCAGTCCGTATACGGGCGGCTGGAGAAGGAGTCCCTCTTTCCGGTTGGGAGTTGACAGAAAAAGCCAAGTGTGCTAAATTAGGGCTTAGCAAAAATACGGTGACAGGGAGTAGTAGCCACAATTTCCGGCATCAGAGAGCCGCCGGCCGGTGAGAGGCGGTTGTCGGGCGGTGGTGAACTGGCCCTCGAGTAGCCGCCTGAACGGAAGCGGAGGTTTCCCATTAGGAGCGGACGGAAGCCCGCCGTTATCGGGACGATGAGGGCACACGGACTTCGTGTGAAATAGAGTGGTACCGCGTGAGAGTCAGTCTTGCGTCTCTATGAGTTTGATGGAGACGCAGGACTTTTATTTGTTTGGCGGGAAGTTTGGCTCCCTGCTGAAAAACGTTTGAACGAGATCCCTGCGGCCGTTTATCAGACCCTTTAAAATGTTTGCATTAGAAGAAGGAGGAACTGTCATGGCACAGTACAACCACACGGCCATTGAGAAAAAATGGCGTGAAAATTGGGAGAAGCATCCCATCAATGTAAATGACGGCAAGAAGGAGAAATATTACTGCCTGGATATGTTTCCCTACCCGTCAGGAAGCGGCCTGCACGTGGGACACTGGAGAGGCTACGTGATCTCCGACGCCTGGAGCCGCTATCAGCTCTTAAAGGGCAAATACGTGATCCATCCCATGGGATGGGATGCCTTCGGCCTTCCGGCGGAGAACTACGCCATCAAGATGGGAGTGCACCCCGCCATCTCCACGGCTGAAAATATCAAGAATATCAAGCGGCAGATCAACCAGATTGCCGCCATCTACGACTGGGATATGGAGGTCAACACCACGGACCCGGCATTTTACAAATGGACCCAGTGGATTTTTGTCCAGATGTTCAAGAAGGGCCTGGCCTACGAGAAGGAGTTCCCCATCAACTGGTGTCCGTCCTGCAAGACCGGCCTGGCCAATGAGGAGGTGGTCAACGGCTGCTGCGAGCGCTGCGGCACCCCTGTGACCAAGAAAAATCTCCGCCAGTGGATGTTGAAGATCACCGACTATGCGGAGCGCCTGTTAAACGATCTGGACAAGCTGGACTGGCCGGAGAAGGTGAAGAAGATGCAGACGGAGTGGATCGGCAAGTCCTACGGCGCCGAGGTGGATTTCCCCATCGACGGGAGAGAGGAGAAGATCACAGTCTACACCACCCGCCCCGACACCCTGTACGGAGCCACCTTCATGGTGCTGGCACCGGAGCACGAGCTGGCGAAGAGCCTGGCCACCGACGAGACCAGGGAGGCGGTGGAGAAGTACATTTTTGACTCCTCCATGAAGTCCAACGTGGACCGCCTTCAGGACAAGGAGAAGACCGGCGTGTTCACCGGAAGCTACGCCGTCAACCCCTTAAACGGAGCCAAGGTGCCCATCTGGCTGTCCGACTACGTGCTGGCGGACTACGGCACGGGAGCCATCATGTGCGTGCCCGCCCACGACGACAGAGACTTTGAGTTTGCAAAGAAATTTGGACTCCCCATCGTCCAGGTCATCGCCAAGGACGGCAAGGAGATTGAAAATATGACGGAGGCCTACACGGAGGCCAGCGGAACCATGATCAACTCCGGCGAGTGGAACGGCATGGAGAGCTCTGTGCTGAAGAAGGAGGCGCCGGCCATGATTGAGGCCAGGGGCTTGGGCAAGAAGAGAGTCAACTACAAACTCCGCGACTGGGTATTCTCCCGCCAGAGATACTGGGGAGAGCCCATCCCCATCATTCACTGCCCCAAGTGCGGCAACGTGCCGGTGCCGGAGGACCAGCTGCCCCTGACCCTCCCGGAGGTGGAGAAGTATCAGCCCACAGGCACGGGAGAATCCCCCCTGGCAGCCATCGACTCCTGGGTCAACACCACCTGCCCCTGCTGCGGCGGACCGGCGAAGCGGGAGACCAACACCATGCCCCAGTGGGCCGGTTCCTCCTGGTATTTCCTCCGCTATGTGGACAGCAAGAATGACAAGGAGCTGGTCTCCAGGGAGAAGGCGGACAAATACCTGCCGGTGGACATGTATATCGGCGGCGTGGAGCACGCGGTGCTGCACCTGCTCTACTCCCGGTTCTACACCAAGTTCCTGTACGATATCGGCGTCATCGACTTTGACGAGCCCTTCATCAAGCTGTTCAACCAGGGCATGATCACCGGAAAGAACGGCATCAAGATGAGCAAATCCAAGGGCAACGTGGTGTCCCCGGACGACCTGGTGCGGGATTACGGCTGCGACGCCCTGCGGCTCTATGAGCTCTTCGTGGGACCGCCGGAGCTGGATGCGGAGTGGGACGACAGAGGAATCGAGGGCGTGTCCCGCTTCCTGAAGAGATTCTACTCCCTGGTGATGGACAGCAAGGACAAGGACACCAAGGAGACCAAGGAGATGGTGAAGCTCCGCCACAAGCTGGTCTACGACATTGAGCAGAGATTTGACCAGTTCAGCTTGAACACCGTCGTCTCCGGCTTCATGGAGTACAACAACAAGCTCATCGATCTGGCGAAGAAGGAAGGCGGCATCGACAAGGAGACCTTAAAGACCTTCGTGATCCTGCTCTCCCCCTTCGCTCCCCACATGGGCGAGGAGCTGTGGGAGGCCCTGGGCGGCACCGACAGCGTATTCCACGCCACCTGGCCGGAGTGCGACAAGGAGGCCATGAAGGATGACGAGATCGCCATCCCCGTGCAGGTGAACGGCAAGACCCGCGCGGTGGTGAACCTCCCCGCGGACGTGTCCAAGGAGGAGGCGCTGGCAGCCGGCAAGGAGGCTGTGGCGGATAAGGTTTCCGGAACGGTCGTGAAGGAGATCTACGTTCCCGGCAAGATCATCAACCTTGTGGTAAAATAAAACATGAGAGACGGCGCGTGTGCTGTAATCCGGCGCATGCGCTGTTTTTCCGTGGGAAAGCGGAGGAAAGTACATTGGGTAAACGAGTAACGGATTTTTTGAAGAGGGAGACGGTGCTGTCCGCGGCGGCCGTGCTGGCGGTGATCTCCTGTTTCCTGGTGAGACCGGACCGGGAGTACCTGGGCTATGTGGATCTTAGAACCCTGATTCTCCTCTTCTGCCTGATGGCGGTGATGGAGGGATTTAAGCAGCTGGGGGCATTTCAGATGCTCTCCGCCTGCCTTTTGCGCCGGGTGGGAAGTGAGAGAGGGCTGGCGGCCTGCCTGGTCTTTCTCTGCTTCCTGGGGAGCATGGTGATCACCAACGACGTGTCCTTAGTCACCTTCGTCCCCTTCGGCCTCCTGGCCCTGGAGATGGCCGGATTGGGGGGCCGGGTGTGCCTGACGGTGACCCTCATGACCATCGCCGCCAACCTGGGCAGCATGCTGACGCCCATCGGCAACCCGCAGAACCTCTACCTCTACGGCCGGTCGGGGATGAGCGCCGGGGGATTTGTGGCCCTCATGTTCCCCTATGCGGCCCTGTCCGCCCTGCTGCTGGCGGCGGCCCTCTTTCTGTTCTACAGGGGGGAGAGGGCGGACTGCAGCGTGGAACCGCCCAGATCCCTGGACGGGAGAAGGCTGCTGTTCTACGGGGTGCTGTTTGGCCTCTGCCTGCTCACAGTCTCCGGGATCCTGCCGGAGGCGGCGCTGCTGGTGCTGATTGTGGCCGCTGTGGCGTGGGACCGCAGGGAATTGCTGGCCCGGGTGGACTACGGCCTTCTCCTCACGTTCGTCGCCTTCTTTGTCTTCATCGGCAATATGGGGCGCCTTCCCCAGTTCAAGGGATTTCTGGAGTCCATTCTGACGGGGAATGAGAGGGTCGTCTCGGTGGTGGCCAGCCAGGTGATCAGCAACGTGCCGGCGGCCCTGCTCCTGTCAGGATTTACCGACCAGTGGAGGGAGCTGATCATCGGCACCAACCTGGGAGGACTGGGAACCCTGATCGCCTCCATGGCCAGCCTGATTTCCTACAAACAGATAGCCGTCCGCTATCCGGGGCAAAAGGGCCGGTACCTGGCGATGTTTACCGTGTGGAATGTTGTTTTTCTGGGAATTTTGCTGGCGGCGTCCGCCGTCCTGTGAGGAGAGATGGATATGAGAAGAAACGGTAAGAAGTGGATGGCTCTGTTGGGCTTAGTTTTTGCAGTGGCAGCGGCGGCGGTCTCCTACGGGGCCCAGAGCGGGCCGGGGATGGACCTGGTGACGGCAGCCGACGGGCGCACGGTCCGGGAGGAGGACAGGGATGTCCTCGCGGACCCGGAGATCACCGGGGATACGGACAAGATCCTGGTGGTGCGCGGCCAGGGCGGGGCGTCAGTGCGGGTCGCCTACTACCGGGAGGAGAGCGGTGCGTGGAGCCAGGTGTTTGGAACGGAGGGCGTCTGGGGATTGAACGGCTGCACCGACGACAAGCGGGAGGGGGATAAGAAGACCCCCTGCGGAGTCTACCATTTCAACCAGGCCTTCGGCATTCTGGACGATCCCGGGGCAGTTCTCCCCTACCACAAGGTGACGGAGGACGACTACTGGGTGGATGACCCGGACAGCCGCCATTACAACCGCATGGTGAACGCTTCCCAGGTGGAGAAGGACTGGAACTCGGCGGAGCACCTCATCCAGGTCTCCCCCTACTACAATTACGCCCTCTCCCTCACCTACAATGAGGAGGCGGTGCCGGGGAAGGGTTCGGCGATCTTTCTCCACTGCACGGCGGAGGGGTATCCCGGCTCCAGCGGCTGCATCTGCATCCCGGAGCCGGAGATGAAAACCATTCTCTGCCAGGCGGACGAGAGGACGAAGATCGTGATTTTGGAAAATTAGAAAAACTTTCTGGAGAACATGCGGAGGACGGACAGCTTTTTCTGGTCGGCGGGGGCCATATCCGCCGCCAGGATGGAGACCAGGAGGCTGGTCTCCTGGTCGGTGAACTGGATGCCCTGCGCCGCCGCCTCGGCCTGGAGGGAGAGGAGGGCGGAGAGGGCGTTCGGCCCGGGCGTGCGCCGGAGCCGGCGGGAAAAATCCTCCAGAATTTCCAGCTTTCGGGGATCCATGGCCTTCAGCCGCGGGTCCTTTTTCCAATCAGTCATGGAGGCTCCTCTCTGCGGGGCTCTCCTTGCCCTGCTGCATGGCCTGCACCATAAACTGGACCGTGTCCATCCGGGACTGCTGCTCCGGGGAGAGGAAGCGGCGCATCTGCTCCACGGGGGCGGAGATGCCCCGCAGGAGGTTGGAGAGGAGGCCGATCACCTCCTGCTCATATGTATTTCCGTAGGGGCGGATGGCGTCCAGCATGTCTGCGGGCGAAGCGGCCGCACCGCCGGAGCCGATGCCCATGGCGGCCACCTGCTCATCCTTGAAGAGGTTCATGGTTCTCCTCAGCTCCTGAATTTTTATGGCGGCGGAAAAAATCCGCTGCTGAGGGGCGTTCATATAGGGCAGGGCGGCCTTCATCATCTGGAGATGATGGTCCCCGGTGAGATAGTCCAGATCCGTCAGCCGGAGGGACTGCTGTTCCTGATTCATATCCGGCACCTCGATGGGTTCTTTTGATGACACTATATGCGGCATTCAAGAAATTCATGTCTGGCGCATATAGTAATGGTGACAGGAGAGTGATGAAAAGATGGCTACGCGCCTGATCATAGATGGAAATACCGTTTACGAGATCGATGAGGACTGCCTGGAAAATTTCCGCAGGAGGGAGAACTCCTGCAGGAAGATAAAGGGGCAGGAGATCCGAGAAGATTCGAAGGCGGAGGAAGAACCATAGATTTCCCCAGGGCAGGCGGCACCCGTTTCGGCGGATGCCGCCTCCTGTTTCGCAGGTCTGGGCGCTCTGCCTGGAAACCGTCTGCGGGATTTCCCCGGAAAACAGAAGAGGCATGACCGGGATCATGCCTCCTGCGAGAGAGTTGAGAATGGATGTCTTGCCGGCGGGAAGCTGACAGGCCCTGCCGGAGCCGGCCGCGGATATCAGCAGAAGCCGCCGCCGAAGCCGCCGCCGCAGCAGCAGCACAGGATCAGGATCCAGAGCCACTCGGAGCCGAAACCGCCGCCGCATCCGCATCCATTTCCGCATCCGTTATGTTCGCCGCCGCAGCAGCAGCACAGGATCAGCAGTAAGAAGAGAAGATTGCATCCGCCGCTGTTTCCACCTGCCTCACATCCGCAGCCACATCCGCAGTTGGTTGCCGCCAAATCACTCATGTCTGTTCCTCCGATAAGATGATTACACTCCATCATATGTCGGCCAGCTTGCCACAGTTTCACCTTTTTATAAAATTTTCAGAGACGGAAGATTGAACTGAACCGGGAGTTGTGTATAATATTCTTAAAACAGCGGAAGGAGATAGACATGAAGCGGCTATACTATGAATCCTCATACATAAAGAATTTTACGGCGTCGGTCACCGGCTGCCGGGAGAGGAAGGACGGGCGCTGGGAGATCACCCTTGACCAGACCGCCTTTTTCCCGGAAGGGGGAGGCCAGCCCTGGGATACGGGAACCCTAGGCGGGGCGGACGTCCTGGAGGTCCACGAGCGGGATGGCGAGGTGATCCATTACACCGACAGGCCCCTGGAGGCGGGGAGCCAGGTGGAGGGATGCCTGGACTGGGAGAGACGGTTTGACCATATGCAGGGGCATTCCGGGGAACACATTCTCACCGGCTGCATTCACCGGCGGTTCGGATACGACAACGTGGGCTTTCACATGGGCAGCGAGGAGATCACCATCGATTTCAACGGCCTGCTCACCGGGGAGGAACTGGATGAGATGGAGCGGGAGGCCAACGAGGCCATTTACCGCAATCTCCCGGTGCAGATCCTCACCCCCTCCCCGGAGGAGCTTGAGAACATGGAGTACCGGAGCAAGAAGGAGCTGTCCGGCCAGGTGCGGATCACCGTCATACCGGGGGTGGATGTCTGCGCCTGCTGCGGCACCCATGTGGAGCACACCGGTGAGGTGGGTCTCATCAAGGTGCTGGGGATGATCCACTACAAAGGCGGAGTGCGGATCTCCCTGCTCTGCGGCCGGAAGGCCCTTCTCCACACGGCGAAGCGCCAGAAGCAGATTGCCTCCCTGTCCGTCCTCCTGGCGGCAAAGCAGGACGAGGTGCCCGCCGCGGTGGAGCGGCTGAAGGCGGAGAAGGAGAAGCTGGAGATGGAACTCTCCCGGATGCGCCAGGCTCAGACGGAGGCGAAGGCGGCGGCCCTGCCAGAGAGGAACGGGGGACTGGCCGTGTTTGAGGAGATGGATCCGGTGCAGCTGAGGCGGTACTGCACCCTGCTCTACGAGGGGGGCAAAGGGGACATTGTGCTGGCCTGCGCCAGGAGAGGGGACGGCTGCCTGTATGTGCTGGGCAGCTCCAAGCGGGATATGAGGAGCTTCTCCAAGAAGCTCAACGGCCTGCTCCGGGGAAAGGGCGGCGGCAGCAGCCTCATGGCCCAGGGGACCTTTCAGGCGGAGGAAGAGGAGATCAGGCAGACGTTTGAGGCCTGTGTGAAAGAGGAGTTGAAATGAAGCTGACGGGAGATACTGTAAGAAAAATTCGAGGATTGATTCTGTTTACCGTGGCGGCGGCGGTGGCGGCGGTTCACTACCGGGAGTGCCTGCTGCTGGTCGCCAGGCTGTTCCACATTTTCTTCCCATTTCTGATGGGAGGGGCCATCGCCTTCGCCCTCAATGTGCCCATGCGGCCGGTGGAGCGGCTGCTCATGGGGAAAAAGGGGGAGAGGAAGAGATGGCACCGGCCGGCCAGCCTGCTGATCACCCTGGCCCTGGTGTCCGGCGTCCTGTTCCTGGTGGTCTTTGTGGTGACCCCGGAGGTGTTTAAAACCATGATGAGCCTGAGCAGCAGCATCCCGGTCTTTGTGGAGGGGCTGCTGGAGGAGGCGGGCCGGCTGTTCGCCCAATATCCGCAGATCGTGGAATATCTGAATACGGTGGAGATCGACTGGCCGGGGCTGGCGAGGCAGGTGGTGGGCTTTCTGCAGAACGGGGCCACCTCCGTGCTGGGGAGCACCGTCTCCGCCGCCGTGTCCATCTTCTCGGGGTTTACCAATTTTGGCATCGGCTTCATCTTTTCCATATACATTCTGCTCCAGAAGGAGACCCTGGCCGTCCAGGCGAAAAAGCTGGTGCGGGCGTTCCTGCCGGAGCGGACGTCGGTGGTGGTCATCGGCATCGCCAGAAAGACGGAGCGGACATTTTCCAGCTTTTTGGCGGGGCAGTGCGTGGAGGCCCTGATCCTGGGGACCATGTTCTTTGTCACCATGTCCCTGCTGCGGATGCCCTACGCCCTGCTGGTGGGGGTGCTCATCGCCTTCACGGCCCTGATCCCCGTCTTCGGCGCCTTCATCGGGTGCGCGGTGGGCGTCTTCCTGATGCTGATGGTCGGGCCCTTTGCCACCCTGGAGTTTGTGGCGGTTTTCCTGATCCTGCAGCAGATTGAGGGCAATCTGATCTACCCCCACGTGGTGGGCAATTCCGTGGGCCTGCCGTCCATCTGGGTGCTGATGGCCGTCACGGTGGGCGGCAGCCTCATGGGTGTGGTGGGGATGCTGGTGTTCATCCCCCTGTGCTCCGTGCTCTACTCCCTTCTGCGGACGGAGGTCCACCGCAGGGAGCGCATGAGACGGGCCGGGGAGATGGGGAGCCAGGCATCCGCCGGCGCGGACCGGGACTAAAGCGGACCGGGACTAAAGCAGACCGGGGTTAATCCCGGCCGGCCAGGAGACGGCGGATGTCCTCCAGGAGAAGGGAGGAGACCCGCAGGTTTCCCCGGCCGCAGCCCAGGCGGATATCCGGCTTGTTGGACCCGTGAAAATCCGATCCGCCTGTGGGGAGGAGCTGGTGGCGATCCGCCAGCTCCTTCAGTTTTCGGCTCTCCCAGCTGTTGTTGGAGGAGTGGTAGACTTCAAGTCCCCCCATCCCCAGGCCGGCGAGGAAGGCGGTCAGCTCCTCCAGCTCCTGGCTGCTGTAGCGGTACTGCAGGGGGTGGGCCAGGGCGGCAAATCCGCCCGCATCCAGGATGAGCTCCACGGCCTTCTCCGGCTGGAGCTGCTCCTTTTTCGGGCAGTACGGGCCGCCGGGGATCAGATAGCGGTTGAATGCCTCCTTCATGGAGGCGACATACCCCTTCTCCGCCATCACCCGGGCGAAATGGGCGCGGGTGATGACGGTGTCCGGATGGCCCGCCTGGAGTTCCTCCCTGGTCATGGGGAAGCCGGCTGCGGAGAGCCTGCGAAGAATCTCATCGTTGCGGGCTTCCCGCTTCCGGCGCATACAGGCCAGCTCCTGCCGGAGGACGGGGGAGTCCGCGTCCAGGAATAGCCCCAGGATGTGGATCTCTTTCCCATGCCAGAGGGCGGACAGCTCCGCCCCCGGAATCACTTCTATGGAAAAACGGCCGGCCGCGCTGCGGGCCTCCCCCACGCCGTCCACCGTGTCGTGGTCGGTGAGGGCGATGGCGGACAAGCCGGCGGCAGCTGCCTCCTCCACCACGGCGGCGGGGGAGAGGGTGCCGTCGGAGGCGGTGGAGTGCACATGCAGATCGATCAGACTCATAAAAAACATCCTCGCTGTCTGTCCCAGAAGTCTTGTCTGAAACAGATTGGTAATAAA